>Ga0123342_1005042_pt1 | contig 19558 bp, 14 predicted proteins | sample Turbeawhitnodule_FD_89960 | JGI IMG/M metagenome (GOLD analysis project Ga0123342, IMG submission 89960) | Root nodule microbial communities of legume samples collected from Mexico - Turtle bean Mexico white nodule | ecosystem: Host-associated > Plants > Roots > Nodule | place: Mexico: Nepantla... | reverse complement strand
TTTTAATTCATTTTAATCGGTTCATTTCTATTCTTAGTCATTTCTATTCGGTGCTTTTGCTTTTCCTCTCATTTTGTTGGTTCAATTTGACAATATGTGGAACTTCCATATGAGTTTGGATTTTGTGCTAGTTTTGGTGAGTTCTTGACTTAGAACATTGATCCAATTCTAAGAAAAAGTGCCTAACTATTGTCCAACTCAAGTTGATTCCTAAGAATGTCAAGAATCATTCATATCTTGCTAGTGATTTCACATCAGATTTGATCTCCTTCACTAAGTCTTATCTTGTGAGCTTTGGAGGGCTTCAAGTGGCGGCAACTAGCACTCATCTTGGATCATCATCTCCAAGTGGCGTGTCCATCTCCTTCAAGTCGTCATCCAAATAAGTTCCTTCTTCATTCCATCTCCATTTCCATTTAAATAATGTTTTAGCAATTTCAATCGGTTGTGTTTAGCATGTGAAAGGAGTGAAATCACTTATATTGAAAGAATAACTACCTAAGTAAGTATCAGGCAGATCCAACTCATAGGCATTGTCATTGATCCGCTTGAGGACCTGAAAAGGACCATCCCCTCGTGGCATAAGTTTGTGCTTTCTTTGAGTAGGGAATCTATCATTCTTCAAGTGAAGCAAAACCCAATCCCCGGGTTTAAAGATCAATGCATTGCGCCCCTTATTGTCATGCTCGACATACTTGCCCACTTTCCTTTCAATTTGAAGCTTGATGTGGTGTTGCAAGTCTTTAATAAAGGAAGCTTTTTCAAAACCATCTTTGCACAACACCTCATCAAGTAGGGGAAGAGGAAGGAGGTGAAGGGGTGTGAGGGGATTGAACCCATACACAACCTCAAAAGGGGTGTAGGAGGTAATAGAATTTACTACTCAATTATAAGCAAACTCAATATGAGGTAGCAAATTTTCCCACACCCTTGGGTTCCCGGAAATAAGGCACCTTAACATTTGACCCAAAGTCCTATTAACCACTTATGTCTCACCATTAGTTTGGGGATGGCAAGTAGTAGAAAGCAAGAGTTTAGTTCTAAGTTTTCCCCACAAGGTCCTCTAGAAGTGACTTAAGAACTTAGAATCTCTGTTTGATACAATACTTCTAGGAAGCCCATGCAATCTAACTACTTCCTTGAAGAAGAGATTTGCAATAAAACAAGCAACATCTACTTTGTGGCATGGAATAAAATGAGCCATTTTATAAAACTGGTCCACTACCACAAAGATAGAGTCCATACCCTTTGATGTCTTGGGAAGACCTAGAATAAAATCCATGGAGATGTCTACCCAAGGCATGTCCGAGATGGGGAGAGGGGTATATAAACCATGGGGTTGCACTTTAGACTTAGTCTTCCTACATGCTATACACTTATCATAGAAGCTATGTACGGATTTGCGCATGTGGGGCCAAAAAAAATGCTCATGCAATGTGTCTAAAGGCTTAGCTACCCCAAAGTGTCCCATAAGACCCCCACTCATGTGACTCTCTAACAAGAGATTGCCTCAAAGACCCTTGGGGAATACAAAGTCTTTTCCCTTTAAAGAGAAAAACCATCATGCATGAAAAAGTGTTTATGTCCTCCCTTTGAGCACTCATGATAGATGTGAAAGAAATTTAGGTTATCCTTATAGATTTCCTTTATGTGATCAAATCCTAAAAATTTAGTATCCAAAACATTTAGCAAGGTGTGTCTTCTTGAAAGAGCATCGACAACCACATTCGTTTTACCTTGCTTATGTTTGATAACATAAGGAAATTTCTCAATGAACTCTACCCATTTGGCATGTTTCTTGTTGAGCTTGCTTTGGCCTTTCAAATACTTAAGGGACTCATGATCACTATGGATCACAAATTCCTTTGGAAAAAGGTAATGTTGCCAATTTTACAAGGCTCTCACAAGAGCATAAAGCTCCTTGTGATAGGTAGAGTAATTGAGATGACTCCCCTTGAGTTTCTAACTAAAATAAGCTATGGGGTGACCCTTTTAAGAAGGATAGCCCCAATGCCTATGTTGGAGGCATCACATTCAATTTCAAATGTCTTAGTAAAGTTAAGGAGCGCTAAAATGGATGCTTTAGTCAATTTATCTTTCAAAGTTTCAAAAGCTTTCTCTTGTTCTTGACCCCATTTAAACACCACATCCTTCTTTACTATGGCATTAAGAGGTGCGGCAAGGGTACTAAAGTCTTTCACAAACCTCCTATAGAAACTAGTAAGGTCATGAAAGCTTCGTATCTCACTAACATTGGTGGGTGTGGGCCAATGTCTAATTGCTGCAACCTTTTCATCATCCACATGCACCTCTTTAGAACTCACAACAAACCCTAGGAAGTCCATGTGATCTATTGCAAACACGCACTTTTCCGGATTAGCATAAAACTTTTCCTTCCTAAGGGTTTCCAACACTTGCCTAACATGCTTGCCAATGAAAGGCCTTAGGACATGGTGCATAAGTCGCATGAAGGTGCTTGGAGCATTGGTTAAGCCAAAGGGCATGACTAACCACTCATATAAACCAAACTTGGTCTTAAAGGCGGTTTTCCATTCATCTCCCGGTTTAGTCCGGATTTGGTTATAACCACTCTTAAGATCAATTTTGGTAAATATTTTAGACCCATGTAACTCATCTAACAAGTCATTTAATCTAGGAATGAAATGTTTATACTTAATGGTTATGTTGTTTATGGCATGACAATCCGTACACATCCTCCAACTCCCATCATTTTTAGGGACGAGAATCATAGGCATAGCACAAGGATTGATGCTATCTTGCACCCACCCCTTAGCTATTAAACCCTGTACTTGTTGTTGAATTTCTTTGGCCTCGGTTGGATTGGTCCTATATGCAGGCCTATTTGGTAAAGAAGCCTCGGGAATGAAGTCTATTTGGCGCTCAATTCCCCTTAAAGGAGGTAATCCTTTAGGGGGATCTTGAAACACATATTCAAATTCCTTTACCAAATTTTCCAAACATGTAGGACTATTTATTGCCAACTCACTCTTAAAAGTCCTAGGAAAAGCTATGTAGATAGACTTTTGGGAAAACATTACCTTTTTGACCCCTTTCGGTGAGATGAGAAGGCTTCTTTTAGAATTCTTTTTATCCTTTTCTTTTTCTCTCTTTTCTTTCATTTTAAGTTGGTCCTCATGAACTTCTTTTGGTGAGAGAGATTTTAGTGTGACCTTATGCCCATGGAAGGTGAAAGAGATTTTTTTTTTGGTAAGGCCATCATGAAGAGTTTTCATATCATATTGCCATGGCCTACCTAAAATAGTATGAGTAGCTTCCATAGGGACAACATCACATAAGACCTCATCCTTGTATTTGCCAATAGAAAAGGCTATGAGGACTTGATTATTAAATATGATCTCCCCATCCTCACTTAACCATTGATGTTTATAGGGCTTGACATGAGAGGTAGTAGGCAATCCAAGTTTATCTACTACTATTGTGCTTGCCACATTTGAACAACTCTCCCCATCCACAATTAAGGAACATAACTTATCATTAATGAGACACCTAATGTGGAAAATATTTTTTCTTTGACTTGCATCAAAAGGTTTCAAAACTTGTCCTAGCATGCGTGATGTAAGTTGAATTGGCACAAGACAAGGTACAACACAATAAGGAGGCTTATTGAAAGTTGAATGGAGGACATTGCCTTCCAAATGAAGAGCCAAACTCATAAGAATCATGAGTGCCATATCCTTATACACAAATATAGGGCAGAAATGGAAAGGAAAGCTAGATCAACACATGAACACAAGTAGAAACACAATATAGGACAATTAAACCGATTAAAAATAGCAACTAACACATATGAACCGATTGAAAGGAGAATTAAGTGTTGAAAATAAAAGGAAACACAAGAGAAACAAAAATAATCGGTGGAAATTGAAGAACAACACAAAGGAACAAAAACAACCGATTGAAATTGCTAAAACATTATTCTAAATGGAAATGGAGATGGAATGAAAAAGAACTTATTTGGATGAAGACTAGAAGGAGATGGACACGCCACTTGGAGATGATGATCCAAGATGAGTGCTTGTTGCCGCCACTTGAAGCCCTCCAAAGCTCACAAGATAAGACTTAGTGGAGGAGATCAAATCTCTCACAATTCTCTCTCAATTTTAGTAGAGTTTCCTTTCTTCAATTTCTAAATTCTGAATTTAGAAGAGCATGGTCTCTCTATTTATAGTAGAAGAGGGCTGAAAATGAAAAGGCACAATTCAAAAACTAGACTATTCAAAATTGGAGCCAAAACAAGTCACATGAGAAGTGTGACTTGTTTTCCTACTTTGACACCTCCTAAAACTACATCTACACCTACTCTTTATGTCACATGGAAGGTGTGACTTTGTTTTGTACATTAGCACCCCTTATTTAATATCTACACCTTCCTTTTAAAGTTCTACTAAAAACTACACAAAATTAATTACAAAAGAGACATTCATTGATGCTCATTTATTAATGTTTGGCCTTGCTCCTCATGGGTTAGGCTTGGGCTTCCTGGGCTTGGGCCTCATCTTTTGAAAAGACTAATAAGAAGAACTTAAGATATTTTGGCTTTTGTCCATTCCTCCTATTAATAGCATCTTTTTGATTCTCATCAATGCGCCTCACTACCAATAAGTCGCCTTCACATGGACTCTCACTATCTTCCTCACTTAGAGATCTAGAATGGTTTGGAGAGCTAGACCTTTGGGAGCTATGGTCACTCATGACAACTCCCTCTTTTACCATCATGTTGCGTTAGGAAGGACAATTAGATGCAATGTGACGAAAACCTAAACATTTAAAACACTTTCTAAGGATGTAAGTGGATACTTAGGTGTTATAGTGGAGGGTTTAGAATCCCTAGAGTTGTAAGTGAATACTTTAAAAAATTGAAGGAAAAAGTTTTAGAAGAAAACTTGTTTTTATTTTTCCAAGATGATTAGTAGTAGCCATCTTCATGAGAATTTTTGGACGAGGTTTTCTTTGAAAGTTGTGATTCAACCTTGATGGCAAGGTGAACCAATTTTTCTAAGGATGAGTACTCATATAGTTCTACCACATCTTGGATTTCCCTTCTCAAGCCACTTACAAACCTAGCTATTTTCGACTCTCACTTTTATGCATGTCAACTTTAGTTAAAGTTGTTTCAAGTTCTTTAAAATAATCATCCACACTTTGTGTTCCTTGTTGAAGCCGTTGGAGCTTCAACAAGAGCTCTTTCCTATAGTGTGGAGGAATAAATCTAGCGCGCATGCATAACTTTAAATCCTCCAAAGAGACCACGGCTGGCCTCTTGTTAAGTCCAATGTCCATTACAGTTTTATGCCACCAATGCCTGGCATAGTCTAAAAATTCTAATGAGGCTAACTTGACTTTTTGGTCTTCTTGGACCTCATGTACATTAAAAATTTGTTCAAATTTAGCCTCTCATCCTAGATAGATATTGGGATCACCTTCCCCACTAAAATTAGAAAGTTTTACATAAGGCAAGGACAATTTAGAAACATGTTGGCGCCGTTCTTCAAAATTGTTCAATCTCCATTTTTCCTTTTCTTCTTGGCTGCCATATTGGTGATAACTCCTTGAGTCACGTCTTTGATTCCATCTTCTTCCACTTGGGGTCTATCATGGGCCAATTCAAGTCTTTAGAGCCTCTCCTCCATTTGTCTCATTTCTTTATCCTTTTGTGCTAAGGATCTTTGGCCGCCGCCAACTCACCCATAAGGAAAGCTTTTTGGGGAGATTGGGGTTTAGAAGATTCTCTTGAAGAGCCATAATTCACAAGTGACAAACAATTAGTGAAATAGAAGTTAGTAAGAAAAAACACTCTCAAGTTTGCACCCTTATAGAGAGATAACTCAAAGCACTCAAAGAAAATTTTCCTCCACTTCACAAAGGTCTTTCTTGAGGTTGAGAACTCTCAAATGAAAAAAAGGTCAAAGCCTTGAACACTTGATCTTAAAGGAAACCACCACAAAATTTAAGGAAAAGGAATAAAAGACAAACAAGAAAATCTAAACCAAATTTGAGAAAGAGATTATGACAAAATTTGATGAAAGACAATCAAGAAAAAGGCACACAAAAAGGACTCAAAAGATACTTATTAAACTTTTAACAATGAAACTTTTTCTTTAGAAATTGCTAAAGCAAAAGGATAAAAATTCCACAAAGGTTGAAATCAATTTGTCAATCAAGATGAATCCAAAATTTTGAAAATGTTTTTCTTTAAGAATTGATACCACAAATTTGCGTTTTCACTTTTTTGTATACTAGTTTTTGAATTATGGAAATGAAATGTCCATTTGATCATGCATATTTTCCAATAACTTCAATTTTCACAAAAACTTTGGGATTCAATATAATTAAACACTTGAAATCTTTTGTTTGGAACTAAAATCTACTTCTACTAAACCAAGTTTCTAATTACTTCTTAAACTTTCAAAATTAAAAGCAAAGTAAATAGAATCAAAGTAAGGACTCCTAGAACACTAATGAACATATGACTCAAAGCAAAAGGCAAGAACACAATAAGACATAATAATAATCCATAAGCGAAATAAAGCAATGAAAAAGTAAAAATGTTCGAATGAAATTGCAAGAAAATAAAAAGCAGAAAATTAAATTGCAAGAATGTAAAGACAAGAATTTAAAGGTACTAGAATTTAAAGCCAAGAAATTAAAGATGCAAGAAAGAAAAGTGCCAAATAAACTCTAAGCAAAATAAGCTCAAGAACCTAAGCTCTGATTACCACATGATGTGAGTTGATTTTAGGATTGTTCGTTTTATGGTGTGATACTTTACTTAGGTTGAGATTTTAAGCAAGTATATGATGAGCACTCTAAAAAGATCCCCATTAGACACGAACTTAACCAAGTGGTTAAGTAAGTGTGAAGGTTCACTTCACAAGAGCAAAAAGGAAAATACAATTACAAGGTGAATATGATGCCAATAGGTGCGAAATTAAAAAACATGAAAAGGAAAGGCAAATGAGAATTGCTAAAATGGAAGAATGAAACAAAGCAAGAACATAACACAGGAATAAAAGCGGAATGAAAAATGGAAGAAGAGATGTAGAAAGGAGAAAGCTTATGTGATAGATTTGAGAATTGGAACACACCACTTGGAGTGTGATTGGCCTCCAAGATAAGTGTTGCTAGTTGCCACTTGAGAGCTCTCAATCACTCACAAGATAAGACCTAAATGGTAAAATGAATCAAACCTCACTAACTCCTCACACAATTTGTGCAAAGTAACTTTTCTTCTATTAATTTCAACATGAGAAATACAAAGGGGAGACCTCCTATTTATAAGTGGAGGAGCCTTGGAGAATATGAATGAGGGTATGATGGGAGAAAGAGACATATGGTGCGGCTAGGGTATTCACCTTGGTCAATGCCACACCATCACTTACATTCTAGAAGGTAGGTTTTACTTCCTTCCCTAAAGGACTTCTCATAAGCGTACGCCTGACCGAAAAAATTTTAGGAATCTAGGAAGAGATGGTCTTCATCATGAGCCATCAGTCTCGCCCTATCCTTATCCAACAAGAAGCATGACTCACCATGTGCTGAGATGTCAAAGTTTGGATCCCATAAGCATTTCCCTTTCGAGCTTTCCACGACTTCACATTCTTGAATGGTTAAGACATGTTGATCAAGAGCTCGACCATCTGAATGTGAATGCTCAGAGGGGGGAGCCGCTTCCAATCTTTTCCTCTTAAACATAGGACCCGAGGTTGTGTGCTTGCCTTGTTCCGATTGCACATGAACGACACCAGCTGAGACTTTCTTCTTCTGCAACAAATGGTCATTGTTTGCAGCTACCCTCATCTTCTTGGCGTGCTCGGTCAGCTTGGCTTTGCTAATGTTCTAAACCATCTTATCTGCAAAAACAAACAACGCAGTTTTAGAATTCATGAACTAAGGATTATTTTCAAGGGTAAGGCTAAAAAAAAGGGGGGATATACCAATGTAGGCCTTGAGAGCACCAGGAAGGTATTTTTTGGGCAAAATTTTTGGCGTGTCGAAGACGACCTTGAAGTTTTCCAGAAATTCACAAATACCTCCTTCCCTTGGGGACAGGTCTTCCAGACGCCGAGCACTCTGGAATCAGGGTTGGGCGACCAATACAAAGGAAAGTCATCTAGTAAAGGGCTTTGAAGTTTTTGTTTGAAGACTGAAAAAGGGTAAGCAGATCCCTCCCGGGAGCACCATTTAAGGAGGTCCATAATCGATGACCAAAATGTTTAAGCTCAAAAAGTGAAAGAAAATTTCCACAATCAACGAAATGTCGAGATGGGAAAACAAAATAATGAAACCTCGGATGAATGCCCAGTTGTTCGGATCCAGCTAGGCGGAAGCCACATTTAGCTTGGTTAACAATTATTTTTCAAAGATCGACATGGGAAGACGCAATAAGACTTTAGTGAAAAAGGTGGTTGTTCTTGCTGATTGACTTGCTCGCCGGTTGACTCTGATGACAAGCTCTAGCTCCGTCTGTTTCTTCACGAACCTGTCTTATCTCTTGCTGCTATAGAACGTAGCTTCGTTGAAACAGAGGGAGCCCTACCTGTTGATTGCACTATGACGATCAAGTCAGTACAGGGCTTATAAGAATTTAAGAAGTAGTAAGTTTCAGTATTAGAAACAGCGTACCTTAACCTGGGGTCTCAAGCCCCTTTTATGGCTTACCTCTTGTAACAACTTTCCATCACGAGAATCTAATCTCTACTAAAAGCATACTCAACAGAAAAATATTATGTTCAAGGGCACACTCTCACAGTGCTGCAACAAAACTAAATCTTTCCTCTAGGGAGTGCATAAAATAATAATAGAATAACCACCAAGGTACCAACTCACGTACCAACATCATGGGTCCAGTTTGTTTACGTAGCCACCCTCTCTGTGGTGCTACGCTACTTTTCATTATACATGCAACTTAACCTCTAGGTGCCCTAACACACATGGGCTTAGGTTTAAAAGAAAACACTTACTTAACTTAGACCCCATACGCATTAAGCGCACCCCCATGTCCATAATTACCCTTCACTAACCGCCTAGGTTTTACATGCGAAGGATTACCTTAATTATATAAAAATTCTCGATAAGAGAGCAAACAATGAAAGCTCACAGGGTAAACTTCACAAAGTGAAGGATTTACAATATATGGCTCACTCTCTAAACTATGAATGCTCTAAATAACATATGTGAACTATTCTCTCAGCACACTAATACAATGAAGACTTGAATGTAATTCTTTCAAAATCTTTCTCTTCTTAAAACATTGATTTTGATTATTTTGATGCTCATTGAATCATGTTGTCCATAGCGTAAATTACACTTTTAATTTAGTCATGTATTTGTTCTTCAGATATCTTCTTTAATATGCCTTTCTCGAACGTTGTATAGACTTTTTAACATATTAAATTTTGGATACAAAAAGCTTATGCTTTGCGTCTTTGATGCTTGTTCTCATTTGATATCTTCAATTTAATCTCTTACGAAATTATTTTTTCTCTTGTTATGTGCATCATCTTGAATGTTTTCGATTTGTATTCAATGAATCTCGCTCTGTAATACCTTTGTTGTATAACTGTGTTTTCAAAAAATATCTTTTACAAAGATATATCAATTAAGCTCATTGTGTGTTAGAAAATGTTTTCAAAAACATAGACAGTTTAGTCTCAAGATATATTCGTTAAAGCTTGTTTGAAAACATTTTGAATTCCAATTAAAACACTACATTTTGATTTATGATTTATATAAATTCACACAATCAAAATATGTTTAGAACATATGTGTTCTTGCTAGTTGGCTCGATTAACTTCGTATGTCTACAACGATCACACGCCCAATTATCCTTGCTTTCGTTAGTGTTTTTCTTTGACCAAACACCTGAAAATCACAAAGACAAAGGGCGCCCTAGAGGCCGTTTCCACTCCGACGCTCAAGTCAGTATAGGGCTAGGAAACACCAAAGGTAAGCTGTAAAAAGCTCTCTGTATAATTTGTGTGTGCTAGCGTAAAAGTTGCGTATGAATTGCGTACCTCATTAGGTTTAATACTACCCCTTATATACTATAGGGTTTCCACCGTTTCCGCTAACCGTAATTAGGGTTACGGGGAATGTGCCTTAGTGCCGATATCACCCACTTTTAGGGCAATCTAGCGCGTAAGGCTCCCTTACTGGAGTGCAGCCTCTGACGGGATGACCACCTGGGTACCAACTTGTGCACCTAATCTCTGGGGCCATCTGTCCTAGGAGTGCCCTAGCTGTTCACGTGTCATGCATGCAGATCACCTCTGGAACGTGACCCTCACGCGTCGTATCTCTTCTAGTGGCTCTTTTCTTGTGTTACGCCTGAGCGCGTCATCCACACCACACGCATGGGCCCCTCGTGATCTAGGCTTCTCCCTAACTGATAATTGGTGTGTGGTCTGGGATCCACCTCTCGTGGCTTAGCTCTGCTATTCGAGTCACCGATGTCCGATCTCTCATCGCCCTCACTATATTGTCGAGGACACATCAGCACATCCTAGTGATCGACGCCTGACCACTCTTCGTCACCTTAACTCACGTGCCTTGCGTGAAACTGGCCCATACCGCTCGTGGGACCCAGCTTACGTGGCCCCATCATTACTAGCGGTCAACGACACCTGAGGACTGGTCGGTACAATCTAAACATGTTTAGAACATATGTAATGGTGAAATGATTAAGTATGAAAACTTTCCTATCACTAGTTCGTCCAACACATGATCTTCGTCTTTTATGTTCACTTGATCATCTTTTGGTTTGTGTAAGGCTCATTCTTTTCTTGCGTGCAATATAACGTGTTTAGCATCATAGTCGGATGTATTTTTCTCGAACTCTTTGATGTTTAGACTTTGTTTAACACGTTGTAAATGACTCTTGGTCCATTGAGTTTTTTTTACTTTGTTTATTTCTTTATAAACTTTGACTGACTTCTTTCCTCGTTCAACGCTTGCCTTTGAGTGCTTTGTCTTTGACTCGTTTTGTTGGTCTTTGCTAACCATATGTAATTTAATTTACGCTCTTTGTTGATGAAGACTTTGTTTATCACTTTGATTATTTGGTCTCTCAATATGAGCTTATATTCTAATAAGAACTTTATTTGTCTAAAAGCTTTAACTGATGTTGTAATCCTTTTTGTTGATGTCTTGGCATTATCTTTCTTTATCATTGTCTTATGTGAGATTTTGAAGTGTTCTTTTAAACACTCATTTCATTTGACATTTGTGTTTATAGCTCCATCATTTAGTGAGGCTCTCTATATCTGTATTTCCTGTAATATTGTGTCTCATGTATGGTCTGATGTATTGTTTTTCATATATTGTACATGAGTGGGCTTGGTTATACATATAACATGTCCTATAGTGTTTTTTTAACATAAAAAAAATCTTAGACTCATTGTCTAATGCTTGATAGATTGCTTGACACTTTACAGAGTTTTGTTAGTCATGATATAATTATAATTCTTTTATACGTGTTGGTATTGAGTCCGGGAGTGTTCAACCCTCAACAATTATTTCCTATTTGAGAAACCCTTTTTTTGTTTGAGATTTAATACATGGATTTGTTTACTACTTCTCCGATTATAATTTTCAATAGTATTATATATATGTTTATTAAAAGTTCATAACAAAAATCCAAACGCATTAGCTTATTTGCACCTTGCACGAGCCATGAATAGGCAAGAATCACTATACACATTTGATGGATTCAAGTGTCCCTTTCTGTTGGCCTTTTCATACAACTTTAATGGATAAGTTTTGTATTCTTTTGAAAAAAAAGGTACCAATTTCTCTTATGTGTGAAACCAAATTTTTATATTTGTATGTTAATTATGTTGGCAAAATTAATGCCTTAAAAAGTTGTTAAAATGTCAACATATTCCTTAAAAGATTAATATAATAATTAAAAGAAAGTAGGCACTCTAAATTTCAGTGGCTAATGCTTGATTTTTCTTTTGATAAAATTTATAAATAACTGAGCTAGAGGACGTTGTTGGGAACGATAGTGACTTTGTGCAGATTATGGAGATTGATTAGGCTGAGTTAGAAGCAATGAATGATCTTTGGCGTTTTCTCTTTATTTTTTAGTATAATACAACACTACACAACAGATTTTAATGAAACAAATAAATAAAAAGGGTAGAACTAAGAAGTAATTATTTAATTTTATTTATAAAAAAATTAAAAGAATGACGCGTTTTCAAAGATGACAAAAACCTGCAGCAATGCTGCATGTAAAACTCATTACAAGTTGAAAACTTGGCACCTTTGTGAATACCTCCATCTTTTAAGTGTACATTGCCAAATCATAAGATACCTGTACTTCTACCTGTGTTTATAACTATATATTTTTATTATTTATTTTAATATGATTCGGTAATGGTTTAGAAGGCGAATTCAAGAATGATTTAATTTTTTTAAAACATTTTAAGTCATCTTAGATAAGAATTATAATGAAATTTGGGCATTAAAATATATAATATCTCAAATGCAGGTTATTTCAATAAATTTGAAATTAAAACATTTACATCATATTTAAAGATAAAAATATTGTAAATCTTCTTCTCCTTGACCTTTATTTTTTTTATATGTTAAATAATCTTATATTGTTTAAAATAAATTAGTTATATTTTTCTTCCTTAATCCTCTAAAATACCTTTTAAAAATCAAATTAAGATAAATTTCTGAATTCTAAAAAGACAACATTTCATATATAATGAATTAAACCCAATGATATTATTTTAATATATTTAGAATAAACATATTGGTATCATATTAGAATAATATAATATACTTTAAAATAATTAATTTTTTTATTTTGAAAGTATTCTAAAAATGATCTACCTTAAATATTTATAATATTTATTGATAAATATTCAAATATCAATAACTAATAGGTTCTCACATAAATACAAGCAGATAGTAAGAGTGTGGATCTGGACTTATTTTCCTATTCCAAAACTCATTAATAATATTATAAAACTTATTCGGCCGTCATCATCACGTGTGTACTGGACAATCTATTTCTTTTTGTTATGTCCGTACGCATGATGTTATTAAATAATAAATAAAAAAGTTAAATTATTTACTTCATCTAAATGAATTTTATCTTTTGTAATCTGTACAAATATTAAAATAATTATTTTTTAATATAAGAATCTGAAAGGTAAAATTTGTTAATATTGAAGAAGAAATTAAACCTAAATAAAATAAGTTTGTTGTGTACCAAAATGTTGCATTATGAGACACTGATGAGTGAGTGTGAGTGATGGTTGGTATGTTGGATACACGTGAAACTGCAAGCCACCGACCAAACCAGCCCTCTCACTCATTAGTCCTCACTGCTACAACTCAAACAACTCCAGTTTTTCTAGACTTCTACTCATTACTAACTTTTTAACTAAGAAATTAATAAATAATAAATATTCTTTATTGAAAGTACAATACATATACATTAATAATTATACTTCCCTCAATCAGGTTAAAATAATATCACTGTAATAAAATTATTAAACAAATATTAATTTTTTATCTTTAAAATTAGTTTTTTTAATAATTTTTTAATAAAATATAAAATTTAATAAAATCAATGAGAATGCATAATTTAAATATATATAACTATAATTAATTGAATTATTAATATTTAATAACTAATTATAAATTTTATTTATTTCAAATATTTTACTCCATATCCAATAATCGGAATACAAATTAGTTCCACAAAAAATAGTCATTTAATTACTTTTTTTATTTTTATATTTTTATATTTTATAATTTTTGTAACTCATAATATTTGAATATCAATGAATTTTTACAGATATAATTTCCTCAAATTTTGATTAATAACTCGACAATAATTTTTAAAGATATAAATTCGACTTCCAAATAGTGCCTTTTTTTTTAACTTTGCAAACCAATTTTTTTCAGGAAGTACATTAAGATATAAATCTGCTATTAAGTAAAAATATAAATATGCAGCATATTGAATTTTAAATGAATCTAAGATTAAGAAATTAGACGTTTATTGTATTTATGGTGTTCACAAAAATATAAATATATGTAAAACCATCGTATAAATTATGAACTAAAAATAGTGTACAAAGTTTCAGGTTTATTATTTCTTACATAAAGCTGTGAACTTTCTTGTTTTTACCTCTTTTATTAAATAAATAAGGTTTAATTCTCTCTAATATTATTTTTTTTAAATGTATCTATATTCGAATGTTTTTATTATTCATTTTCGTCAAATTTAAAAAGTTTTAAGTGTAAAATTATTTTTATAAGTAATTAATTTTATAAAAAATATTCTATTATTAAAAATAAAATATAAAACTATTGACATGCATGTAAAAAAATATAAAAGTTAACTTTTCCTAACAAAAAAGAGTTGATTAAAGTACTAGCAGCAAAAGATAGAAATAATATGAAATTTTCTATAAAGCAATTAACCTTACCTACTTACCAAAGTAACAAGTTACATCTAAATATAGGATTTGCCCTACTCAATTTGCTTATACCTTAGAGCAACCATATAACAGCTTAAAGTCAACATTTTGGAAAGATTCCTTATAAATATAAAGCATTTTTGAATTCTCTGTGTCTAAACCTTATACTTCCTCATGTGCTTTGGTAGTCATAGCCTTTCATCCTTGACTTTTATATTATGAGCTCCTATTTCCCTTCCCCCTCTTTCAATCTATAATTATCCAACTATTGCCAACTCATTATGTTGTTGCCTCTTTTCCCAAACATTTTCACATGCTTCTTTAGCCATATAGAAAGCACCACACATTTCCCTTATGAATTCTATTTTCACATAGTTCTCATTTCACACCAGACCTATTCCATCTGCCAAATAAAAATAAAAAAATAAAAAAATATATATATATATATACAAGTTATCTTCACATGCACAATGTAACTTATGCGGAAATAAAATATTCAAATTTTTATATTAGTGAAACACATACTAATAATATTTTAGCCTAAGACATAAGTCATTTTATTATAAGTTAGTACAAAATTTAAGATATTCATTACGTCAAAATTATTTGTCTCATAAATACCTTAAATTAATAAAAATAAAATTCGTTCATTATTAGATGATAAAAAATTAGTTTCTTTGAAAATATTTTTCAAACAATTATCTTACGGTGTCTTATCTACTTCAAAAATTCATACTTTTACATTTTTCAGAAATTTTTATACAATACATATTCATATTTACATACATATTTGATAATATATATATATATATAAATTAATACATTATATTTGAGGAATTTAATTCACTAGTATAAAATGGATTAATATATATTGAATTTGATTGTGAATGGGAGGTTAAAAGATATTAATAGTTTGATTTTGAGAATTTAAAGAAAAAAATATGTGAAGTCATCTCCTATAAGTTTGACTAAGTTCAAGGCATACCTAGAGTAAGTTTGACTAAGTTCAAGGCATACCTAGAGTAAGAAAAAATTGTGTACAAATATAATCTTTTCCTTGAAGTCGAAATTAGATGAAATCATTTTAATTAATGTTAGGGGCAACTTTGTAGTTTGAAGACGCCTTTTATTTGTTGGACATGTAAGACAATAAATTTGGTATTAAATTGTCCATGAACAATGGTAGGACTATGAGAAAAGATGGTTTTAACGGGTTTATTTTTACATTATTCAGAGTTAAAATCTCTATTAAGTCATTTATCCAGGGTTGTAAATCTCAGGAAAACCTTTCAGAACCCCTATTAAATACCATGGGTTTAAGAACCTCCGTAAAATACCATGAATTTTAAAACCTCCATTAAATACCATAGGTTTAAAAAATCCATAAAATACCATGGGTTTAAAAACCTCGGTAAAATACCATGTTTCAAAATTTCAGTAAAATGACTTGCCGTTTGAAATAACCTTCAACCCCATTTTCACCATCTCTAATGATCCTCTTGACTTCTCTCTCTTCAACCGTAGACACACTACTCTCTAACATAGGCTCAATGGTCGCCAATGGTAGTCTTAACAAGGAATCACAACTCAGTCACACTTATGTCTATTATATCTAAGGAGAATAAACACTAAATAAAGCACTATCTTCTTCTTACTCCAATATTGCTTCTTCCATCACCTTACTACCCCAACTTGGGTCACAAGCCATTGTTACCTAACTCGACAATAACTGGTGCTTATCACTGCTTTATATATCCTAAATAATTGCATTATCTATCAGATGTGGACTTCAAAGCCATATGTGTTCTTAGCTAAAGATTGCAAGAACATATTGCGATGAGAAATTAACTTTATCACTTCTCACTTTCACAGTGAATTAATTATTAAATGCATTTTAAAATGAAGGCCTTAATTTAAAATATTTCAAAATTATGAGAATTAAATATTAATGATTATAACTAAAACTAAAATTGCACATAAAATATACTTACATCGAAAGCTAAAACAAAATAAGTCAAGTTTTTTGAAGTATGAGCTCGTAACAAAAACAAAAAGTATGAATTATATAAACCAACTACCATCAATCATAAAAAATATGCAAGTATTGTTGAAATACTTATTCTCCAAGATTAATTGTTGATATACTTATTATCCAAACTAATTTTGCTGAGTTTTTAAAATAAATTTTTGAAACTTTAGAAAACTTATTTATAATGTAAAGTTACACTTTCAAAGTTTTAGAGAATTTAGTTATAAAATATACAAAAATATATTAAAAGTATGTAGTTTTTAATTATTTATTTATAAATAGATTTAATTGTACTTATTTATTGATGTTTGAAAATTTTGGAATCTTTTAGAAGTTCTACAATAAATCTTTGAAATTTAACAAAGGTTAAAAAAACTTATGTTATTTTGCTGAGGTTTTAGAAAAAACCATTGGAATTTAACGAAGGTTAAAAAACCTCTGTTACTTTGCTAAGGTTTAGAATAAACATTTGAAATTTAACCAATGTTAAAAAAAACTCTGTTATTTTGCTGAGGTTTTAGAATAAACCATTGAAATTTAACAAATGTTAAAAAAACCTCCGTTATTTTGATGAGGTTTTAAAATAAACCTTTGAAATTTAATGAAGCTTAAAAAAACCTCCATTATTTTGCTGAGGTTTTTGAATAATATTTGGAACTTAACGAAGGTTAAAAAACCTCCATTAATTAAATCAATTCCTAAGGTTATATCAGCCTCCGCTAAATAACCTCTGTTAAAACCTTTTTTTCTTGTAGTGTAGTGTGCTGATAGAAGAAGATTAACCACACCATATCAATTATACCATTTTTAAAGATGTATAGTACCATGCATATTTTTTTGTTCTTCCTATATGTTGCTAGTCATATGTATATGAAAGAGGTATTTGGCATTGGGGAAAAACCCAACATTATTTGAGAGTAATGATGAAAAGATAAAGTTAATGATAGTAAATATAAAAGATAAATATAACAATTATTAGGGAAATGTTGATGAAATTAATATGTTATTACTGATTGTTGTTGTGCTTGATCCTAAAAACAAGTTGGATTTTGTTAATTACTTCATTTACTAATATGAAAGAAGATCTCAAATCTCACATCAAGTCATTTTGGTTTGATGTTTAAATTGGTGGAAAGTAAACTCAATTAGACTTCATGTCCTTGCAAACATGGCTTTAGTCATGTGTGTGGTGTGTATTGTATATGTGTGTGTTGTGTGTGTGCGCACACAGGCATTGATGACTATTTTACGACAAATGTACCATGTCATAAATAATAATTTGTCCGTAAGGATGAATATCGAACCCACAAAGAACAGTTGAATTATCAAGTATAAGATTCACTAAATAGAAAACAATAAATAAAACTTTGTAGGATGTTTGTTGTGTATGATTGCAAGAATGTAAATAAAGCAAAGTAAAGATGTGTTGATTCAATTTGGAAAATTGGGATTGGGGTTCATCATTCTATTACTCTTTTGTATTTTGAAAAGCATAATAATATTTTATTCTTTGATTGATATTGATGCCCATATAAAACTATTAAGATAATCTCATAAATATTAATTCCTCGCATATTTATAAAAACTTCTCATCCTTACAATTAGATGCTGATAGAAATTAACATTTCAAATTTATTCCTAGCATGCAAATATGTTAATAATTATCTTTTAGGTTTGAAACTTAGAAGTACTTTTCAGTCAAATCTAAGGATCAAAATCATGGTAAACAAGCTTTACGAATAAAATGACAATACCAATCATCAATCAAGAACATAATATTATATTTAAATAACACCTCAATACATAAGAGTTTGAACAAATTACTCTCAATCCCAAAGGGTAGAATTAGCCACTCATGTTGGCCAGTACAAGCATGGAAAACAAGAAAAGAAGATTCAGGATGTTTCTCTTTGACAATTGCCTCCTCTAGGGTTTTTTATCACCTTCTATTCTCCAAATGATGTTTACGGTTGTGCTTCACGCCTCATATTTAACCTAGTTGGGCTTGGGCTAAGTGACTTCTCGCCTAGGCGAGTTGGACGAGAAAAAGCCCAACTTCTTTGGAGTGATCTAGCCTGGGAGAGATTGAGCTCGCTTGGGCAAGTTCCTCTGAAAGGATTCTGGCTTAGACGAGTTTTGGTGAGTGTATGAGCATTACAACTTTCCCTTTTTATCTTGTATATTATCCTTTCATCTCCATTTTCCACTATAATCTTGAAATTAACACAAATTTGAGAATAAATCGTTCTTATTCATATTATAATAAAGAAATATATAAAAATATTTAAATTCATAAATTAGGGGTTAAGCTTCGCACTCTATACCAACTCCCGATGCATCACACTCTAGCTCAAAAGTTTTGGCAAAATTAGGTAAAGCTAGAATAGGTGCATTAATGAGTTGAGCTTTTAGCCTCTTGAAGGCTTGTTCATGCGTCTTGGTCCAACAAAATGGAGTGTCTTTCTACACTAACTCATTGAGTGGTGAAGCTAGACTTAAGAAGTTAGGCACAAAACGTCTATAAAAGCTAGCCAAGCCATGAAAACTCCTAACATCTCCTACATTTTGTGGGGTTGGCCATTCTTGGATGGCTTTGATTTTCTCGAGGTCAACATGCACCCCATTTTTGTTAACTACAAAACCTAAAAACACTACACTATCAACACAAAAGGTACACTTATCACTATTAGCAAACAAACTATTAATTCTAACCACTAAGAGAACTTCCCTAAGGTGTCTTAGGTGGTCATCTAGGCTTTGACTATAGACTAGTGTTGAACCAAGTGGTGTTCAAGCTTTGAATAATCCAAACCCTTTGAAGGATGATGAAGGCAGGTTGTGCTTGTTGTTGCTGAGCTGTCTTAGATAGGATCTGGGGTAGATTTAATATTTAATCCACTATTGATTGAATCCAAAGCACAAGCACTCTCAATCCTTTTAAAAGAAAAGTGTTTTTCAAGCTAAGTGAAAAACAACCTGTTGTTTTGTCGAAACAACCGATTGTTTTATACTTAGGTGTTTTTAGAAAAGGTTGAAAACTGTT
>Ga0123342_1005041_pt1 | contig 19563 bp, 14 predicted proteins | sample Turbeawhitnodule_FD_89960 | JGI IMG/M metagenome (GOLD analysis project Ga0123342, IMG submission 89960) | Root nodule microbial communities of legume samples collected from Mexico - Turtle bean Mexico white nodule | ecosystem: Host-associated > Plants > Roots > Nodule | place: Mexico: Nepantla... | reverse complement strand
CAATCAAACCTAGATCACTTACAACACAACCAAGAAAGTGACCTTGATCCCCTCAAGACACACACTTCTCTTGGTCAACACACCAACACTAAGAATGTTGATCTTGATCCCCTCAAGAACACATAGCACTTCTCAGCAAACACACAAGGTTTTTTCAATAGATACAAGGATTACACTTGTTACAGAAGCAAATCTGAAATCAATACAAGAGAAAATCCTATCTCATACTCTTTGATCAAACTCAATCTCTAAGCTATCTCAAAATCAGTAAGTTGAAAAACTCAAATATATTTTTCTGTATATATCAAAGTTGTTGCCTGTTATCAAGTCTTAACAAACTTTTCATTGCATTTAAAGATTGGTCAAAGCATTAAAAACTGGAGCGTGATCAGTTAGAAAATCATTTAATGCTCAATCAAAGCACAAACCATTTTTCTGTTATGGTACCAAAACAAACAATCGGTTGTTTCCTCGAATCAATCGGTTGTTTTGGTTTTGACAGCTCAACCATTTGAAAAACACTTTTCAACCTTTTCTAAAAACAATCGGTTGTTTCGACAAAACAACAGGTTGTTTTTCACTTAGCTTAAAAAACACTTTTTCTTTTAAAAAGATTGAGAATGCCTATGCTTTGGATTCAATCAATAGTGGATTACATAAACAATCTACCCCAGATCCTATCTAAGACAGCTCAGCAACAACAAGCACAGCCTAGCCTTCAACATCCTTCAAAGGGGTTTGGATTCTTCAAAGCTTGAACACCACTTGGTTCAACAGATTCTTCTCTAACTCTTTTCCTTTTATCCCAAGTTTTAGGATCTTCTGAATTTTTTATCTTGTGCAGGTGTTATCTTCTTCATCTCCCAGCCTTCACTGTGGAAGTTCTCTAAAGACTTTGACAAACACTTTCCTATTATGATGTGATAAGAAACTTAATAACAATCGAAAGAAAAACCCTAATTATTTGTCTCTCTTACTATATTTTCTCATTCCAAAAGGCTTTCTAATAGAAAATTTCAAACCACCCAAAATCTTTTATGAGAGACCTCCTTCCAAGAGAGACATGAAATCATGGAGAGAAATACGAACTCTCATAAGTTCATAACAGAGAAACCAAATACAAAATGAAAAAGATATACTGAATCCATAATAGAGAAAAGCAGACAAACTGTTATATACTAAAGTTATGGGATTTGATTAATATTATTGTTGGGTAGTTAAGATTTAATTGGTAGATATTGGGATTTAATTAGTTAGGATTTAATTAGTTGAGATTTAATTAGTAGTTTCTATCATTTATCTTTTAGTTGGGATTTAGTTAGCAGTTTCTATCATATATTTCTATCATTTGTAGTGTTTAGTACTCTATAAATAAAGTATTAAACTATTATCTGGGTTGAATAATATATGCATCTTGTTTTCTTTTCTCAATTCTCTATCATTGTTCTCGTTCTTGGTATAATCGGAAGCCACCTAAAGGTTCCCTTTGTCCAAAGCCTAATCGTTCTTCGAAATCTCTTACGAGAGGACCTAGACGCTTGCACACACGATCATTCATATCACAAACGATAACGTACTGGAACAAGAATCTTGTGAGGCGATACGACACTTGAAAATGAAGATACAAGAGAGAAACAAAAAGTAATGTGAAAGTTTTTGTTTGAAAAAGAGAGACTAGAGAAGCTTAGGGCATAAGAAATTATTACCAATCAGAAATTTTTAGCTTGAGAGGACAAGAGATTAGTTAGAAAAAAAAACACGCTAAAAACATAAATTCTAGTAATGGTGTAATAAAAAAAGGACAGATATTTCATATATTTCTGTAATTTTTTTTAAAAAAATTTGCCTTGTAACATTTGAAACATTTGCTGAAAAAGAAATACACAAACAAGATCAACATTGAAGTAAATCCACCACCTGTTATTGAGAAAAGTTAGTAAAGAGACACTTACACATGTTATATTTCTTGAATATGGTTAATTATAATTTGGATGACGGTATGGTTACTGATTCTGTTTTCTTAAATTTCTTTGATACTAGGGTTTTCTCAAATTACTAGTCAGAACATTTCAAATCCAGTTGTTTTTATTTCTGAGATCGCACTCTATTCATGGTTGTAGGAACAATTATAATCCAATATTTCTACTAGTTGAAGGGACTCATGTTGTTACGTTTTCTCTCCAAACAAGTGTGTTTCATGGTCTAAGTAGTCTAATTTATCAAGGATTCTCTCCAAATGGTTAGTGCTCACGAGAGAACATAATGGTTCAGTAAAATCCACTTGCATAATGTGAATATACAAACCAATCGGAAAGCTTGGGAAGTTAGAAATTGTTAGGAAAAACTCTAGGTATCTGTAAAGAATTTTAGAGTGCTGAGAAATATCCAAGCTCTTATTATAAGATTCCAAATAAAATTAACAGAAAAAGTTGGGAATTTAAGGATTAAGAATTGAAATCAATTGAAAAGTTATTGAAAATGTAAACAAGGAAACCTAGATAAAAGAAAATCATTCATATCTTCTTTCTTACTATTATAATACAATAAGAAGATACCTATGCACTTCAAGCCAAACAATGAGTAGTCCAAGGACGGCACATTGATATTGTTTGTTTTCAATGTATAAAATGTCTAAATGGAGTGTTTGTGTCAACCTAGCAATCAATATCATTACACCTTCAGCAAGAGCAAAGAATGCCCAGAGATTCTACCAAAGAAAACTGTTGGATTTCCCGCTTCAAAAATTGAGATTCCAAAAAAAACTATAGGATTTACCATTTGAAAGTAACATATTGGCCTGCAGTTTAAGTGATTCCATTGTAGATATAAATATATAAATATATAGTTCTTGGTGTTTGTGTCAAGTCAAAATCTATCACACATGTCCTAAGAACAAGGTGTTCAAGATAGAGATAGATACAACTAATTACTGTAGCTTAAAGTATAGTATATAGAAGCATTTTCTTTGATCAACTTCTACTGCTATTTGGTGTTGGCTGTAAGTGGAAATGGAGCTCATCAGTTTGCTGCTCTCACTAATCCTTTCCGTATTAGTGTTATCAGTGCTCTTGTTGTATCAAACTCGTTCTCCTAAAGCAATGGAAGGCATCCCTGGCAGCCTTGGTTGGCCAATTGTGGGGGAGAGCTTCTCCTTCCTCTCTGACTTTTCAAGTCCCTCTGGAATCTTTAGCTTCATGAAGAAGAGGCAAAAGAGGTAACAAATTAGTAACATCAAAACATGGAACTGAGTTTAATTTTGCATCAGTAAAAAGTTCATTCAACTAATTACAAATCAACTGACATAATTGTCTGCAAAAGTCAAGAGTTTTTGTTAGTGTTGCACTAGCAAACTCTTCTCTGTTTTCCCTTTTCTGTTACGCAGTGCATAGACCCTCTTCTTTTGTATAAATATTCGTTTTCTGTGCCTTAGTGGATACAAAGTATTATAATAAAATACTTGTTTCTCTTTCTTTCTCATTCCATCATATACTTATTTTTAATATCTAGAGTCATTTAGAACATATTTTAACGAGAGTTTGTCTTTGAACTTATCATACCACCCATTTTCAGATCGCTATCAAACTATCCATAATATATAGTTCCATGCACGAGTTGGTAACCTCGGCATGAGGAAGATGTGTTGGAAATTCCACATCAACTAAGTACATTTCATAGTATATAAGTGGGTGCAAACCTCACTTTATAAATCAGTTTTATAAAATTGAGTTAGACTTAAAATCGACTTCTTGATATAGTATGAGAGTAATGTAGATTCCTTCTTCAGTTTATGATTGGATGTGAATATAGAATACCTTTACAAGTATATTCCAATTAAATTCATAATTATATGTAAGGTGGTAAGGAATTTCAAGGATACTCTTTTTGATTGGTCACTTCTATTTTGTCACAGATATGGAATGGTTTTTAAGAGCTTTGTCTTAGGGAGGTTTACTATTTTCATGACTGGGAGGGAAGCAAGTAAGATATTGTTAACTGGCAAGGATGGTATTGTGAGTTTGAATCTGTTTTACACTGGCCAGCAAGTTCTGGGCCCCACCAGCTTGCTGCAAACCACAGGAGAAGCACACAAAAGGCTAAGAAGGCTGATTGGTGAACCTTTATCGATTGATGGACTGAAAAAATATTTCCATTTTATCAATACTCAGGCAATGCAAACATTAGATCAATGGGAAGGAAGGAAAATCTTGGTTCTTGAGGAGGCTTCTACAGTTGAGTGGCACTAAGTTTTCAAACAAAGAAAAGTTCATATTTGGTTATACATTCTTGTTTTATACTAAGTATTTTGAATTTTTTAATATTACAGTTTACTTTAAAAGTGATTGGACATATGATCATGAGTTTAGAGCCTTCTGGGGAGGAGCAAGAAAAGTTTAGGTCAAATTTTAAGATTATTTCTTCCTCATTTGCCTCATTGCCTTTTAAACTTCCAGGAACAGCTTTTCATCGTGGCATCAAGGTAACAAAGTAGTACAAAACTTTCCACATAGAAATATACAGATGCTTTGATTCTCCTTCCCTCTGATGCATGCTATGAATGTGTGCAGGCTCGAGATAGGATGTATGAGATGTTGGATTCTACAATTTTGCGGAGGAGAAATGGCCAGGACTTTCAACAGGATTTCTTAGGATCCTTAGTTAGGAAACACAGCAAAGAAGATGGAGAAGAGGATGAAAATAAACTCACAGATAAACAATTAAAGGATAATATATTAACTCTGTTGGTTGCAGGCCATGATACCACAACTGCTGCTCTTACATGGCTCCTTAAATTTCTTGGTGAGAATCCGATTGTTTTGGAACAATTAAGAGTAAGTATTGAAGACCCTATTACAGTCTTCTCCTTTCTGTGTTAAAATATTTTAAAATTTAGCTTCCTAAATGGTGATGTTTTGCAGGAGGAACATAGACAAATTGTGGCCAGAAGAGAAAGTGGAACAGATCTTACCTGGGCAGAAGTTAATAACATGCCCTACACAGTCAAAGTGAGTAACAATAATTTTAGTTCGTAGGTAACTAACTGATCATCAAATTTCACAGCCCACCAAGATTATTTGTCATTCATATTTCAGGTCATCAGTGAAACTCTTCGAAGAGCCACGATACTACCTTGGTTTTCTAGAAAGGCATCCCAGGATTTTCAAATTGAAGGTATGCCAATGCAAAATGGTCAGATATGCCTTTATAATGTGTCTTTCTGATAAGTAAAACATAGAAAACAAAAGGGTAACAAAAAAAAAAGTTTTCCACTGATATAAAACAAAAGGATACCAAAAGAACTTTTCTTGTGTCATACACTGAAATATCTTCCTAGTGTGACACTTGGTTTCTATTCCAACATAATTATTCCTTAAAGAGAGAGATATTACAGTTGTTGTTTAGACCAATCAAACAAATAAGATATAAATATTCCTTGAACCATTTGGACTTGGTAATGGACCAAGTAGTCTTTGATCGAGGGGTGCTATCAGCAGTTCTGTGTGTGCTTATTGGAGCCTTTGTTCTTTGAATGAGAATCAAAGTTGATGTTAAATTTTGCAGGTTATAAAATTAAGAAAGGTTGGTCCATCAACCTAGATGTTGTTTCCATACACCATGACCCAGAAGTTTTCCCAGATCCTGAAAAGTTTGATCCCTCTAGATTTGATGTAAGTTCCTTCCTGACATGAGACATTACTAATAATTTCTATTTCTGAGGACACCAAATTTGATGTTTTCATTCAATTGCAGGAACCCTTGAGGCCTTTCAGTTTTCTTGGATTTGGAAGTGGACCACGTATGTGTCCTGGAATGAACCTTGCCAAGCTTGAAATCTGTGTCTTCATCCATCACCTTGTCAACAGATACAAGTAAGATTTGATCAGATTCTGAATGATCAAGAGAATCACATTGCACACAGAAAATGGACAATCACACAATGCTTTCCTTACTTTAAACACATTTCTTTTTGCTGGATTTTCCAAAACAACAATTATTACATTTTCTTATGTTCATTTTGCTCATACTACATTGCATGTAACAAATTTTTTGTAACAGGTGGAGACCTCTGGAGAATGAAAATTCTGTCCAACCAACGCTTGTAAGGATGCCAAAGAACAAGTATCCTATAATAGTTGAGGCACTATAACTCCTTTGCTCTAGCAGCTACAAAGAAGCAACAGAAGAAGAGACAGCAAAGTAATTTCTTGTATAGGAACGGAATAATTGTCTCTTTTTTGTTACTGCATGGAGAGAAATCATGCTTTATGGCTTCTGAGGAAAGAAACTAATCCTCAATGAATAATTTGCATTTCGTTTGTAATTTGTAAGCAAGCAACACTAGAACTGAAAGTAACTACAAATGATTGGGATCATTTTCTCTTCCTGCTAATCATTACTCATTACATTATTTAATTGATAACATCTTTTTCTTATCTTTATTTCAACAATATCCTAAAAATTTGAAACGTGTGTCTGGTTAACATTTTTCAAGAATTTATATACACTAAATTACTATGTTTTAACTAAATTACTATGTTTTAAGAGTATACATTTTCATTCTTCTTAGGTTTTATGTGGAAAAATATTGGAGAAATTCGATACCAATGAATTACAAATATTTTATATAAAAAAAGTTAAGAAAAGCTTAAAAGCTCAAACTCAATGTAGAACAAACTTATATTTAAAATCTTGATAATTGTCTTATTAATTTTTAAATGATGAATTTAACCATTTAAATTATTTTTCAACAAATGTCATGCATAGTACTCTAACTTGAAATATTTGTCTCCACCTAACTTAAACTATTTGCCTACATCTTGAATGTAATTATGGCATACATCTTCTATAATGTAAATCTCGAAAATAAAACTTCTTTGATTTATTTATTTATAGCAATTTGTAACTTTTTTTAATCACTTTATTCAATTTTTGTCATTGAGATTTGAATTTTAATGTTTTTTTTTCCTTCCCGTAACTCAATTTCCATTACAATAATTATTTTTAATCCTTATGGAAAAGTTTGCATCTTTAATCATTTTTCATCAAGGACAATATTTATTCAAACAATAAAACTTGAAATTAACATGTAATTTGTTTACTTTTACAATATCACAGAAGGAGTTTTGAACATGATAACAATAAATTTAAAAAATTAACGGTTATAACATTTAAGCACGACATTCTTTTCATTTTCTTTGATAAAATCTTATTGTCATGGTCTACATTAAAATTTAAGTAATGGTGCTTATTCTATCGGTGTTAAAGAAGATCCTGCTTTAACCAGACTATAAAAAATAAGGAATTATTCTCAAGAGCATTTCTTATAGAAGGATTTTATACAAGTTTTTATAAGGTTTTAAGACTTTCTTATAAATTTTTATTTTATATAACTCACATTCTTATAGTTGTTTATTTACATTTTAATTTTTCATAAGTTAAAAAATTAATTTACTATTATATTAAAATTTAAAAAATATTTTTTTATTCTTAAAGGCTTCAAATTTTATTTAAAACTATCTAAATACCACATTAACATGCTTTAATAAGATTTTCTTAAAAACATCTAAGTAAATTTAATACTCTAATTATAATTAGACATTATAAAATAACATTTTGAATTATGATTCCACCACCTTCTATTTAAAAATACAATTATTTCTTTCATTCTAATACATATATATACATATATACAATATTGAACCCAAGTCCCTACCTAATTAATATTGGAAGCAAACTGCACTAGGCAGAACTCACCCAAGTCCTTTAAGTGACCAGAGAAGCATTAACCACTAGATCAAACAAGTCTTTAGTCATATTATGATTTTTATTATACTTATTATATTATTACTAATATAATTTATACTTATTAATAATAATAATTATAATATTAATAATAATAATAATATAAATGATATCAATAATAATAATATAAATTATATTAATAATATATTAATAATAATAATATAAATTATATTCATATTATTAATATTTTATTCATATTAATAATATTATATTTATATTATTAATACTAGTGGAAACACAGGCGCTATAGCGTCTGTGCATCCGCATTTTTTTATTATTACTATATTGTATATTATTATGTGTATTCATATCTTTTAAATGTCAAATATCACTAAGTAAAAATAAGATAGAAACATTTTCTCTCATCATTTATGAGTTTCAACCTACTGTTTTTATAATTAAGTTACAGTAAAAATTATATTAAACAAATTTAAATTTATAACACAATAAACATAACCAATTTTGATTTGTTGTTATTAACATAAAACTAAAAAAAGAGAAATATAATAATGAAAAGAAAAAAGAAAAAGAATAAGATAAGAAACTCCGTAAAAAACCTTAAGAAAATATTTATTTTTTAATTCATTTCCTCCTCTCCGCAAGAATGTTGTATTCAAAACGCATTCATCCTCGTACATCAACCATGATGTCAAGATAACTCTGTACCTGTGCAGTATTCCGCCTTCGGTGTACAAACATGAAAGACTGAGTAAAAAAATTAAAATGAGTAACATTAACAATTAAACAACCAAGAAAAGAAACTCACTTACAGAGACTAACGTGGGATGTGTGCTCTTCTTCTTACTCTTTATTTTGAAGAATGAATCTTTTTATCTAATGAAAGTGATATGAATAGAAAAGATAAAGTGAGAAAGAAGGAGGAGAGAAAAACGATAATAAAAATTCCAAATATAAATTCAAATTGAAAAGAAACTGTGAGTGAAAAATGAAGAAATAAAGATATATTTCAAAAAACTAAATTCAAAACTATTTTACGTTCAAAAACTTCATTCTGATAACTGTTTTAATATTTACAAAATTATAAAATAACTAAAAATAAATTAATTTTTTTATATATAGAAAACTGTTATATATATCAAAAACAGTTAAGGGGGAATTCCTATTATATATAGGTATAGATTATATTCATATTATTAATATTATATTCATATTATTAATATTATATTCATATTATTAACACTATATTAATATTATTAATATTATATTGATATTATATTAATATTATTAATCATATTATTGATATGAATAATTATTAATATTATTAATATTGTTTATATTATTCATATTTATTCATATCATTCATATTATTAATATATTAATATTGTTATATTATTCATATTATTAATATTATTAATCAAGAGACCGACCAAAGACATGGACGAACTAAGAACCTGAGCCACTAAATTCATGCAGATCGAAAAACATGTTGACTACCATAAGGTACACCAGACTGAAACCACCGGTAAGGAAAGCGAGAAAGAGAAAGATAGAGGTAATCGACCCGGACCAAAGCAATCTGATTGATTTAGAGAAAATCGCGGCCCCCGTTTCTATAGTTACACACCTCTCACGGTCCCAAGGGGAAGAATTATAGATGAAGCGTTACAAGCCGAACTCATCCCGACCCTTAAATAGTCACAGACCCTGTGAAACGCCGATACGTCCAAGCATTGTCAGTACCATCGCAACTATGGCCATACAACAGAAGGATGTCAAGCCCTGAAGGACAAAGTTGAAGAACTCGTCCAGGCGGGTCACTTCCAAAAATTTGTCAAAACAGATGCCGCAGTATATCGGTCTCCCCAAAGATACCGACAGTTATCTAAGGGACCAAGAGATTATCACGACCGATCGAGCCGAGGAGATGGACGTCGGCGAGACGACCACCAGCGTCCAGTTAGAAGAAAATGGAGTGAAAGCCCGGTAAGACAGACCTAATGGCGGAGTAAGAGTCCCGAACGGAACAATCCGACCAAATGCAAAGTGCGGGAAGTCATCAATACCAAAGCGGGGCCGTTATCGCTCGGCGTACCGGACGAAGAAGTCAACTCAATAGTCGAAGGCTTCGCAGGGGGAGGATGTTCTAACTCGACTAGGAAAAAACATCTTCGGGCCATTCAATCAACTCATGTCAAATCCTGCCAAAGTAGACCGAGAATACCTCCGATAACATTCACTGGTAATGATTTTACAACAATTGACGCTGCTCAAGACAACCCTATGGTAATAACCGTGGAGATAGACAAGTTTGCAATCACTAAGGTCCTGGTAGATCAAGGCAGCTTAGTGGATATTCTCTATTGATAACCTTTCAGAAAATGAGAATTCCTGAATTGGAGATCTAATCCCATGAAGAGCAAATCGTCGGGTTCTCAGGCGAGAGAGTAGACACTAGGGGGTACATTGACTTATATACCACGTTTGGTGAAGAAGAAGGTATGGCAAAAACCATAAAGATCAAATATTTATTAGTAAATGCCAATACCTCATACAACATACTACTTGGTCGGTCATCCATAAACTGTCTCAAGGCAATAGTGTCTACCCCTCATCTGGCAATGAAATTCTCATCCACGACCGGGGACATCGTCACAGTCCACGTAGAACAAAAGGTCGCACGTGAATGTTATGTCGCAAGTTTAAAAGTGGAACCTACAGACAATTGTATAGAGCATCACCGCACGGCCAATCTCGAGAGAGAATAGAACGTTCGACTGAGAACCGCTCTCGTAGCAAAGCAAAGGAGTATATGGTCGCACTCGTAGATCTAGATCCCCAGCTTGACGACGCACGAATGGAAGCAGGTGAAGATCTTTAGCCTTTACCCCTCAGTGATGATGAACACAAGACATACATCGATTCGTCCTTGAACCCGGATGACCGCAAATTAGTCTGTAGAACTCTGATGGATAATGTTGATCTCTTTGCTTGGACAGTCGCCGACATTCCAGGGGTAAACCCTGACATCATTACCCATCGCCTCTCTATTTATAAGGAGGCAAGACTAGTGACTGAGAAAAAACGAAAACTCAGGGAAGAGAGGTGCCATGCCGCCTGAGAAGAAGCTAAAAATTGTTGAAAGCCAATTTTATCTGAAAAGCGCACTATACGACATGCGTAGCCAACGTCGTAATGGTCCATAAATCTAACGGTAAGTGGCGGATGTGTGTGGACTATACTGATGTCAATAAAGCGTTCCCTAAAGACTCATATCCCTTACCGACCATTGATCGACTAGTTGATGGAGCTGATGGCCATAATATCTTAAGTTTTCTTGATGCCTCTTCGGGATACAATCAAATCCAGATTCCTTCAAACGACAAGAAAAAAACAGCTTTCAGGATTGACTCTAACAATTTTTACTATGAAGTCATGCCCTTTGGCCTCAAAAATGCCGGAGCCACCTACCAACGGTTGATGGACAATGTCTTCCATGGCATGATTGGAAAAAGTGTCGAAGTTTATGTGGACGACATTGTCGTCAAGTCTGACTTGTCAGAACAACACATTCAGGATTACAGGAAGTATTTCAAGCTCTATACTGCTATCAAATACGCCTCAATCTCGACAAATGTGCATTCGGAGTTGAAGGAGGGAAGTTTATATAGGCTTTATGCTCACTCATCGCGACATAGAAGCCAATTAAGAGAAGTGCAAGGCGATCACCGAAATGTGCAATCCTATCAGCATAAAGGAAATACAGAGGTTGATACGGCTCTCTCTTGGTTTATGCCCAAACTGGCAGAACGAATGTGACCCATCATACATCTATTACGAAAAGCTTCCAAATTCGAATGGACGGACGAATGCGAAAGCATATTCCTTCAATTGAAGACGTTCCTGGCATCCCCTCTAGTTATTCAAAAACCAGTTGCCGAGGAGCCCATAATTGTCTATCTGGCAGTATCAGAAGAGGTAGTTAGTGCAATTTTGGTTCAAGTAAAAAGAGGCGTTCATGACCGACTGTGACAACTTCTAGGTCATGTCATTCGGCCTAAAAAATGCAGGTGTCACCTATCAAAAACGGATGGATTACATCTTCAAAGGGATGCTCAACCGAAATGTCGAGGTTCATGTATATGACATTGTAGTCAAATCTGACTCAAGTCTACAGCATGTCCAAGATAGATCTGAAGGAAGTTTTTCAAGACCTTCGAAACCACGACATGCGACTCAACCCCGACAAGTGCACGTTCGAGGTAGAAAGAGGAAACTTTTTGGGTTTTATGCTCACTCACCGTGGCATAGAAGCGAACCTGGAAAAATGTAGGGTTGTCACTGAAATGCGTAACCCTGAAAATGTAAAAGAAAAACGACCCTCTCTAGATTTGTGTCGAGACTGACAGAGAAAACTAAGCCCATCGTACAATTGTTAAGTTCAGTTAAGTTCAAATGGACAGACAAATGCAAGGAGATATTTCTTCAACTGAAAGCTTTCCTGGCATCCACCCCGATCATTCAAAAGTTGAACAGTACATAGCCCATAATCATTTATTTTGCAGTCTTGCAAGATGTTGTCAGTGCAACGTTAGTACAAGAGGTTGAAAAGGAAGAGTGGTCGGTTTATTTTGTCAATCGAGTATTACACGGATCCAAGGTGTGTTACCAAATGATTGAAAAGATAGTCTTGACATTAGTAATAACAACACGAAAAATGCACATGTATTTTCAAAATCATCACATAATAGTCAAGACTACTATTCAATAATGAACGTACTAGCAAAGTCGGAACTGGTCAGCAGCTGATTAGATGGACCGTATAGCTATCCGAATTTCAGATTCAGTATTAGCCAGGGGCAATAAAATCTCATGTCTTGGCTGATTTGAAGGGTTGCCGCTTTCCCTGTTGCGCCATTCCGCAGCCGCCCTTGCTTGTTTCGAGTGTCGCTTTCGCAGCACACCCTTGCATCTAGGTTAGAATTTCAATCAAAATTTAAGTTTTATTTACAATTTTATTTATATTAATATTAATTAAACTACAGTATGAGAAGATAATATCTATAACAGTATAAAAAATATCTATCCGAAAATATCCACTTAAAATGTTTGGTTGGGAAAGAATACGTGTAGATGCTCCATTTCTTCTATCAACATTTAAATGTTATACGTTGACAAAAAAAATATAAAATACTTACAAAATATCAATTTCTTGCTATGACCATCAAAATGTTTGAATAAGATTATGTGTTATATAAACCCGTGACTATAAATACACCTGTTAAACCATAATTATTAAAATTAGATTGAACCTATAACTAATAGTGCAGCAGTGATGGACTATGTTTAAATTCATTTATCATACTATATTAAACCTTTTTATGTGCTAAGCAAGAGTTTAAAAATGTTAAACAGTATAAGTATATGTACTTAGGCAAATATGAAGATTGTGATTTTGTTAGTCTACTTCTCAGACCAAACAGTTAAAATTTGTTGCATAGACTTTTTTTTATACGGTGTTTAATTTGAACAGACTTTTCACCTTTGTACATACAAATTGAATTTATTTATATGGATATAGAATTCAAAACAAATTGGTAATGCATTATAATATTTTTTTTACTCATGTTTGCGTCTCTTAAGTTGGATTAAATCAAGATTGTGGTATACTCGTGAAAGTCTATATTGGAAGTGGGGATTGAAATAATATGTAGCTGCATGCAAATGTCTATAAAGATGATTATCATATCTTGCATCAATTATTTTTCAAACATCTTCCTATCTACATTCAATATCAATTATCATATATTAGAAATAATTTCACAAATAAGTAATTAAATTTTGAAAGAGAGAAGCTATAAATTTTTTATCTTAATATGATTAAAATTGTTCTTAATCTTTTCCTTTGCACAATCCATCTCTTCATATATGAAATCCATTGTAGGCTTCATTCTTTGAGTCCACCAATCTTAGGACCACTATAAGAGGGGCGACAACTTTGAGGCACATGAAGACATTCTTCCTAAACAGACTGTCTAATAACACATTTTAACTTTTCTCCCCTCTGGTGAAGTTCCAAACTTGCTTGTTTTGCATTATTCAGAGTTGGACATGGTCAATAATAATGCTTTCAATTCATGATGACAAGCTAGAGTCAAATAAGCTATAAAAAATATAGTCATATCAGACCTTATCAAGTATATTCTTTTTGTGAACTTCTTCAACATGCTAATTAACATTGATCTACCATAAATGTAAGTGGTGATCTTACTTCATTTCTTGATACTAATTTGATTGACGTTCAATTTTTTTTCAAAATCTTCAAAAACCAAGTCAATGCAATGGGCAACACATAGGGTCCAATACAAATGCACCCTTTTTTGCATCAACAACTCTCCAGCTGCCTTGAAATTTGTAGCATTATCAGTCACCACTTGAACTATGTTTTAAATACTTTATTTGCTATTTTTTATATGTCTAAGGTGTCTAATGAATAAAGAAAACCAAGAAGTTACAAATAAAATGCCTTTTTTTTCTATCCACCCATCATACATAATTGTGCAACTTGTTCTTTTCCTCTCATCCTTGTATTCTTAAAGTATTAAATCAACTTTGTCAACTGCTTGCTTTAAGAGCTTCTCTATAATATCATGATAAGATGGGATTTATAGCGAACTCCATATTTTCCAATCATTTCACACATCTTTGCAAAAGCTAGAATTTTAATTACATTAAATGTAATGACACTTGTGTAACAAATTTCAGCAACTTGAGCATCGACCTTTTCTTTATAACCTTTTTTAATCATTTGATTTATGATAGCTTGAACTCCCCCTATAGCTACGAACTCTTTCTTTTCCCTTTATTACCAAATATACTTTGTATTTTTTTAAACCCATCACTTTCTTCATGATCTTTATCAATTATATTTTAACTTTTTTTTCTTCAATTAAGCTTGCTTAGCTTCTGCAACAACTTTTATCATCAAATTTTTTATTTCTTTTGAAACATAAGCACAAGGTTCTGAGTCCTCCCTAGTTCCAGAAAGATAATGTTTAAATCTGAATATTCTTCCACTCACGATCTTTGAACAAAGTTACATTCCCATTAACATCTATCTCATGCTTCCATTCATTGTCTAGCCTACTTCTTGGAGCATTTCTACTTTTACTTTTGATAGATAAAGATTACACTTGGATTGCCCCTAGTTGAATTTGATTCACTCCTAAACATTCCTTAAAAGACCATGAATTTCAAAACTCAAATATTTTTAAATTAGAAACAAAATTCATTTAAAAAAATAAATAAAAATGTTCACAATCTGATGTATTGTTCCAATATGCAAAAATAAATAAAAAATTCCAATTATAAGTTATAAGTTTCTCCCAATTTGTAGATAACATCTATCCCATGCTTCCATGCAATGTGTGATCTACTTTCTCAAACATTTTTACTTTTAATAGATGAAGATACACTTAGATTGCCCCTGGTGGAATTTGATCCACGACATTCCTTAAAAGAGCGTGAATTTGAAAAATTAAATACTTTTAAATTAGAAACAAAATTCAATTAAAAAAAATAAAATTGTTCATAATTTGATGTTTAGTCTCCAATATGCGAAATTAAAAAAAAAACAATTATAAGTTATAAATTTCTCTCAATTTGCAGATGCACCTCAATTAAGTTCTTTTTTAAAGTTTCTGCTCTGCACCATGTTTTCTCCCACTTAAAAAGAACCTTGCAACAAAGCAACTATGAGTGACTCTAACCTGATATTAGATCCCCGACGCACGACGATGAACGACACCACTGCAGACTCGCGTGCCGATGAACACAACCACCGCACGCGACGACAAACATGACCATTGCATATCGCAACTTAGACGAAGGTGACCTTGAACGTCACCACTACACGCAACCATGATGACCAACATTGCACGTGACCACGAAAGCCACCACCATACAAACATATAAGAAGGTGACCGAGTGACCACGACAAAGGCCACAAACAACGATATTGAACCTCAATCTTAAGAACCCTTATGCCAATGAAAGTTTATTTGATTTTCTGTTTCAAACGATAATGTTTTGGGTTTAAATGAAAAACCCTCTGGACTCGCTAACTAAGAGACAAGCTCATGAGTTCACCGGGAGTCTACCGAGTTCACTTCAAAAATGAGTTTACTTCCAAGTTCACTTGTTTGGAGTGAGTAGGAACGTAAACTCAGACGATTTAACTACCATAGATTAAACAAATAATATATGTAACCTTTACAATTTAATGGTTAACGTATACTTTATACACGGGGTTATTTTTTTATTTTTAATGTTATAAAATCAAAATATGTTTTTTTATAATGTAGTTTAATATACTTACGTAAGAGAAGGAAAATAATGAGAACCCTCATAGGCTTCTTGACCCAAGATGAAAAAATGAAAAATACAATAATAATTATTGAAAATGAAGTTATTTATTTATTATTAAATCAATATGTAAAATTATATTGTAATTTGAACGTAAATATATGCTTATACTTGTTATTGTGATTCAATATTATTAATTGTTATATGTTAAGCGTATTGGTATTGGGTCATATTGTAAGAGATATTCATGTATAAACCAAGTTCTTCTATTACGTTCCATTACGTAGTGATAGATCGAAGTTGCATAGATGCAAGTCGGGTCAGTGATGTGTATGAGAATGGTGTTGAAGAGTTTCTACAATTTGTTCAACAAAATGTGGTAGGTATAAATGGAAGATATTTTTGTCCCTGTGTAAACTTTTTAAATGGGCGACGACTAAAAATTGAGTTGATACGAGGACATGTTCTTTGTGATGATTTCTTGAAGTACTATACAAAGTGGATCTGGCATGGTGAAGTGTTAAACCTACCACCTGTATCTCAATCTCAACAGTCTAATGAACAACTACTGTAATATGTTCCAGCGTAAGGATATTACATGGGTTCTAAAGAACAACAATTGTAATATGTGCTCTCGCTTTGCATTATAAATTGGTTATTTTATATCATTTACTACTTAAATCCGATGTAATATTTGCATATTTTACATTGGTTAAAAAAAATCAATATAAAATATGATATACTTTCTTCATTGTTGGTATTTACGTTAGTGACAGAACTAGTGTAATAAGCCTCCAATAAATTATGTAAAATGTACTTTTTGTACTAGTGTAACATGCCTCATCAGACACAACCTTTGCGAAGAAGGCATTGATAGATCATATATCTTATAAAACTATTGTTTGGTTCTTCCTCATTAGACAATACGAAAATTAAAAAAAAAAATAAAACACAATTGAATCCTTCTTTGTGTTTTTCGTATTTTCTTTAGCTATTTCATTCTCTGCTCAACTTCCTTCTCCATTTAAGTTTCCACTACAACTTATCATTCACCCAATCCTCCATATTGTTAGTAAGAATCCCCTATACTGTTAATAAGGCATGATTGTTGTTCAAATATTAGATACAACTTATTATTTTTTCAGCTATCTATTTTCCTTAACCCGTTTGTCTTCCTATAGCCCTGTATTTTCCTTGTCTCTCATCCTTCTTTGTAGCCATATATTAAACCACTTGAGTATTTTTAGTATCACACATATTTCTTATATCTCTCCACCAGATTGAGAAATGTTTGTATCCCTACACTTCCTCCAAGGTCCTTTAGTCTCCATGCTTAGCAATTAAGATATTCTACCATAAGCAATCGTTGTGAGAGAGATATTATTATTTCCATTTTCCTAGCGAGCCTGGTTGAACATTCTTGTTTCTTTGATAGACAAACCTTTGTCCATTTGACCCTGTGTATCTTCCTTTGTCCCTTTTAGCTTGTTCATAGAAATATACTTTGGATAACTATTTTTCTAACAATAAAAGAGAGAATTTTGAAGAAGAATAAGAAGTAAATGGGGTGGGTTTTCATAATCGAATTTATCAAGCACAATCTTCTTACAAATGTCAATTTTTTGTCCAACTTACGTATAATTAACTTTTAAATCTCCACCCTTCTAGGATCCCTAATTAAGTAAAGGGAAGTTTTAGTAGATTGCAATTTAAGTTGCTTATTAACCTTTTGTATTCCTTATATTTAATCCAAATGCCCCGAAATTGCTTTTTGAAAAGTTAACCTTTTACCAAAAAAACAAGTTTGTACATTCTCTTTATACACTATATGATTGTCATATTATTAGCTTTCCCAAACTGTAAAGTGTTGTCTGCAAATTGTAAGATACTTCAACTTCATATCTTCCTACCTTAAAATTCATATACATCTTTTTCCACATAACTTCTATAATAAATCATGTTCTCGTCGGTTGACCTCGAGTTGACTGGATGTGTAAGGTATGCTTCTAGTCTGTCTCCTCTTGATGCAATGGAATAATGCTCCGCTGAAATAGAGGGGGATCTACCTGTTCATCACACTCTGATGATCAAGTCAGTGAAAGCATACAAAATAATAATCAGTTTCAGTCTCTAGTATTCAAAAACAGCATACCTTTACTGGGGTCTCAAACCCCTTTTATAGTTTTCCCTTTAACAGCTTTCACCCACAAGAATATAATCTTAACTGAAAGCATATATAACAAAAAGATACTCTACCTACGAGCACCTTCTCTCACAGTGCTAAAAACATAAGAGAATCTCATGCACCTTTATTCATGGGTGTTTTCTACTTAATTAACAACTTTATTCATTTAACTAACAACTTTATACATATATTATAACAACTTTCACATATATTAACATATATATTTGACTAACAATTTTATATATATTAACATATATATTCAACTCAATATTTTCTCTACTTTAATTATTCCTCACCATGCTTAGCATTAAAACTGGATCGAGGTCCCGAGCATTCCTGTCCAGTACACAAGCCCCCCAGGCTCGAGCCGAGCTTGTCTTTGCGAAGAGGTTTTCTAGCCTTTAGCAAGGTATACCTTCTTGAAAGAGCATCCGTAACCACATTGATTTTACCTTGCTTATGTTTAATCACATAAGGAAATTGTTCAATGAACTCCACCCATTTAGCATGTCTCTTATTGAGCTTGCTTTGGCCTTTCAAATATTTAAGGGATTCATGATAACTATGTATCACAAACTCCCTTGGAAAAAGGTAATGTTGCAAATTTTGCAAGGCTCTTAGAAGAGCATAAAGTTCTTTATCATAAGTGGAGTAGTTGAGATGACTCTCCTTGAGTTTCTCACTAAAATAAGTTATGGGGTGGCCCTCTTGAAGGAGGACAACCCCAATGCCTATGTTTGAGGCATCACATTCGATTTCAAATGTCTTAGCAAATTTAGGAAGGGCTAAAATGGAGGCCTTAGTCAATTTTTCTTTAAAATTTTCAAAAGCTTGAATTTGGTCTTGTCCCTGTTTAAACACCACATCCTTCTTTATTATGGCATTTAGAGGTGCGACAATGGTACTAAAGTCTTTCACAAACCGCCTATAAAAACTAGCAAGTCCATGAAAACTTCGTACCTCACTGACATTGGTGGGTATTGGTCAATGTTGAATTGTTGCAACCTTTTCCTTATCACTACAAAAAATCATATATGAAGTGGCAGTTTTAATATGGCAGTTATTAATAACCGTCACAAATTTCCGTATAATACGACATTTCAGTAACCGCCACAATTATCCTTTAGTTGAACTGCCACAATTATCCATTCAAAATGAAAACCCCTCCATTCCATTTCTCATTATTCCCAATTTTTTTTGAAAACCTTCTTTCACTCTTTAGAAACCGAATACACTTAACTTCAGAAACTAGACTT
>Ga0123342_1005040_pt1 | contig 19571 bp, 21 predicted proteins | sample Turbeawhitnodule_FD_89960 | JGI IMG/M metagenome (GOLD analysis project Ga0123342, IMG submission 89960) | Root nodule microbial communities of legume samples collected from Mexico - Turtle bean Mexico white nodule | ecosystem: Host-associated > Plants > Roots > Nodule | place: Mexico: Nepantla... | reverse complement strand
GACCACCGCCCCCTGATCACCGATCACCACCCTGGGTGACTTTCTCAATGACTCATCTGCTTCCCTGGCCCACGTGTTCCACTAAGAACGGTCCACGTGGCTATCTGTTGCTGATGTCACCGATGACCAATGATCGACCGGATCAGTTATATTCTAACATTTGGCATCAAGAGTTAAGTTCTTGTAGTTACTCAAGTTTTCGATCCTAAACCTTTTTCTATGGCTGAAAAACTACCTTTTGGGGAGGGTGCCTCAATTAACAGGCCACCTTTGTTTTGTGGTTTGAACTATCAGTTTAGGAAGGTTAGAATGAAAATCTTTGTTGAATCTCTTGATAAAGGGATTTGGGATGCAATTGAAATTGCCCTTTTATTCCAAAATTTGAAAAGGAAGGTTCTTCTATTGAAAAACCTTGGTCCCAATGGACTGATGCTGAAAATAAAAAGGCCAAGTTTGATTGCATTGCCAAGAATATCATAACCTCTGCTTTAAACTCTGATGAATTTTTCAGGATCTCACAATGTGCATCGACTAAGAAAATGTGGGATACTCTAGAGGTCACCCATGAAGGGATAAATGATGTTAAACGGGCAAGGAAACATACTCTAATATAAAAGTATGAGATGTTCAGAATGCTCAAAGGAGAATCAATTGTTGAAGTACAAAAGAGATTCACCCATATTGTCAATTATCTAATGAGTCTTGGAAAAATATTTGACAAGGAAAAGTTAAACATCAAGATTCTAAAGTGTCTTGATAGATCTTGGCAACCAAAAGTTACTGCCATCTCTGAGTCTAAGAATTTGACATCATTAACCACAACCTCCTTGTTTGGAAAGCTTAGAGAACATGAGTTGGAGATGAATAGACTCAATGTTCAAGAATTGAAGACAAGCATGTAAGGAACAAAGCCTTGAAAGTTGTCAAGAACAAGAATAAGCAAGACCCAAGTGATGAAAGTGAGGGAGAAACTCTAAGTTTGCTATCCAAAAAGTTCAGCAAATTAATGAAGAGAAACCGCAACAAAAATTCCAACAAAGAAAGGTATGGAAACAAGAAAACTAGTGATTTTAATCCTAACAATTATGCTTGTTTTGGTTGTGGAGAACAAGGGCATATGAAAGATGAATGCCCAAATAAAGAAAGCAAGGAAAAGAAGTCAAGCAAGAAAGGGAAATCAAAGAAGGCCTACATTGCTTGGGATGAAAATGAAGTCTCTTCATCAAGTGAAGATGAAAAAGCCAATATGTGTTTGATGGCGGAGGGAGAAGATGATTCAAGCAGTGTAAGTTCTTGTGCCTCTTTAAATACTGAAAACTATAGTCAATTGCTTCAAGCTTTTAAATGTCAAGGATTGGAACTGTTTTCTGTGAATATATAAACTCATATGAAGTTGTTTCTCTTCACAAAAACAACCCATTGTGACATCTCTTGTTGGTTTTCAAATCTGCCAAAAGTCTCATTTTGTTTTCTGGTTTTTCTCTTTGCCTTCATGGATCCCACACCCCCTTCATCAAAGAGAATCAAAATAAGAGCTTGAAGAATGTCTGCTAAAAGGAAGAACATCAAGAGTCATCCTAGGCACATGCACAATGGTTGTTCAAAAAGAGAATCTTCAAGAATAAAAAGAGTGAATCTTTTGGGGTTCTCTTTGCTAAAGTATGAACAAATTGCTCTTTTCATCGCCTTAAAAGGTGATTACTTGGTTCTGGAAAATATTCTCTTTGCTGTCACAGAAAACAACCAGTTGAAAGTACAAAACAACCAGTTGAAAGTAAAAAACAACCAATTGTTTTGCCTTTGACACCTCTGAATGAAGTTGTTATAATTGCTTATAAATGGTTAAATCTGTTTATGCTTTTCAAAGCCAGTTGTTGGTCAAATATGCAATATGTATGCCTCAAAATCTGGTCATAAGGGTATATGTCTGTTGTTTTCTTGGAAGTTCAGTGCTTTTTATGAATGGCATCTTAATACCTTGTACCTGATATTGATCGTCTTGACCTCACTTCCCTCCCCAAAGGTCGTCCGAGTCTCCAGATAACCCTGCACCTGAACTGGGTCGCCTGAAAAACCAACCAACACCCTTCAAATGGTTGCAGCTCATCCATCCATCCTCCCATGCCCACAAACGCATTCCAAAAGAGCACATCCGCTGAAAAACCTAAGTCCACTAATACCTTATGAATACGTCGACTCTTCATAACTATTGATATAACAACAGGGTCGTTGTCATGAGGAAAAACATCATCCAAATCAACATAAGGTCGACGTAGAAGCCACCTTTGTTGCTAATTGCATTACCGATCTCGCATAGCGTTTCCTGATTGCACTAGAAACTCCTCCCCCAAAACATTCACCCACAATTGTATTTAAATCTCCCATTATAGGCTTCTCATGTTCGTCCCCCCTCCGATCTTCATCCTCATCTGTGGCCTTTCCAACCTCCCCTAACCCTCTTTTATCTACCTCATTCGACCCTTCTTTAAAAATTTGAATTAGACCTCTTTTCACCAACTCCTCTATCTGTCTTGCCATTGTATAACATCTTTCTGTGTCATGGTCGTATGTTTTAAGGAAACAACACCACGCTTTTGAGTTTCTTCCCATGACTTTATTGGTTTTCTTCGGAAAACGCAAAAGCTTTGTCGTGTTGACATCTTTAATAATATCCTTCTAGGACGCCACCAACTTTGGCAGGAACCAATTAGATCTTTCTTCCCTCCTTTCGCCGTACTTTTCGTTCCTCCTTTATGCATAAGGGCCAGTCATCTTTCATCTCCCCTCTCCTTTATTAGGCCTCCACCTCTACTACTAGTTGGTCAAAAAGCGAATATTGCCTTCTTTCCCCTAGATTTTGTTCCCTCTTCTCCCCTCCTTTCTTCCTCCTTCTTTCTCTTATTAAACTTTTCCACTTTAATATATGACGTAGCCCTAAGGTTGATGGCTGCCATATCCTCCGGCCTCCTTTTCACAAGTGACTCCCCAAACCCTCAAGACCTTATCCCTCTAATAAAAGCTTCCACACACATCCCCTCATTAGGTTGAGGAATCTGCACCACCACCTCATTAAAACAACGCAAATATTGTTTCACTGATTCCCCCTTGGATTGCTTCACCTTAATCAAATCTGCCGTTTCTTGGAGTTTTGTTTTATTTACTGCAAAATGAGAAACAAACAAACAAAAACCTTCAGCGATGTCACCGACGCTTCTGAAAGAGTACTGAACCAATCTAACGTCGTTCATGTTAACGATCCTGCCATCATTTTACATCGGACAACATCCGGTCCTCCATGAATCAGCATTTGTGCCCTAACCGTTTTTATGTGAGCTTTCGGGTCTGCTTCCTCGTGAAGGAACTAATTTTCAGAAACACATAGTTCACTGGAAATGGTTCATTCAAAATTTTCTCCGAAAATGGTTGGAAATTTGGCTCCACTTCCTCCCACTCCCGCCTTCCTGACATCCGATCCTCCACATGCCTCTAAAGCTCCTCATTTCACCTTTGAAATCGCTCATGTCCCTTTAACGCCTCCTCCAACCACAACCTTGCCTCTTCTTATCCCCTTCTAAATTCCTTCGCCCGCTCATCATTTTGCCTCCTCATTGTTTCCATCATCTCCATTAGCATACATGTTGCCTCTAGTACGGATCCTCCATTTAAAGCTCCATTTGTCTCTTCTTCCGCCATTGTTCTCCTAGTTCCTTTCATTTTCAATCTGTATTTTGATCCTGTGGTGTAGGAATAACTTTGTCTGCCCCACGGTGGGCGTCAAATGTTCTAGACAAATGTAAGAATAACCTAGCGTTACGGTGGGCGTCAAATGTTCTAGACAAATGTAAGAATAACCTAGCCTTAGAACATCTCCAAATGACCTCGGATAAGTGTACTCTAAACCAGTGTGTCAAAGATAGATCCCCTTGTCGATGTCCCTTCTGACATATATTGACCATCATTTATATAACACAATCGGATTCTGCCTTTATTGAACCATTAAGAGTAATTAAATATAATTAACACAGAATTAATAACGCCTCCACCATTAAGAATCAGAATACGACCTACTTATGATATGTTCGGTCCAAGCCATCACTCTACACTAATTAATCAAAGGACATCTATTTTATTGGATGATCAGAGAAGAAAAATAAAGGAAAGATCATCCCTGATCCCTGATTATATACTAACCAGTACAAGACAAGTTAAATTGTCTTCCATTCAAAACTTTAAATCAGTAAATTTGTCTGGAAAACTTCTCAATTTTACAAAACTGCAGCTCATACTTACAATCTAAAAAATACCCCGTCATCAAATGTGTGTTTACATCATTGTTTATTACTGTAGTTTCTAATATGAACGTGAAAGTCTTCGAAAAAGAACCACTACTTTTGATGTTGCTTCAGCACGAGGACAGCGAACACCCTCATCACCGATATTGGATGGTCATGTCAACATCATGTAGAAATTTTCCAACTAGCCAGGATTCATTTTTAGATTTCATTTTATGGTGAAAATCTCTTACTTGTTTTCCATCAATTATATACATTAATACACTCTTCTTTTCCCAACCACCCTCTCAACTTGATCACCAAGGTCTTAATCATCATTAAAAGAAGAGAAAATGATGCATAGCAATAATTTAATATTATTCATCAGCTGTAGATTTATCTTAGTTTATGTGAACTAGCATTGCATTATATCACATTGCACTTCGCCACCACTCTGGTTGTGAAAAAGAAGTTACCATATATCAATTCACACAAAGGAAAAATTGTATAAAGTAAGTATTTACCACCAGTTTATTTGTGTTGAACTCAATAATAAGTTAATTAAAAGGTTATCAGTCGAGTTCAATAGTACGTGAAAATGGTTCTATCGCGATTTCTTAAGAACAATGATTCTGGAGATGGGTAAACGTGGGATTGTAATTAATTTGAAAATGTTTAGTCTTATGTAGATAAAGCATTAGCCTGAAAACAAAAAATATTAATTACTTACTTATAATTTAATATTCATTATTTTTTTAATACATTAATCTCTAGCTTTACATAAAAATAAAAATAAAAAACTTCTATCCTTTGTTTACTTAAAAAAAAATCAGGAGATATTAAAGAGTACTCCATAACAATCAGAAATATTATTTAAATTTTTCAAATAATGTAAGGTTTCAATTCATTGTTGGTTGATGAATGATTATGAAAAGAAGTTTACAACTCGTGACAATGACGCTTAACAGATGTATCGTTAGAGTAGTGAGAACAAAATGCGCCGTTTCACTTGATGAACACAACAGTCACCATTAGAGCATTAACTAACCACTCATTGTTGTTCCTTCATTCATGGTTTCTGTCTCTGTTCCACTGCACCGAAATCCAAGTACAATCTCTCTAATTTTTCCCAGCAAATTCCTCACTTAGAACACCATGAAGAACCCAGGGTTCTGCATCTCTCTTCTCACCCTATTCTTCTCTTTGTTCACCCACAATTCCCTTGCGGCTCTCACAACCGTATCCGCAAACCAAACTCTCGCCGGGGACCAAACCCTCGTCTCTCAAGGTGAAATCTTCGAGTTGGGTTTCTTCAAACCGGGTAATTCCTCTTACTACTACATAGGCATATGGTACAAAAAGGTCACCAAACAAACAATAGTTTGGGTAGCAAATAGAGACAACCCAGTCTCTGATAAGAACACTGCCACGTTAACAATATCAGGTGGCAATCTAGTTCTCTTGGATGGATCTTCTAAACAAGTTTGGTCAACAAACATGAGTTCTTCCGGGTCAGGTTCTGTCGTAATAGCTACTCTCCTCGATTCCGGGAATCTTGTGTTAAGAGATAGGAATAATGGTGCTTCTGCTTCCGAACCTTTGTGGCAGAGTTTTGATCACCCGACTGACACGTGGCTTCCGGGTGGCAAAATCAAATTGGATAATAAAACTAAGCAACCTCAATACCTCACTTCATGGAAGAACAACGAAGATCCTGCGACGGGTCTTTTTTCTCTGGAACTAGACCCCAAAGGAACCACTTCTTATTTGATTCTTTGGAACAAGTCTGAACAGTACTGGACAAGTGGTCCTTGGAATGGCCACATTTTTAGTTTAGTGCCGGAGATGAGGGCGAACTTTCTCTACAATTTCACGTTTGTGTCGAACGACAACGAGAGCTATTTCACATACTCCATGTATAACTCTTCCATTGTATCTCGGTTTGTGATGGATATCTCGGGGCAGGTCAAGCAACTCTCGTGGTTGGAGAATGCTCAGCAGTGGAACTTGTTTTGGTCACAGCCGAGACAACAGTGTGAGGTATACGCGTTTTGTGGTGTGTTTGGGAGCTGTACTGAGAATTCCATGCCGTATTGTAATTGCTTGCCGGGTTTTGAGCCAAAGTCACTGTCTGATTGGAATCTGGAGGATCACTCAGGTGGGTGTAAAAGGAAAACCAAGTTGAAGTGTGAGAATTTGAATCCCTCTAAAGGGGATAAGGATAGGTTTCTTGCGATTCCCAACATGGTGTTACCTAAACATGCACAATCTGTGGGATCAGGGAAGGCAGGGGAATGTGAATCGACTTGCTTAAACAACTGTTCCTGCACGGCTTATGCATATGACAGTAACGGGTGTTTTATTTGGATTGGCAACCTTTTGAATCTGCAGAAGCTATCTTTAGATGATAGTAGCGGAGAAACTTTGTATCTCAAACTTGCAGCATCTGAGTTTCATGATGATAAAAGCAGTAAGGGGACTGTTATTGGTGTGGCTGTGGGACTGGTTGTTGGCATTGGGGTTCTCTTGGCCATTCTTTTGTTTTTCGTGATTAGGCGAAGGAAGAGAATGGTTGGAGCAGGAAAGCCTGTGGAGGGTACGTTGGTCGCATTTGGGTACCGAGATTTGCAAAATGCAACGAGGAATTTCTCAGAGAAATTGGGGGGAGGAGGGTTTGGTTCTGTTTTCAAAGGAAAGTTGGGTGATTCAAGTGTGGTAGCAGTGAAAAGGTTGGAGAGTATTAGCCAAGGAGAAAAACAGTTCCGAACAGAAGTTAGCACAATAGGGACAGTACAACATGTTAATCTTGTTAGGCTCCGTGGATTCTGCTCTGAAGGTGCAAAAAAGCTGCTAGTTTATGATTACATGCCAAATGGCTCCTTGGATTTCCATTTGTTCCCCAACAAGAGCCGTAAGGTGTTGTTGGATTGGAAAATGAGATACCAAATTGCGTTGGGAACAGCAAGGGGATTAACTTACCTTCACGAGAATTGTAGAGATTGTATCATACACTGTGATGTGAAGCCAGAAAACATTCTCCTAGATTCTGAATTTTGTCCCAAGGTTGCAGACTTTGGCCTGGCTAAGCTTGTTGGAAGGGATTTCAGCAGGGTTCTCACAACCATGAGAGGAACAAGAGGGTATCTTGCTCCAGAGTGGATTTCTGGGGTGGCTATCACAGCCAAAGCAGATGTGTACAGCTATGGAATGATGCTTTTTGAGTTTGTATCCGGAAGGAGGAACTCTGAGCCATCAGAAGATGGCAAATTTACCTTCTTTCCAACCTTTGCGGCAAATGTTGTTGTCCAAGGTGGTCCTGTTGTTAGCCTTTTGGACCATGGTTTGGAGGGCAATGCTGAGATTGAGGAGGTGACTCGAATAATAAAAGTTGCTTCATGGTGTGTCCAAGACAATGAGGCTCACCGGCCAAGCATGGCTCAGGTGGTTCAAATCCTTGAGGGGATCTTAGAGGTGAACATGCCTCCAATTCCAAGGTCCCTTCAAGTGTTTGTTGACAACCAGGAGAATTTAGTCTTTTACACCGACTCAAACTCCACACACAGTTCACAGGAGAAGAGCAACGTTTCAATTACCTCCTCCTCTCAAGCCAGAAGTAACATCTCTTCAGCAAGCTCCAAGGCCACTGGAGGAGAAAATTAGACTACAAATTGGTTTCCCTTGTTAATATACACAATGCCACTTTTTGGCATTTAGTAATGTAATTGTAATGTATGGTATAATCACGAGTTTTGTTTTTCCATGTTGATTTTTGTAGTGTTATGTTTAAGTTCCATCTTTTTGGATCCGAATAGCTTATTGATTTGTCTGTAATTGTAAGATATCTTAATTAAATTCATTTAGTAGTAATGAGCCATTTAAACTATTCTAATAAGAATACCATGAGATTAAGGAGACTAATTACTAATAAATGTAATAAATAGATATAAAAAAATGGTTTTATTATAATCATAAGTGAGAGATGAACAAATATTATATTAAGAAAACAATATAAAAAGAAAAAAGTGGGAAAATATATTCTCTAGAGGTATAGACCTTCTTATTACTACAACATTTTTACACTAACACTAAGATAGATATACCATTTTCTGAAAGAAAAATGATAGTTTATAATTTTTAGAGTTCTATACAATTTTTTTTAATGTGATATGTTTAGAAATAAATATATATAATAGAAGATAAATTTAAAATTAAATTATATAAAAAAATATTAATAATATTAAAAATTGTAATTTGATTGTATAAAAAATATGGTTATTAATGTATTATTATCCTTTCTTAAATAGAATCAATCACTCTAAAAAGGAATCAATCACTGTAAATTGCATTGATTGTCTTTTCACGAGAGTGAGGGACAATAAGCACTAAGGAAAATAATAACATTTGTTCTCAAAGTTATTTTCATTTAAATTTGAAAGAAAATCTTAAATCATAAAAAATCAAATCCATTTTTCATATAGATATTTTATCATCAATATTTTTACTTCTAATGATTGTAACAAAAATAACATTTTTTTTCCAAACCATTCCCTTTGTAAACTTGAAGTAACTAAAACATATCAAAATATAAATATTATATAAAATAATAATAATATTTTGAGTTCTAATTATTTATAATTGTGATTTTAAATATTTAAGTCCAACATTATATCCATAAATAAATTAAAACGTATCAAAGTTTTTGTTTGTTTTCTCTATATTCATTATTGTACGAAATCTTTATTTTAAAATAATTTTGAAGATAAAATAAAAAACTTTGACTATACATTTATCATTTCACTAAAAAAGCAGAAATAATAAAAAAGTGATGATATTTTGATAATTTATACTTTACTATAATTAGATAAAGAAATATTTTTTTATTAAAATAAAACAATTTTGAAATAATATTATATCAAATCATAATTTATAATTATAAATTGATAGTTTTTATTATATAAGTTGTTAAAAAGTAACATCTTTTATAATAAAATGCGAGACAGAGAAACAAAACATATAAAACTAACAGAGACCACCCATTATATAACCAAAATGGCATCATGCTTGTCTCATGATACAGGCTTCCAAATAATCACATCAATGAATACAGTGCACTATATATTTGCTCTCACATATATTCTCTCTTGGAGACAATCTAATTTAAAATACTTATGAAGTTATGAACACTAAATTAAGTCTTTTCTTCTAATAACTGTTTTTTTTTTAATTTAAGTGTTCTATGTTTAACTGGTTTTTTAACAATCAATTAAATAAGTTTGGTTATAAAATTCAACCACGTTATTTTCCAAGAAAAAAAGTAGTTTTTTTTATATAGTTAGATGACCATATATCAATCTTATAAAGGTTAATAACCGGTAAATAAGTTTTTGTTCATTTTGCAAATCATAATTAGAGAGTTTTTCTCTTGATAAACCAATCATAAAGGTTCATAATTTTTTTTAGTGAAGTCTAGAATCATACTATTTAAAACTCCAAACGTAAATGACTCCAATGTCATTTAAGATAATCAGAAGATAAAATCTCTGCAATAATTGAGAATAGAATCTGGTATATATAGCATGAGAAGTACCAAATAATCAAGAAAATGAAGAATGGTTCATGACATGAACTTTTCTGCTGTTAAAATGGATACATGACCTGAAAATAATCCAGAAACAAGAAGCTTAACAGTGAGGTTTAAATAAAAAGGATCACCTTTAGACTATGGGGGTGGATAATGAATTTACACAAAAAGGAATTTACTTTTTCATTATTGATAACAGCCAAATTGTGTAAGGCTTTTTAAGTATGAAGCTTTTAAGTCTTCTTCCTTATTGCTTTTGTACAGCTTCTAGTTTAGTCTTGGTCTTATAGTAAAATGCCTAAAACATTTGTCTTTGACATCATTTTATTAATTATTTTCAGCTATTTTAGACCAATTCTTGAGAGCTACGTTAGATGTTACGCCTTCTTTTAAGTATTCTTGTGGAGGTAACTCCTTTTTCATGTATTCCTGTGGAGGAAATAGAAAAACTTAGTTGAATGTGTTTTTCATGTTCTTTACATTTTAGAGTATTTGTATGAGTACGATCATGATGCAGATACGTGTTTTCTGTTCAAATCGATATGATGATTGTGTTTCCTTCTAGAGATAGATTTTGATTGAGATTAGTGATGGAGATCCCACGTCGACTAGAGATGAGGACAATTTATTGTATGAAGCAATTTATTTTTATGAGCTGATTTTATGGGGTTAAGTTAGACTTAAAGTTAATTACCTGAGTTATTGATTAACGATTCTTTTTATTCAACTGGTTTATTACGAAGAATGAAACTTGTTTCGAATATTTGAACTTGACCCCTTGAACAGAGGAAGAGAATTACACTGGTGACAATAAAAAAGATGTCATATTTTGTATTAGTAACAAGTAATGAGACAGACGTCTGCTCCTAATTTTCTCGTGCCAAGGCCATGGGGCTTGTTTGAAGAGAGGTGGTTGAGTCGTTGATCTTCACACATGAACTCCTGGTTTGAGCTTGAGTTTGAGTTGGTTTAGGAAATTAAACAAGATTCTCTAGTTCTGAGGAAATGTTGGAATTGGAGGTAAATTCACGTCCAAGATCCCATCAAGGATATGAACTACCTGACCCATGGTTGGCCTGTGAGTATCATTCTCTTGGATACACCAGGAAGCAACCGTTGCCATTCGAGTCACCTCCTCGGCGTCAGCATTTTGTTCCAAAGAAGGATCTAAAAGGCTAAGAACATTGCCACCTTGGGCAACTATATTTGCTGCCCTGGTAGGAAAGAACGTAAATTGGTCATCTTCATCACAATCAGATAGCTCACCAGAGTTCCTCCTACCTGCCACAAACTCAAAAAGCATCATTCCATAGCTGTACACGTCGGCTTTGGCTGTGATAGGCACCCCAGAAATCCATTCTGGAGAAAGATAGTTTTTTGTTCCTCTAACTGTTGCGAGGAACCTGCTAAAATCCCTTCCTACAAGCTTAGCCAGGCCAAAGTCTGCAATCTTGGGACAAAAATCAGCATCTAGGAGAATATTTTCTGGCTTTACGTCACAGTGTATAATACAGTCTTTGCATTTCTCATGAAGGTAAGCCAATCCCCTTGCTATTCCCAAAGCAATTTGGTATCTCGTTTTCCAGTCCAATACCACGAAGTTCTTGTTCTGGAACAAGTGCAAATCCAAGGAGCCATTTGCCATGTATTCATAAACTAGCAGCTTTTTTGTGCCTTCAGAGCAGAATCCATGGAGTCTGACAAGATTAACATGTTGTATTGTCCCTATTGTTCGAATTTCGGTTTGAAACTGTTTCTCTCTTTGGCTAAAACTTTCCAACTTCTTCACTGCTACCACAGTGGAATCATCCAATGTTCCTTTGAATACAGAACCAAACCCTCCTCCTCCCAATTTCTCAGAGAAATTTCTCGTTGCATCTTGCAAATCTCTGTACCCATATACCACCAAACCTTCTGCAGCCTTTCCTGATACCAACATTCTCTTCCTTGACCAAAGAATGGCCAAGAGAATCCCAACGCCAAGAACCACTCCCACAACTATACCAATAATCGTCCCCTTACTGCTTTTATCAGCATGAAGCTCAGATGCTGCAAGTTTAAGATACAAAGTTTCTCCGCTACTATCATCTGAAGACAACTGTTGCACGTTCAGAAGGTTGCCGTCCCAAATTGAACATCCGTTACTGTCATATGCATAAGCTGTGCAGGAGCAGATGCTCAAGCAGATTGATTGACATTCTCCTGCATTCCCTGAGCCCACAGACTGTGCCTCTTTAGGTAATACCACGTTGGGAATTTCTTGGAACCCGACCTTATCCCTGTTGGAGGCATTGGAATTCTCACATTGCAACTTTGTTTTCCTCTGGCACCCTCCTGAGTAATCCTCCAGATTCCAATCAGACAGTGACTTTGGCTCAAAACCCTTCAAGCAATTACAAGGCCCCAGCATTGAGTTCTCAGTGCAACTCCCAAACGCGCCGCAAAAGGCATATACCTCGCACTGTTGTCTCGGCTGTGACCAAAACAAGTTCCACTGCTGAAAACTCTCCAACCACGTGAGTTGCTTGATCTGCCCCGTGATATCTATGACTAACCGAGATACAATGGAAGAGTTATACAAGGAGTAGGTGAAATAGCTCTCGTTCTCATTGGACACAAAGGAGAAATTGAATATATAATTCAACCTCATTTCTGGAACCAAACTGAAAATGTGTCCATTCCAAGAGCCACTTGTCCAATAATGTTCAGTCTTGTTCCAAGTAATCAAATAAGCAGTGGAGCCTTCAGGGTCTAGTTCCAGAGAGAAGAGACCCGTAGCAGGATCTTCCAAGTTCTTCCATGAAGTGAGGTATTGAGCTTTCTTTGTTTTCTTGTTGAGTTTAATTTTTCCACCCGGAAGGAACGTGTTCGTCTGGTGATCAAAACTCTGCCACAAAGGCTCAGAAGCATCATCATGAGGCCTATCTCTTAACACAAGATTCCCAGAATCTAGTAAAACAGCTTCCACGACAGAACCTGACCTGGGAGAACTCGTGTTTGTTGACCAAACTTGATTAGAAGACCCATCTAAAAGAGCTAAATTACCACCTGATATTGTTAACGTGGCAGTGTTCTTATCAGAGACATGGTTGTCTCTATTTGCTACCCAAACTATTGTTTTTATGGCGATCTTTTTGTACCATATGCCTATATAGTAGTTAGAGGAATTACCTGGCTTGAAGAAACCCAGTTCGAAGACCCCTCCTTCGGAGACGAGAGTTTGATCACCAGTGAGTTTTTGATCAGCAGAAACGGTGGTGAGTGCAGCAAGAGAAGGATGAGTGTGCAAAGAAAAGAACATAACCAGAATAGAAAGACAGAACCTTAGGTTTCTCATCTTCTGAGTCCCACTGAACAATTGCAGCGAGCAAACAAATAAATCATGATAATGGATGGAAATTCAACTAGAGTTGAAGGAGCAACAAACACAAACACAACTCTTCTGTTCTGACTTTTCAATAATACAATACTTTTGGTTTGACCAATCTTCCTTCATAACGCGTTTGTTCGTTGTCAACGCCTGACAAAATTTTCTCAATAATTTATAATATTTTACAAAAACAAAATATCTTCATAAAAAAATATAAAATACATTATTAACTTGAACATTTAAGTTTCTACCGTTGTTATCTACGCAATTATATATAAAAAAAAATATAGTTATTTGTAACTATTTTTTATGTAGTTTTTATTTATACTGTTTTATTTTTCTATTTTATTAGAATATTTTTTTAATAAGACGTAACTATTGTATAATCTTTCTAAGTAATTTTTTTTAATTTTTCAATTCAATTAATTATATAACTTTTCAACCTTTTGTATTTCTAAAACTGATAATATTTTTATAATATGACATGTGTGTCCATTTGCAAATATATTTTCTCTAATAATATATTACGATAAAATACACCCCTATGATTATTACTTGCATTCTCATACTAATAGCAAAAGTTATTCTTTGACTCAATAGTTCAAAAATAATGACATCTGTTTTTCTAATCAAATATTATATTTGATTATTATAATTATTTTTTTAGTTGTAAGTTGAAAATAGAAAGGAGGAAGAGTGTCAAAGTATAATTACTTTTAGAATACTCTCCTCGCTGTACCATGTGGTGGTCTCATGGCTACTGGTGCCAGCGTATCTACTGCGACTATGTTTCAATGCTCCTCCAATTACACTTCCTTGTTCCTCCAAGAAAAAAATAATAATAAAATGTTAACTTTACTATAAAATTTTCTGAAAATTTCATCTTAAAATTATGTCATATGTTTTAGATTATTTTAAAAGTTTATTTTAAAAAACATCTCATATATTTTTGGAAATTCATCCCAAAAAGTATTTTATATGTTTTAGAAATTTTATTTATTATGATCCCATAAATTTGATTTAAAAAAAATTAACCTGAGAAACTTATTCTGAAAATTATGTTATGAAAATTCAAAAAAACTTATTTCGGAAGATTTTGAAAACATATAATCCACACGATGAAGGGTGAAATTATTATTTTAAAATTTTTGAGACCACAGAGTAAGCAGAAGTCACTCTCGGTTCATTAAAAAAAATCAATATTATCTTCGAATTTTTATTAACAAAGACGGATTTTAATATGTAGGTAAATTCAGTATTACCTACAAATATTATTTACGGACAATATTATTTACGAACAACATTACTTACGGATATTATCTACAAATCTGAATCCGTAGGTAAATGCAGCATTACCTACCAACTATTACCCACAGATCTTATTACCTACGAACTTTTATCCACAAATCTTATAACCTACAAACTTTTACCCACGGATCTTATTAGCTACGAACTTTTACCAACAGATCTTTATTACCTACTAACTATTATAATAATAATAATTATATACATAATATTAAAAATATTATTATAATATAATTAATTATAAAATCATAAATAATAATAATAAAAAATAATAATCATAACTAATAAGTATAACATATTATTAATATTATAAAATTAATAATATTAATATAATAATATAATTAGTATTATATTAATAATAATAATAATAATAAAATTAGTAATATTAATAGTATTAATGATGAAGGTACTACGACATATCAGTTGACAATTGATCTCCATCCCATAAAGAACAAAAAGCCCACAAAGCAATAATATAAGTATGGTGGAAGGAGGCTTAAAGAGGCACAAAGATTACCGACACATCAGCAGTTCTATAGCCAGTTACAGGTACTGTCTGAGCCCATCATTGTCCACACAGGTACAGTCACAATTGTGAATGTTTATTGTTCCAACTATTACGGGACAATAAGGTGGTGTGGGAGGAGATTAGCAAATACAGGTCGTTACAATTATTTAAGGCTTGGTGTGTAGTGCGCAACTTTAACTCTATTAGAAGTCGGGAGGAGAGGAAGAGTTTGATGTTTGTGTCTGACTATAGTAGAGAAACAGAAGGTTTTAATGCTTTTATTGAGGAAACAAAATTGGTAGATAATTGACAAAAAGTTCACATGGTATAAACTAAATGGTTTAGTGAAAAGCAGGATTGAAAGTGTTCTTATGTCAAAAGAATGCGTTGAAGTGTGACCGCATTGTAAACAATTCGTATTAAGTATATCTGTCTCCGATCATTGCGCAATCGTCATAAGAGATAAGAACGTCAATTAGGGCTCGAAACCGTTCAGGAGTCTGGATGTTTGGCAGAGCAACAACAGATTTAAGGTGTTTTTGAAAGAAAAATGGCCCAAATATGAGGTGCAAGGTGGAGGAATATATGTTTTTGGAAGAAAAAGGGCCCAAAGAAAAACTGAAGAAACTCAAAGCTGACTTAAAAGTATGGAATAAGGAAATTTTTGAGGATGTGAATCAGGTGGGCGAAGGGTTGCAAAAAAAGGATTAGGGAGTTGGATGCAAAAGACGATGAACTTGATCTGAATGAGCAAGAAAGGGGAGAAAGAAGGTCTCTATTAGCAAAGTTTAACAAAAATCTATTTAAGCAAGAGATGGTTGTGAAGCAAATAACAAGGCAAAAATGGCTGAAGCAAGGAGATCTGAATACGAAGTTCTTCCATTCGTATGTGAAATGGAGGAGGGCTAAGAACGTGTTACATAGGGTGTTAGAGAACGGTCAGTGGAGTGAGAATAAGGATGAAGTTAAAGATAAGGTCAAAGACTTTTTTGAAGCCAGATTTGTCAGGAATGAAGAGTTGTTGGTTAAGTTAGATAACGTCTGTTTTAAATCTATTTCCGGGAAGGATAATCAGATGTTGGTTGGAGCTTTTTCGTAAGAGGAAATTAAGGAAGCAATGTGGAACTATGATAGTTCGAAAGTCTTGGTCCAGATGGTTTTAATCAGGGTTTCATAAAGTTCTGTTGGGATTTCATTAAAGTGAATATTATGGCGGCGGTGAAGGATTTCGAGTTCTGCAGTAATTGGCATTGGGGTTCAAATGTGTCGTTTTTATGTCTGATTCCCAAATATGAAAATCCTCAGTAGCTTGGGGAGTTTAGGCCTATTTCGTTGGTCAGATGCCTGTACAAAATTATTTTGAAGGCGTTGTCATTACGTATGAAAAAGGTGATTAACATAGTTATTGATGTCATGCTGTCTGCTTTTCTCGAGGGAGGGGTCTGTTGGACAACTGGTTGCCAATGAAGTTTTGGATGAGATGAAAAGAAGGAAGAAAATATGTGTTTTCTTCAAAGTGGATTTTGAGAAGGCATACAATTCTGTAAGACGGGAGTCCATTTATTATATGTTAGAAAAGGTTGGTTTCTACGACAAATGGATTCGATGGATAAAGGGATGTTTAGAGTCAACCACTGTGTCAGTTCTCGTGAATGGTAGCCTGACTAAGGAGTTCTTTCCAAAGAAATGACTTCGACAAGGAGACCCACTAGCTCCATTTTTGTTTCTTATTGCGACAGAAGGTTTGGAAGGAGTGTCCAGGATGGCGATCGAGAAGAATCTGATTGATAATTTGGAGATTGGTAGGGAGAAAGTGAAGGTAAACATGTTGTAGTACACTGATGATACTATATTCTTTTGTGAAGCAAATGTTAAAAGTGTTTTCAATATAAAGGCGACTTTGAATTGTTTTGAACTCTCTTCCAGGCTTAAGGTGAACTTTATGAAGAGCAAGATAGCGATTCAGCGTTTTGCGGCAATTCTGAATTACGAAGCGATGGTAACTCTTTTTCTATACTTGGGTTTGTCGGTAGGAGGGTATCATAAGAGAATGGCGTTTTGGGATGGAATGGTTGATAGACTGAAGAGAAGATTAAGTAGGTGGAAAGGTAGATTCTTATCTTTGGCGAGGAGGATTTGCCTGATTAAGTCGGTAATGTCTTCTATCCCATTGTTTTATCTATCTTTATTCAAAATTCCTGTGATGGTGGCAAACGAGCTCGTGGAAATCCAAAGGAATTTCCTATGGGGGTGAGGTTCCGATGGTAGAAAGGTCGCTTGGGCCTCCTGAAAAAAGGTATGTGAAGCTCGTGAGGATGGTGGTCTTGGGATCATAGACTTAAGGACTTTTAACTTGGCGTTACTCGGTAAAACAATATGGCGTTTGGGTCGAACAAGGGTGGTTTGTGGAAGGAGATTACTGACTCCAAGTACGGGGGGTGGAGAAGTTTGAGAGAGGGAGCGAAAGATAGCAAGGACTCTCTTTGGTGGAAAGATTTAAGGGAGGTCTAGAGCTTGGAAGGTTGGGGTCAGAATTTCGAAGAAGCCATACATTGGAAGGTGGGTACTGGGAAGGATGTTTTGTTCTGGAAAGATAATTGGGTATTTGAATGGGAGAAACAACTAGCGGGTCTACTTTCTCAGGAAGTCCAAGGTGTGAGTTTTAACTTGGATAAGGAGGACAGGTGGGTGTGGAAGGAAAGGGAGGAATTCGGGTATACGGTTAAATCTGTTTACCTCCGTCTAAGGGGGACGAAGTAGGGGAGAATGGTATGGTGTTTAAAAAGTTTTGGAAGTGTAAAGTTGTACCTTCTGCACTAGTTACGACTTGGAGGGTGTTGAAAAATAAGTTAGTCACTAAGGCTAACCTAGAAAAGCGCGGGATCACGGTTGTAAGTTCTATGTGTAGTCTTTGCGAGGTAGAGGAGGAGACTAGTACCCATTTGTTCTTCGAGTGTAGATTTGCCTGATTATTGTGGAACCATTGTTGTGTATGTCTAGGTGTGCAGAGTGCGTTTCACAACATCCCATTGCTAAATTTTTCCCAATTTAGGATGTACAACGTGCCTGCTTCGGTGAATGAAGTTTGAGGAGTGATTTGGATTGCAATAGTCAATGAGGTTTGGAAGCACAGAAACATGGTAATCTTTAAAGGAGGTGTAGTAAATGTATTGGAAGTTTTTGCTTTGGTCCAATTAAAGGTTTGGTCTTGGGTTACATCCAAGTCACATTCTACAATTTTCTCATTTTCTGATTGGTGTTTTAACCTTCTAGTTTGTATGAAGATGATCTCATGATGTACTCATTTAAGAAGTATGTTTGATTGCCTCAGGTGATTTTCTATAGGTGCAATTAGGAATGTTCTGTATAGGCATATATGAGAGTATGTCTAGTGGGGGAGGTTAAAGGTTGTGTTTATGTATAAAGGTTGGACCACCTCTAAAGTGATTCATATTTATTCATTTTATTGTCAATAAAAAAAAAATTCTCACACATCCACTCTAACCTATCCAAATCCAAACACCATCACTTTCTTATCACTTTTCTCTTACATCCTCATACGCCTACTCTCTCAAGTCCCACACATCTCCTTTTTATTCCAAATATGAGGTGTTCTTTTGTTTTACGAATTTTTTTATTTAATTATTTATACAAAAAGATGAATGAGTATAATAATAATATCATTATTTTAAATTAATAATTTTTTAAATAAAATTGTTTAAAATATAATTACTTTCTTATTCGTGTAAGAACTAAAAATTATTTTTTTATAATTTTGATATACACTAAAAAAAATCATTAAAGAAAATAATTTTAATTATACACGAACTAAGTTAAATACTATTTTATAAACTACAAAATAATTAGTATTTAAGTAGTTTTTATTATTAATAAAAACTTATAAATTGATATTTTTTTATCAATAAAAAATAATTAAATTAGATGGACTCCTTCAAGGTGTTCCAATCCTACTTATTAGCCTTACAACCCAATATAACATAATTCCGATTGGACATCAAGTTATTAGATTCCTATCAGTGCATCATTCAAACTACACCCACCTTTATATCTAGATAACCACAATTGTATAACACCACATAAACATAGACATGAGTTGTACCTGTATGGATATTGGGGACTGAGTAATGTTGGTCCACGTCGATACAAGGTGTCTGCTTCACTCTTAATTGTCCTGTTCTTCAAGTCTCTTTCTTCTTTGCGTGCCTCGGTCGGCCGGTGGGGGTACCTGCGATTGTGCTCCGACGCTCAAGTCAGCAATCTTTTCCAGTGAGAATCTCTGATAATATGAAAAAACGTACATTTTTTTCCTCTTTTCCTTCCCTTTTGTATGTTCACTTGGGCTTGGGCCATTGGGGTCAAACGGTTGGTGGCTCGCGACGTGTTTCGTGGTCCTTGGGTCGTGTTAGATGGTTTCCTGGGATCTAGGGGATGTTCCCGAAAATCCAGGGAGTGCTCACGTGTGTTTGTTGCTCAGCGGGAATTGTAACCGTTTATTCCACGTGTAACCACGTTCCT
>Ga0123342_1005039_pt1 | contig 19574 bp, 8 predicted proteins | sample Turbeawhitnodule_FD_89960 | JGI IMG/M metagenome (GOLD analysis project Ga0123342, IMG submission 89960) | Root nodule microbial communities of legume samples collected from Mexico - Turtle bean Mexico white nodule | ecosystem: Host-associated > Plants > Roots > Nodule | place: Mexico: Nepantla... | reverse complement strand
AATTTATTATATATAATATGATTAATTATGTTATTTTTTATAATTTTGATTATATTTTATATTTAAATTATAATTTTATTTTAAATAAAAATAATAATAATTTAAATGTAAAATGAAAAGGTTAAGAAAATAAATTACAATTAAAAAATATATATTATTTAGTGAATTGTAACTTTCTTCGCAATCCAGCGAAGAAAGTTTTGAGCAAATTTTTTATTTTATTTTCGTGTACTTTTGTCTTTATGTGTATTAATATTTGTGTTTTCTTCGGAAACAGTAAATTCTTTCATTTCTTCGCCCTGAATCAAACGTCGTTTAAGACTTTGTTTGGATGTGTAAGGTTGGAAAAGAAAGAAAAGGAGAAAAAAGAGATAAAAAAATGAGGTTGTTTGAATATTGAAAAAGTGAATAAATTTCATAAAGATGATAATAAATTTTGTAGTAGATTAGATTGATATGACAGAAAGAAATAATAAAAATTACTAATATACTCTTAGATTATTTTTTTAAAATGTATAAATTCTATTTTAGTACTACTGAACAATTTTTATATTTAAAATTTAAAATAAAATAAAAAATGGTATGCGGAAGACGGAAAAAAATGTAATATTTTTTTAATTTATTTTAACATATTAATTAATTTGATTTTAGAATATTTACATATTTAAATTAATATATTGTAAGATTGATTCTAAATTGGAAATTTTATTTTAAATTTCAACATTAAATACATGACATAATCAGTGCATGGTAATTGATAGCATAATTTATGCATGAAAATAAAATTTGAACAGTTAAAATTTATCATGGTAACCGATTATTTAAGGTGACATAATCAATTATTAACTAATAGATATTGATTATGCATGAAATCAGACTGCTCAAAGAGGAGTTATGATTTTCGGACTCAATCAATCAAACTTTGTATGGAAAAGTATGTATCTTTGTAAAAAGTGCACATAATTTGATTAGATGTTGATTTTTCTTTCAAGGTTACAACTTAGGTTATCAAAAGATATATTTATGAATCAATGGGAATTGCGGGCTAAAGTATATACGAATTTCTATACTATTTTTTTTTTAATAATAGGTGAAAAACATTAGAGTTATTGATAAAGGAACTTATATATTAAGAAATATTTCAAAATAAATAAGCATATATGCTATTTTGATTTATGTATACCAAGTAAATTGCTTCGTTTCTATGTTTAATATCACATGAAAGGCAGAAAGAGTGTGAACTGCAGTGTTTATAATTTTAATGTGCAATATAATTTAAATTGATATTATTTATATTAATTCTTCTATTCAACATATTAATATTGGATCCAGTGTTGGATCCCAATAAACTATATATTATTTAAATTTTTAGAAAATATGTATTTCAAATATTATATTGTCAAAATTTTGATATGGTATATTGTATTGAGTAAACTTTAATTTAGGATTTAATATAAATTTTCTATTTAAAATTTAATATAAATGTTTAAGTATTAGTAGTAGTTTAGTCTTTCTCATACAAAAACAAGAGAAGCAAATATTATATAATTATTAAATTTTGAAAATTTTAATTATTTGTTAATAATATATTAATATCCCAACTACCCGAGAAGTGATTTTACTGTACTAAAAAATTTATTAGTAATGTACGAAATCCGTGTGTAAAATTGATCAATAACTAACCATTATTGTCGACAAAGTGCGACGTAAAGAATTTTAATGAACAGATTCATGTCTTTTCAGAAGCTTCTATTGTAAAAAAGGAGACACAAGTACTAAATTTTGTTTTAGGTATTTCTGAGTCAAAAAGCAGCATTAATATGACATTGCCTAGTATGGTCCAATATCTATGTTTTCGCTAAATAACTCACACCGACATTTGGTTATGTTTGTTTAGAAGCGTAGAAAAAACGAAGAGTTACTGTTCATAATTAAAAGCAAAGAAAACCACTAATAAAACAAAATGGTACGTTAAACATAAAATAGTTTCCACGCAAAACTTTCTTCGCGGTAAGAAGAAAGTTATATATATATATTATATATATACATATATTAATTAATTTTTATTTACTTTTTTATTCTTTTTATTTTAAATTTAAATTATTTTTATTTTTATTTAAAATATAATTATTATTTAAATATAAAAAATATAAACATTATAAAAAACATAATTAATCATAATATATAATAAATTATAATAAATTATAAATATAAATAATAATAAAAATAATTATATTTTTAATAATTAAAAATAAATTTATATAATAATTATGTTAATTAAAAAGTAAAGATAAAAATAATAATTTTATTTAATATAAAATTAATTTTTTATCAATATTTATAATTATAAATATTTAAATAATATTTTAATTAAAAATAATTATAATTTATAAATAAATATATCAAATTAATTTTTAATCATTTTTAAATATAAAGATAAATTTGTAAACTTACATCTTTATCAATTAAAAAATATATAATTTAATCACACCCATCAAATCATTCACAAACTTTTATAAACTTTCCCCACACTTTTCATTTCATTTACCCTAATCCAGACATCCTAACTTCCTTTACACTTTCCCTTCAAATCATCACAAATTCACTCCCTCCTTTTCACTCCTTAATCAAAACAAAACTCCTTAATCTAAACAAAACCTAGAATAGATATTCACATTTTGAAAATATCTTCTCGATTAACTAATTTTAATGTCAATTTAGGGCCATTATGAGAGCATTACGACAATCTATGGCCATAATGGAGGCAGAATGACCCCAATTATAAGGTCTCTATGGTGAAATTATGAGGGTTTATTGGAGGCTCTATGCCTACATTTATGATAGGTAAGCTTAATTACCACTATATCATCACTCTATCATTATGTTTTAGTTAATAATTAAAAAAAATGGTAATTAATAGTTAAATATTAAAAACTATTTTATAAATTTTTATTAATAAATTTTTTTATATATCAATAATTTTTTAATTTATAAAATAATTTTTAATTTAGTCAATATATTAACTAATTATTTTAGTCTTTAAAACTAGTTTTTATTTAATAATTTTTTTTACAATAATATTAAAATAGAATTTTCATAATAATCTAAATTTATTTTTTAATTTTAATAATAAATGAATTTGTTTGATTATAAATATAAAATATATTATTCAAACCTTTTGGACTATATATAATTTTCTCTTTAAAAAAATCTTATATTTTCTTTTAATGGAGGGTACAAAGGTGAATTGAATTTCTAGCAAGACCACTATTATACACTAAACAATCATGTAATCACAAGGCATTTTACAAATTTTTTTCAAACCAACATTTCTGACTAAAACGCACACGTATATACGTAAAGAAGAGAATATAAAACATTAGTGTACTGAGTTAGAATGAAAGTATATTACAATATTACAACTTTCATCGTCACGAATACACCACAATAATAATATTGTTACTAAAAAATATCATGAAATAAAAACTAATTTTAAGACAAAAAATAATTAGTTGCTATAATAACTAAATTAGAGACTATTTTAAAAAAAAATTATAAATTAGTTTCTATTATTATTAAATAGTTTCTAAACTGATATCTAATTAACTACCAAGTTTTAACTACCAATTATTTAAATTCTAAATTTGGTAACAAAAATCTTGATAGCTAATTAGATACATTATATACTAATTTAAAAACCATTTAACCATGAAACTAATTTAGAAACCAAAATTTTTTTTAGTCTCTAATTTAGTTAATATAGTAACTAATTATTTGTAGTCTCTAAAATTAGTTTTTATTTAATAATTTTCTTATAGTGTATCGAGAGGACCATCTCAAGCGACTGATTGCTAAGGAGTAGACTTCATATATCTCTAATAAAATAAATAGTTAAATATATTTTTTCTTATATTATAGTATAAATTTGTTTTTTTTCAGATTTTTGACCATGTAATTATTTATAGTATAATAATGATTGTAATGTGTGTAATATACGTAAAGTGGATGTTAATTTTTTTTTAAGAATAATATTTTTTTTTTCAAAATTTATTATTGTTTTGATTGTAAAGATATGTTATTTAACTACTTTTAATAGGTTAATGAAATGAAATCTTAAATTAAACCAATTCTCCGTATAAAATAGTTTTTTTTTTCTAATCATTTTCATACTACAAACATATTAATACGTATTAATGATTTAAAATTTAAATCAATTAAAAAAAATATAATTTTATATTATAATATAAAGACTAAAAATATATTTAATTTTAGAATAAAAAAAATCTAAATTCGATGCCAAAGTTTTAAATATTAGAATAATGTTTTGAGTATATTAATGCAAGTGCTTGCATATTTTCGGAAGAAAATGACAAGGAGAATGATTTGATGGAGGAACAACTTTAAGTATGTAGTATCTTTTATTAACCACCTAATTTCTCAACAACTTCTTGGGAGTTATAAGTTGGCTTTTATTTCTCAGAATCTTTGGGAATACATATTCAGCACAACAGAATTGTTTTTATTGGAAGAAGCATGATATTGTAAACTACAACTTAACACCACGCTTTCCGCACTTCCATGTCAAAATCACCCACTCTCACCCCTTCAAATAAGAAAACGTTAACATAACTCCCAAAATAATTGTAATATAAAATCAAATATTTATAATTTTTTAAATAGTATATTATGCGTAACATATTATAAATTTTATAATAATTAAAAATATTTTTTTTAAAATTCCACTAAATCCATTCTAATATTATTAAATATGTTTTAATATTAAAAATATTAAAATTTAATAATTATAAATTTATTAAAAAAATATATTAAACACGACTTACCTGACTTTAGTGATATTAAATATATTTTATAAACAAAGTAGTAGGGAAAGTTTGCTCCGTTAGTTTGTGAGTTAAGATATTATTGTTATTGATGTTGCTAATATAATATATGTTTAAGTTAAATTAGCGTGGTTCATATTTTAAGAAAAATTTACGACAATGGTAACTTTGAAAATTACATAAATAGATAAATATAGAAAAAAATTATAGAAATTGACATTTATAAGTTAAAGTTATCAAATAGTAGTAACATTAATTAAATTCAATAATCTATTTTTTTTAATTAAAGTTGTCAGCCGGATTGACAATTTCAATTTAAATAAATTGTGGAGAATTTGGACATTGGGTTGACAACTTCAGTGTATTTTATCTAAATTGAAGTTGTCAACTTGGTTGACAACTTCAGTTGAATCATTTTTAAATAATTAATATTTTTTAAAATTAAAAAATGTATATAATAAAAATTTAATTTTTTAAAATTACATGAAGTGAATAAGAATGTTGTAAAAATTTGTATTTTATGGATAAATAATATTAAAAAAATTAAAACTAAATTTTGTTTTGAAAAAAAATCAAGTTACTTTAAATCAAGTTGGATTAAAAATAGGTTGTGTGATAAATATAAAATATTTAGTACCTTTAAATATTGTTAAAATTAAAAATATTTTTGTTGTTTTAAAAAATTGAAATTATGTTTGTGAAGTAGCATTTATAGTTGATACAATTATAAATAAAATGGTAGCGTTTAAAAAATATTTATTAAATGATAAATAAGTATAATTTATAAATGATTAGAAAATAGAAATGTAGGAAAAATTGCCACAAGGTGGTCTTCTTCGTTGTCTCCGTGGTCATCCTTATAGGTGTTGTTCGGATGGAACGGTAGGAAGGGGGCGGAGGTGGAATGTCATTGTCAGTGCCTTCGACTTCATTGTCATCACTTTGATTTTCATAAACCAATGAAGGCATTGTTGGTCGATAATACTGCATGGATGACATTGGATTGTAGGCTGATAGGGGGGGGGGGAGGGTGGTAGAGGTTGCAAAGGGATCCACAATTTCAGTTGTTGTTGAGATGGAAATGTTGAGTAGTGATAAGTGTCTAATTTTAGTAATATTTCATATTAAAATATAGGCACTTATGAAGATTTATTGCTAATTAACATATAAAATAATCCATAATTTATGAATTTATAACTTTTTACATTTTTACTCGTTTTTCTCACTCATTATTACCCATCAATTCAAAGCAATGGATCATGAGGATCCATGTTCACATTTGTCTACATTCTATGAATTGGTGGGAACAATGGGCTTTCAATAAGGTGATCTTGAAAATGTTTATATGCGCTTGTTTCTTTGTCATTGGCAGGAAAGGCTAAGGATTGACTCAGATCACTTCCAAATCAGAGTCTCACTAGTTGGAAGGATGTAGAGGACAAATTTTTGCAAATTTTTTTTCCTATTTCTCGCTACATCAAAGTAAAGTCTGAAATTTTTGTGTTCAGACAAGGAGTAGATGAATCATTCTGTGAGACATGGGAAAGATTTAAAATGATACTAAGAAAATGCCCAAATCATGAGTTTGAAGATATTACTCAACTGAGCATATTTCTCACCGGTCTCAGATCTGACACAAAGATGCTCCTAGATGCTGCAGATGATGACACAATGATGGCTCTTGATGTAGAACAAGCGACAAGGATTATTGCTGCATTGGCGTCAACTGATTATCAATCCCAACATGATAGACAAAATACTCAAAAGGAAGGGTTGTTAGAATATGCACTCTTGGCTCAAAATAAAATTCTGACACAACAGATTGAGCAACTAACCGCACAAATGGATAAATTGCCCCAACATTTATATGTTGTTCATTCATCTCAAAGCCAGAGTCAATCAATCAAGTGTGATTTTTGTGGAGGTGATCATCCTAATGGTCATTGTTCTTATCAGAACAATTCACCTGAAGCTAAGGATCCATCCATGCTTGAAAAAATGAGTAAAGTTGAAGAAGACCTAACAAAGCTTGTGATAATGGAAGAAAATAGGATGGCAACGATTAGGAATATAGAGATCCAGATGGAAAAAGTGGCCAAACAATTTGAAAAAATACAAAGTGGCCAGTTTTCAGTTGACAGCCAAACCAACCCAAAAGAGCATTGCAATAATGTAGTAACTGAAAAAGAAGATGAGACTGAGGAGTTAGAGAGAGAAAGGAAAAGAAGTGAGGAAGAAAAAAGTGAAAATAAGGAGAGAGGTGTTCTTGAAAAAGATTTATCATATCCTCATCCTCCTTTAAAAAAAGAGAAGGAAAGAAAATTCTTTGATAAATTGCTTCCTAAAAATTATTTTGCAGGAAATTTGAAGCAAGATTCAACATTTGAAAGATTTCGAAAGAATAGGAGCTATATTGAAGAAAGAAATATAGAGTTGGGGGATAGATACAATGTCATTATTCGAAAAGGCTTGCCTAAAAAATTCAAGGATCCATGGAGTTTTAACCTTCCCGTGTCTATAGGTGCTTTATTTGTAGACAATGCTTTATTGGATTTGGGAGCAAGCGTAAATATAATTCCTTTGGCAATGCTGAAGAAAATAGGTGATTTGAAGATTAAACTCACAAAGATGACTTTAAAGTTAGTTGATCAAGTAACCAAGTATCCATATGGTGTGGTTGAAGATGTTCTCGTCAAGGTGGATAAATTCACATTCACTGTGGATTTTGTTGTGATGGACATGAAAGAAGATGAGGAGGTTCCCTTGATACTTGGAAGACCCTTTATGAAGACTGCTAGAATCATAGTTGATGTTGACAAAGGAGAACTTCAAGTTAGAACTAAAGATGAGAAGGTAACTTTAAATCTTTTTTATGGTCTTAAAAATTTTAATGCAGAGGAAGAATGTGTACAGAAGGATGGATCAAAGAGATATTCCACCTTGAAATAAATAGGCATCATGCTAGATGACGTTAAACGAGGGCTTACTGGAAGGCAACCCAATCCACATTTTGGTTTTATGTGGTTACGTTTGTTGATTTTATTTTAGAAAAAAAAAATCTTGTATGCCTCCTAATCATTTTGCAGGTCATGTATTTTGACCTGGGATAGGTTCTATTATTCAGGGGGACACAGATCCAGCAAATGAAGCAAGACTATAAAGATTTTTACAAAAATCTGGATGATTTCTTAAGAAGAGAGGATTGAAAAAAAATATGGTTTTATCTTTCTAATTCTCTTTTATTTTCAGTTATTTGAATTTTATTTTCTGTTTAGTTTTTATTTTATTTTTCGGTTATTTTTTTTTTCTATTTATTTGTTTATTTGGTAATTTGAATAAATTTGGTTTTGTTAGTTTTATGCCTTGAATTAATTTTCTTGAATAAATTTCAGTTTTAATTTGTTTGCTTTCTAGTTTATTTTTCTGAACTAGAATATTAATTTTGAATTGTGGGAAAAAAGAATTTGTGTTTAAATATTAGATAGTGAGATGAATTAAACACAGGTCAGAAAAGGAAATATGATTGAATCCCTATTCAAATGTAGTTGAAATTATGATACATGAAAATTTAACAGGATGATTGATTAAGACAGAGAATGACAAGACAAAAAGGAATAAGGCCAATTAAACAAGGGAGTGTGTGAACCTTAAACAGTTTTGAGAGTTTTGCTGATGAATTGACAGTTGTGGTTGCTTAATTTTTATTTTTGTTACATCATAAAAGAACATGAAGATGATTGAGGCATTTATTTGTGTTAATTAGGAACCCAGGGCCAAATAGCCAACCTTTATCTTATTAGAATTCCATTTTTTTGTGTGTATTCCCTTTGGGCCAAGATTTTTGTTATTATTGCACCTTAACCTTTGATGATATATTTTTCTACCCTTTAGCATGTTTAAGGAAGAAGAACATAGATGCAATACATATACAAAAGGGAATGGTTGGTTATGATTGTGAAAGTTTAAAAAGTTAAAATATAAAAAGAATATTTTCCTATTATTGAAAGAAAAAAAAAAAAGAAAGAGAAACAGAAAAAGAAAAGAAAAAAAATCATCATGAAAATCATGAAAAGTCAGAAAGAAAAAGAGGAAAAAGGTGACATCGAAAGAAAGTGGTAATTAGATAACATATATGTTCTCTATAATTGAATTGTAGGTATGTTCTTCTTATTTAAGATGTGCATTTTGTTATCTAGGAAAAACCAATATTTTTGGAAGCCCAACCTCATTACAACCCTGGAAAAGACCTCAAGATTCATGTTTCTAATATGTTTGTGATTTGAAGATGAAATGAAAAGCAACTGTTATTTGTTATGATTTAGTGAAAATAGAGAGAAACACTTACCCGTGAGAATATGAGAAGAAATTCCTTAATGAATTGTCATTTTTTTGTTTTGATTTGATCCTGGAAATTGAATGTGTCTATATTTGAATTTGGAAGCATCATAAGTTTCTAATTTGATATGTTGTTTAGTGAATTAAACTGTTTGATATTTAAATTCAAATATATTCATTTACTTTGCTTGAGGACAAGCAAGATTCTAAGTTAGAGAGAGTGATAAGTGTCTAATTTCAGTAATAAATATAGACACTTGTGAGTATTTATTGCTAATTTACATATATAATAATCCATAATTTATGAATTTATACCTTTTTACATTTTTATGAGCTTTATTTGAATAAAAACATTTTATTCCCAAATTCGGTGTTAATTGTAGATTTTTAGGGAGGATTGAAGATTTGGAGTAAAGGAGAATAATTTGAGCTAAAAAGAGAAAGCTTGAAGGTCCCAAAATGGAAAAAGATGCAGAGAAAGATTGAGCCTTTTTTATGTTTTATCACTTAGCCCATTAACACGACACAACAAGTCACCTAACCCTAGAAAATTAGGATAAATAGGAGACTAGAGGTTCAACCCTAGGGTGCAGATTGAGAGGAAAACACCATAGAGTGAATTGTAACCCAATTGGGAGAATGAAAGGTGCTAGAAGTATGCGTGACTAATTCTACCCTTTGGGATTGGGAGTAATCTGTTCAAACTCTTATGTATTGAGGTGATATCTTATATATTAATATTTAGTTTTTGATTGATTATTGGTATTGTTGTTTTACTTTTAACTTTCCGTGACAAATTGAGAATCTTAAATTTGACTGAGAGGTATTTTTAGGGTTCAGACCTAAACATCAATACTTAACATATTTGAGTGCTAGAGATAAACTTGAAATGTTAATTACTATTAAACGTTTGAGTTTCGTTCTAAGTTGTTCTTATAATTATGCGAGGGATCGATAGTTAGGGGACATTCTTAAGGATTTTATATGCGAGGAATCAATATAAATGATTTTTATACGGGTATCAATTTCAATCAAAGAATTTAATATTGACATGCTAATCAAAATACATGAGTGTGAGAGAGATGAAACCTAATCTCTATTTTTCCAACTTGAAACAACCAATTATTTGTCTGTTTTCTTATTGATCATCGCCAACACAACCACTTTCAACACACTTTTAATTGTTTTGTTCTATATTTTGTGATTATTGTACTTGATAATTCACTATTCCTTGTGGAATCGATATCCGTCCTTAGGGACAATTACTACTTCTGAAAAAGCGGTGCACTTACCGTAAAAAGTCATCAAGTAGTTGAAAGGTGGTTGATGGAATGACATTTGAGGTGGATCCCTATATCGGAATGATGACTTTTTACGGCAAGTGCACCGCGTTGTCAGAAGTAATAATGTGTCTCTAAGGATGGATATCAAACAATTGAATAATCAAGTAAAGTATTCACTAAATATAAAACAGAATAATAAAAATGTGTTGAAAGTTGTTGTGATAACACTGATTAATCAGAAAACAAGTCAAAGAATTTGTTGCTTCAAGTTGGAAAAATAGGAATTGGGTTTCATCTTTCTCACTCTTTTGTATTTTGATTAGCATGGTAATATTTCTTTAATTAATATTGATGCGCGTATAAAAATCATTTATATCGATTCATCACATATAAAATTATTAAGATGCTTTCTAAATATCGATTCCTCACATATTTATAAAAACAACTTAGTATTCAGATCAGACGTTGATAACAATTAACATTTCAAGTCTATTCCTAACACTCAAATATGTTAAGTATTATTGATTAGATCAGAACTCTAAAAATACTTTCTAGTCAAATTTAAGATTCTAGATCAAGAATTATAAGCAAAACAATAATACCAATAATCAATAAAGAATAAAATATTATATTCAGATATCACCTCAATACATAAGAATTTGAACAGATTACTCTCAATCCCAAAGGGTAGAATTAACCACTCATGATGACTATTACACGCAAGGATGGCATGAAAAGAAGATCCAAGATGTTTCTCCTTGACGACTACCTTCTCTAATGTTTCTCACACCTCTTATTCTCCTAATTGGATTACAAGTCATTCAATGATGTTTTTCTCTCAATCTTGCACACTAGGGTTGTGCCTCAAGCCCCCTATTTAACCTAATTTGTTTAGGCTTAAGTGGATTCTCTCTCAAGCAAGATTTACTTGCTTAAGCGAGTAAAACGTCGATTTTGTCCAATGTTGCTGGAGCATTCTCGCTCAAGCGAGAATGGACTCGCTTAAGTGAGATGCTCTAATGCTGACTTGGGCTTTCTATGAGCTAGTGCATTCCGGGGCCTTCTAGCTTTCCCTTTTTAGCTTTATATAATTCTCCTTTTGTCTAGTCATCTCCATTCTCCCCTAGAAACCTGAAATTAACACAAATTTGGGAATAAAATGTTCTTATTCAAATTAAAATCACAAAAATATGTAAAAAGTATAAATTCACAAATTATGGGTTATTTTATAATTATTTTAGCAATTAATACTCATAAGTGTATGTATTTTAATATTAAATATTACTAAAATTTGGGACTTATCGTCGAACAACTGAGTTGGGTGAACACCTGGCGAATGAAAAGTTTTTTGTTGAAATGATTCAACTTGAGAAGAAGATTCGACATGATGTTGATAGTGAGGTTGTGTAGTCTCCCGTGGCATATCATACTGTTTTGAAAATATGTGTTAATTTTGGATGAGTCAATGAAGAATAATAAATGATTTTGTAATTGAACTTTCATAGTCATCGGACGGTGACTATATAGGCAAGATGTAGCGGATAGTACGGTTGATGTACCATTGCATGTATGTTGACTTGTCATGCAAATGGTCATTTCGGTTAAAATGATTTTCCTGAATTAGACGATTATGACGGTCATTCCACATAGCTATCCATGCGGCATGATAATGTGGCCAATATTGATCAGTCTGTCCTCTCATATCCTTTTTGTGAAGTTGATCAAGGTTCAATGGGTCACTTGGAATACTCTGTCAAAATCCAAATTGACGTATAACCCTACCAACCTGATAAAATTCAATTGTTGTGAAACATATGAGAGGAATTATCGCCCGTGCAATTGGGGAAATCTCAATAGTGATCAAGCGCCTAACATAATCCACTCGATTTGGAGTCTAAAGAAACTATAAATAAATGTTTAAAACATCAGTAAAATATGAAATTTTCAATTAACAGGGTATGTTAGTTTATATATTGATTACAATCTCTCTAGCTTTAATGCCATCAAACATTGCCCGTATTGGGGGAACAGTGATTCCTCTTGTGTGCGTCTTATGCATCCTCCAAGTCCACCTAACGTAAACAAGGAATATAAGAAACTTACAACTAAGATAACTTGAGTTGAACTTTGTTTTCTTGTCTCGAAAATTAATACAAAAATAACATACATTTTCCCGAGTGGGAAACCAATGGCTTATTCAACTTCTTCATCATTCAATGGTTGAAGTTGTGGAGAAATGCATGTTAGGCGTTCTCATGCCCCCAACATGCAAAAGCAACACTGTAAAAGCAACATGCAAACTCCAATATTATCTTGATTAAAGTCTATTCTGTGATCGAGCGTACGGTACAGAGAAATTAATACAGCTAACCCTCAACTATAATTCCTGACATTGTTCAAGTCAGCCAACAATAATAGATACATTAAATGTACCTTACTACCTGAAGAATCATGCATCAATAGACTTCCAATAAATGTTAATATGTGAACTCGAGCATGTTGAGCAATAACATCGTTGGTTGCATGACGTGACAGATCCTAAAAAGTGTTGTTAAGCCAAAACAAATTAATTGCATGTCCTTTCACGTAGTAGCGGATGGTATAAATTCGAGCAACCGCTCACACAAAGATACTAAATCACCACTAGTAATCTCGGCGACAACCTCTCCATCAACAGGTTAGATACCAATTTAGAATATTTATAACAAAGATACAAAAATTATTCATATATAACATAATATAGAATATTCATAAGTAATCACTTCAAGAGATCGTGTATAAAGTGAAGGTTTTAATATGACGATTATTAATAATCGCCACAAATTTCCATATAATACGACATTTGACTAAACGCCACAATTATCCTTCAGAATATGTCATTTTGAACTGTCACAGTTATCCTTCAGAATAAAAACCTTTGTTTTCCTTCCCTTCATACACCATTTCTCATTATTCCAAATTATTTTTGAAAATTTGGTTTCACTTTTCACTCTTGAAAATCATGACTTTTCCCTCTCTCTCTACCAAAACACTCAAACCTCTCTCTGCCTAAACACTTAAACCCTAACAAAGCCCTCCTCACGAAGCCCTACTCGCGATTTTTATCCTTATTCCTTTGTGCTTAAGTTAGTTGAATAAGCGACGATTCTTATCCTCACTCCATTACTGCTAGTTGTCTCACGATTATTATTCGAAATCGCCGCCATCGACGCCTCCACGCAAGGATTTGTTCAGGTTTGTGCTCGTTATTATTCTGATCTGCTTGAGTAATGTGGTGGCGCTATTTCAATCTAACCAACCCTATTTCATGTGATGGCGTTGGAGGTAGTGGAAGGAGGGAAAAGTTTTGCGGCATTTTCATTTCAACAAGATAGCTTGTTTTGGCTTTAATTGATTTAATTGATTTCAGCAAGGCATTTTCATTTTAGTTTATTTTGTTTATGGCCTCAAAGCCGTCTTCAAAATGTTTCTTCCAATATATGCTTCATGAATTCTTTATACACTCTTAGATGTTAGGAAATTCTTTTTAATAGGCATATAGTGTTGATGGAACAAGGTTTGGAGATAATTGTTTGCTTCTTATCTTTTCAGTTGCTCTGTTTGATGCATGAACTAGTTTAATTATTGTTATGTCTGTTAATGAACGAAAATTCTATTTCTCTGGTTGTTTTAATTGTATTATTCTATTTTGCTTTGTAGAATAACGATACACGAAGTTAAGCGGATGTGAAATCCAGAATTGTTGATGAAGTTGTGGATAAATCTAGGATATGGAAGCTGGCATAAATTAATGAACCATCACAATGTCGCTCCCTGAAACTTCCTGGTAGTCTATCATCAATGAGGGTATTGTTAGATACTAGAATTGTATATATTCAGTCTTTTTTGGGGCATGTGAAGGCAATGCATAAACTTGTATTGTATTCTCACCAATGCATTCATCCTCTATTTCCTTATTGAATCGCAAATATATCAACAAAACAAATATATTATTCAATATTTTGCCCATATAGCTTTTCTGCTTGCATGTTGTGTTCAAAGTTTTGGTTGGCTATTCCCTTCTTTTTCTTTTAGGTTGTATACTTCTAATTACAAGTTTACAATAGTCGTTCAACTGGCTATACATTTAATATTTTTAAATATTGTTTCAGGTTTCTAGGTTAATTTATACAAATCAGGGGGTTGCTTTGGCAACAAATGATGATCACAAGCTTTGAAAATGGCAGAGAAATGAGCGGAATCCTTCGGCAAAAGTAATGAGCATCTACTATACTTGTTTGGGACATTTCAATGTGTTAGTGTCCATAAGATTGTTAAAACAAGCATTTCTTATTTAGGCAACTCCAAACCTTCTACCAAACTATGGCAACCATCTAGTGGAATGTTGATGACTAATGATATAAGTGATATTAACCTAGAGGATGTTGTGCCATGTTTTGCACTGTCAAAGAATGACTCATATGTTCTGTCTGTTTCAGGGGGAAAATTTCCCTATTCAATATGATGACCTTTAAGGTATGTAGCTTTCATTTTGCACGTTCTTATATTCTACTTCCTTCACTCTCTTATTTATAAGATTCAATTACCTAATTCACCATAATCAAGGAAAGTGGTTAATTTTGTTGATATCAATAATAAGTGTGTCCTAATATCGTTGTTTTGAGAGACAACATATGGTGCTTATGATACTCCCTATCCTTTTTGACATTTTAGAAGTACTACCAAAATAGACAGACTATAATCTATACCAAGTATTTTGCTAAGCATCCCTTTAATGGTTTATTTTAGCACTCCATGACCTCTTTCTTTCACTTTTTGTTGCAATTGTATATTGCGGGGGTATTAATTTTGGTGAATATTAACTGCAAACAGTGACAACTTTCATGGCGCCTCCACCAGCTGCTACATTTCTTGCACTTCATCCTCAAGACAACAATATTATTGCCATTGGCATGGATGACTCTTCCATACAAAGCTATAATGTTCGAGTCAATGAGGTACTATTCTATTCATGATCAAGATTAGAGCTGTCAGTAAAGTTTCATAAGTTAGGGAATTTTAAAAATTGATATTAGCCTCTCCTCCCTCTTCCCACTCACTCTGCATAAAGATATCAGTTTTAGTTTCATGCACTGTTGGTATTTTTAAAAAAAATGGCATTTACCTTTTTTCTTGTTTAATTTGTTTCCATCTAGGTTAAAACCAAGCTAAAAGTTCATCAAATTAGAATCACTGGTCTTGCCTTTTCTCACGTTCTCAATGTTCTTTGTATCATCTGGAGCAGATTCCACTGCAGTCATTTGCTATTTTTTTTTTCATTTTTTATTAATAGGAATTGTAAAAGGAATATGACTGGGTGAAAAAGATTTCTTAAAATAACTGATTTTGGAAGAGTAATGTTGAAAATCTTATTGAATAGAAATCATGAAGGCATTCACTTATTTTCTTTATGTCAACAGTTGTGTGTTTGAAGCACAGATGGATAGGAAAAAAAAAGCAAGTAAATTCCTACAGATGCCCGGTGGGCGACCTCCAGCACCTCTTGCAGATACTGGGGTCCAATTTCATCAAGACCAGACACATTTACTGGCTGTTCATGTATGCAAGAATAGGACCCCTAGAGTCACCTTTCATTAGTATGTTTAGTATCTAGGTTGATGGCAATTCTTCCCCCTTCACGGTACTGTTAAAGGTGATGGCAGTTCTAAACTCAAAAATAGTCTACAATAAAATTTTGAACCTTACCAAAGTTAACAGTGAAGCAAACTAATAATGCTTTGTTTGGTCCAGTTCAAAGACAAGAAGAAGGAAGGATATGTAACCTGCTCCAAACTGTTACTTGCACTCAAACCTTTCTTAGAAATGGGGTGGAGCGTCGCACGGTGGTGGTTGTTCGTGCGTTCGTCTAGAACGAGTGCGACGTTGGGTGGTGCCATTGGGTGGTGCCGTTGGGTGGTGCCATTGGGTGGTGCCGTTGGGTGGTTCCGTTCGGTGGTGTGGAATTAGGGTTCCCTTTGTGATTTAGGTTATAGGGTTTTGTTCTTGTTTATTGGGGGCAGAAGGGTTCCAAATTTAATTTATTTTTAATTGAGGTGAAGGTGGGCTGGCAGTTTCTTCCTGCACCTGTACTTTTTTTTTTCTGCACCCCATACGTTAAATACGGATTTCAGCTATGTAATTTATTTTTATTTAATTATATTTATATTTTTAAGTAAGAGTTTTTTTTTAAATTTTTTAATACTTTACATATAGATTATATCTGCATGTAACAATTTTTATTTTTTTTATTTATGTTTAAAATAGATTACATACGGATTTTATCTGTAAATAAGAATTTATATTTTTTTAATAAAATTTTAATACGTTACATACGGATTTTATTTGTATGTAAGGATTCTCGTTTCATGGTGCTAAAATTACATACAGATTATATCCGTATGTAATAATCGATATAAAGCAGAAGAAACTATTAGATGCATTTTCTAAAATGGGAAAAGCAACTTTGTAAGTATATTAGCATTGAAATGCTCTATTGACATGGGGAGCCAGGGACAGAAACAAGTATTGAAAACTAGTTAAGTCTTTTGATTTGGATCCATTATTTTGGTAGTGAAAAAGGATTTATTGTTTAAATACAAGAGAGAAGTATCAGTTAGTAGGGTTATTGAAGACATGTCAACAATATTCAATTTATAGTTAAACAATTCCATTCAGTAAATCTTTAAACACTATTTTCTCTTTATATTCAGACTTTAGTTAGTACATATTTTATTCCATTTCACGAAGCTTTATTATCAGGCACTCTAATGCTCTAATGAAAGGAAATGTTAGATCAGGAGCACAGTTTTTAGGAAGAAGAGGAAGAGCATCTGGGTATGAGGATGAGAAGAACAAACACACATAAACTGTGATTTTTGCTTTAGACTAACAAGTATTTGGTTCTTGTCTCTAAAAGCATAGTGAATAGTGAGTGGAGCAGGTCATTGATTAAGGCTTATTCTTTTTTTAATTAAGAATTAAGGTTCTTAGTTGAAAACAAAGTTGTTGCATAAGTAATAGGATTTGAATAAATTTGCAAATTGCAGACAAATATAAAAAGAACAAATTAGATTAACACCTAGAAATCTGAGATTAAATTTAAAGAAATCAAGTACTACATCAAACTAATTTATTTGGATTTGGATGTATATCCTCTTAAATTATTAAATCATGTGATGTGAGATGGTAATATCAAAAAAGAAAATAAAAATTTATTTCTTTATTAGATTTAGTTAGTAAATTAATACTTAATGACTTTTCATTTAGTAAACTATATTTTTTTCTCCATTAGAATTGAATTGATTGAACGTGATGATAGGGTGATTTAATTTTGGCAAATAAGCATGATGTGAGGTCAATATGGATCATGGATTGGACAAGTGGCTTAATAAGAACCACTTTTCCCATATAGGAATATCCTACCTTGCATTGAATTTGCATTAACTTTTGATTAATTCAAACTCCTAGGCAAAATAAAAGAATTGGTCTGTATTAATAACCACAAATATTGGTACTCTAACGCGTTCTACGAAGGTCACAACCTGCTTTATCTCTTTAAATTATATAAATGGTATGGCATGAATTTTATTTAAAAATAAAGTTTAAATGAATAAAAAATAAAAGTCTATATTTATATTATAAATATTTATTTTTTATTTCATTCAAAATTTCATCTTTTTAAAATTTATTTATCTGGACTCTTTTTAAGTTTAGAGGTTTGAGGAAAATTTTGATTACTATTGTATTATCATATTGTAATATTGAGTATGATATTGAGATGGTTTGAGCTCTTCTATAGTGGTAAATTGTGTTTTTTATTTTTATTTTAATAAGTTTACTTTAAGTTTATACAAAATTGATTTCATTTTCCCTTTGTAGAACATGTGTAATAGAAATAGAGATATAAGAAAGAGACAAATTATTCTACAGAGTGGTGGTAACTCAAATGTGGAGGACAAGGTAACTCAAATGAACACTTTGCTTGCATATATTGCTTTAAGAAAAGATGTTTCAAAACATTGCTGCAATGACAACTAATTTGGTTCATGCATCCATCAATGAGATATTAATATATTTAAATATTTATTGGTGTCTTTTATTTTATAATTATAAACATTCAAATTCATTAATTTAAAATTATTTATTTCAGGCATCAGATAATGAAGTGGTGTTCTATCACCTAATCAAATAATAGGATCAAGTGCTGGAAGCAAAACTGATTATGGATGTTTGTTTTAATTTTAAACTTGATTAGGGATGTATGAACTTTTTATGTGTTTTAATTTTCAATTATGTATCAACTTTTGAAAAATATTATGTGTGCTTTGATTTTCAATGAAATGAATGGATGCTTATAACTTTATATATTATTTTATTTTATTATGAAAATATATTATGTTTAGTTTAATTGTACAAACCAGATTATAAAAAATGGTGGTTAAATTTCATTTATTCAGAATTAAAATTATGTTAGTTGAAATCGACGTATTATTTTTACAATTTTATTATAATACTGAAAATTAAAAACGCCACATTCACTACAAAAAAATTTATTTTTATCGGAGGTTATATTTGGCGTTACCGGCGGTTTTAACCTCCGTTAAGTGCGTTACCCGCGGTTTGCTTTTCCCCTGGAAGATCCAGCGTCGCTGATTGATTACTGGCGTTACCGGCGGTTTTGAAAATCCCCGCTATTTCCGGCGGTTTTGAAAACCCCCGCTATTCCCGGCGATTTTGAAAATCCCCACTATTCCCGGCGATTTGAAAACCTCTGCTATTTCCGGCGGTTTGAAAACCCCCAGTAATTCTAGGAAGTGCATATATAAAAAAAATTGGTGACAAATAATAAAAATGTTGAACCAAAATAGCCCCATTATTTTCTCATACTCTATGTTCTTCTTCTACCACCTAACACTAATACACTACTACTCTTCAACTTTTTTTATTTACTTTCCAAGATTTCACAATATTATATAAGTATGATTTTTCAAGATCTATTTTAGAATAGAAGAGCCAAATCAGGATCGATGTAGATAATAAATAAACTTCTATATTTCAAATTTTAAAAATAGTTATT
>Ga0123342_1005038_pt1 | contig 19577 bp, 7 predicted proteins | sample Turbeawhitnodule_FD_89960 | JGI IMG/M metagenome (GOLD analysis project Ga0123342, IMG submission 89960) | Root nodule microbial communities of legume samples collected from Mexico - Turtle bean Mexico white nodule | ecosystem: Host-associated > Plants > Roots > Nodule | place: Mexico: Nepantla... | reverse complement strand
TTGGAACATTCGAATCTTAACTGAATTAACGCGTACCTTGGCAAACTTTCCCTGAAACTTTTAATGAGCACGTGGGTATTGCCACGTGCCCCTTTGACTTGATCGTTTATTCTGTGCAGAGGGTCCTACAGTGCCACCACCCAACTTAGGGTTTTTTCCATCGTGTGAGCCCTCTTTTCTGCGAAGTGCATTTGTCACGTGGGTTGACTTTTTGGGTGCCAACTCATGCGCCCCAATCACTAGTCACTCGCCCTAGGGGTGTATCTACCTTTCTCTCGTATCATGCACGTGGTTCTCCCCTGGTCATGACCCTCTCATGGGTCGTATCTGTCCCAGGGCCTCCCAGCAGTGGTGTGGATACTTCACGAGTCAGGTTTACCCCCTACTGGTACTAGAATTTAGGGCCTTGAAGCCACCTTTCTCTTCCCCTTGCTACTGTTCTGAACTATCGAGGCCCGAAGCCTCCTTGCGATGTCTTAGCTTGGCGATGCTTTAACCTGGCGGTACCCTTGCTTGGCGATGCCTCTCTTGGGCGATGCCTCAGCGAGGCGATGACTCGAGCAGTCAACCTGTTGACCTTCTTCCATGGGTCCCCGGAGGGGTTCCACCATGCGTTGAAAAAATTGTTATTGCATTTGGAAATAAATAGAAATGAGAATTAATTATTTGGAAAATAAATAGAGAATTGTGAGGAGTTTCAAGCTATACGTTTGTCTTGTCCACGTGTAATTGTTGTTTGCTCATTTTGTCATTTACAACTAACGACATTTATCGTCCCAGTGTACATTCTCCACAATATTTCCAAGCTTATGAGTTCTAATTTAATCCATGAAATAGATTACTCAATTCTAAATAAACAAAAAAAATGTTCATATTGCATAACCGAAGGTCACAATAGAAGCATTTGTCTGCACAAACAAGCTTGATAATAAAATTCAATTTCAAGTTTGATTATTAATTTCCTCATTTTCTTTACCTACGTATTTATTCCTTCTTAAAAAATTTATTTATCAAATTAATTTCAAATATTACATAACTTATAATTTTAATTATAATTAAATAATTATAATATATATTTATTTAAAATAAGAAAATTTTAAAAAAAATATGATATGGCAGAAGTCGTGCCAAGTTGGCACGACTTGCCCCAGATTTGTAATTTTTTTGACAGCGATCCTATTTTGGTAAAAAACAAAAAAAATAACCCATGATTGTCAAAAAACCTTGATTAACCCTAGCGATGTTATCTCTCGGACTTGAGGTCAGAACATTGACGTCGTATGTGGGGATCGTAAATTCTTTTCCTTAACCCTCGATTGGGAGTTATTGTTCTGGTAAGACCAAAATATAGTCTCACATCACTTAGGAGTCGAGGTCAATAACAGTTTAAATATACATTCCTTCTTTAACCCACTGAAGTTATCTCTCAGACTTGAGGTCGGAACATTTAGGTATTTATTTTTAAAATTTATTTATAATTTTATAAAAGAATTATTTATTTTCTATATATTCTTTCTATGATTCTAAAGTTGTATGTAATTCTTTTTCTAAATAGAACTTTTGAATAAAAACGTGGTTTTTTCTTTTATAAAATTTAGGATTTAAAATTTAAGATGAATATTTTAAGATTTCACATGATCTAATACTTGAGAATATTATTCTCTTAGTTAGTCTAGGTTAGCCTTTTATTTAGTTTATTTTAAATTTAATTCATTATTTGAAAACTCAAGAAAAACTTATAAATATAAATTTATTTTTATTTTATTATTAATTATTTATTTAAATGTGTTTTTCTCAGGTTTAAAATGGGGTCAGAATTCGGTATAAGAAAATCAAATCCCAATCGACTTTTCGATTTCGTAGTGATTTTTGAACGTCGGAATTTTGTTTCGCGTGAATCCAATTCTTGCCAATATAAGTCTATTTCTGAAAATAAAAAGATATTTACTTTATTTTGATAAAGAAGGTTTATGGGAGAAAAATATTTGTTACTAGAACGTAACCATCATCAGTGTAAAATTAGTTTTCTACGTAAAATATTTTATGTTAAATTTTAAAAAAATAACAAAAAAGATAGTAATATTTTTTTAAATAATTAGAATTTATTTATGTCGAATCTTATTAAATTTGAACTAAAACTTGATATTTATGTCGAAGTGTATGTTAATTACACGTAATGTTAAGTTTTACGTAAGATTTCTAATAATAAGATTTAAAATTATTTAAATTAGGACTCTTAATTTCTTTTTTTATTGTGATTTCCATCGATTGTAAGTAAAAGTATCTCAATTAATTAAAAATATTCTAAAAATAATGACTAATATACAAAAGTGTTATAATAAGAGACCACAAATTTTCTAAACAAAGTTATAAATAAAATATATGGAAGTATTTATATTGAAAATAATTAGAAGTTTTATCTCTTTATTTGTGGAGAGAGAGGACTAAAAAAAAACATCACAACTTGTTTGGATCAATTTATCAACAGAGTACAAACACGTAATCATGACCATATTAACATATACAAATATATTCTACTTGTTGGAATTTTATAGGTGTTTTTGAACGGGGTTGGAACTAAAAGAACTATTGAATCACTCATTGGTTGGTCTGTTTGCACTTCACTCCTTTCTCTTTAACGAATTCTTGCCATTCTCCACTCCTCGTCTTCTTAAACTCCGTGCTCGATGGTATCGGTAAAAGATACTTCGACGCTCAACACTTGACAATTGACATTTAGTGTTTAATACTAGATGATCACGTACCTCATCCTTGGTGATTTGTGCTTATTTATATAATTATCGTGGTTCCTTTGTAATTATTGAACCTAACAAAAGCAGATTAACTAATGTTAGATAATTGATTAGTTTCGTTATCAGTCATGTCTGTCGACGGTTTGAACTGGATGCTAAGATCTTGCTCGATCATATGGATCTACCGGTATATAAAGTATTATCAGTGTATTGAAGATCATATGCAATAACACTTTATTGATAGATAAAATGATAAAGAAAATAAAATTTCTAAAAATGATTATTAGAATATACCTATAGGTAGTTTAATGAGTTTTTAGAGTAGAAAATGCATTGAAAAATTTGTTTCTTATTCATCCTAATACAGTGGCTAATGAGATAAGAAATAGAATCTTGCTACTTGAGAAATGTATGTTAAAGGAAAAAAGGCATTGGGAATATTACAAATGTCTTCTAGGCATGTGATTGTAACTGACAAAGCTGAAATTTATAGATTCAAGGGTTGAATGAAATCAAAATCTGAAAAGAGAGTACAAGTATTATCCAGTTTTGTAAATATATGGAAGAATTAAGAAAAAAAAATTGTATTTAAATTATTTTTAATTTTAATTTTTAAAAGATATAAAATTATTGTGTATATAAGAATAAATCTAATGTAAGTATTATTCAGTTTTGTAAATATATCAAAGAATTAAGAAAAATATATGTATTTAAATTATTCTTGATTTTAATTTTAAAATAAATCTAGTGATGATCTCTTTATATTAAAATAATATATTTATAAAATTTATGCATATCAAATATCAATTAAGATAAATTAGTTAATTTAAGAAGTTTTACACAATTTTTTTTAAATGGATTATAAAGTAATTTGTTGGAGATTTTATGCCGTCAAAAGATAATGCTAAATTTCAGTATATAAATTGATTTTAAAAATGAATTAACCTTAAACTCATTTATTAATATATTTAAAAAAAATACAAAGTTAAGAATTCTTTAGAATGTAACCTAAGATAGTGTTTTAGATTAAACTTTAAAGATTATTTGATATAAAAGGTCTTTTAAATTTTAAAACGAAAAAATATAATGACTTGACATGATTTAAAAAAAATCATAATAAAGATTTCTAGTTTGGATCTTAATTAATTTCTATATCATGAGAATTTTGAAAAAAATTAAAAATACTCCATGATTTTATTTTACAAAACATTCAAGATTATATATAAAAGTTCATAAAAAAATAGAACAAAGAAATTATAAGTTTGGTTAAAAGAAAAGTACAATTTTAAATCTTTTAAAAGTTGTTTCAAGTTTATCAAAATATCATTATTTTTTTTAAATATGTAAATAATAATTCATAAAAAATATGCGGTTTAAAATACCATAAAAAATTTCTCTAAAATTATAAAAAAAAAACTTTAGTGAGTACGGTTCTCATTAAGAATGAACTGAGAGAACTCCTACCGGTTGAACAATTCACTCATTTGCCTTGGGTCGGTCGTTACGCGTTCCTTCTCTCACTTCTCACTTCTCAGACTTGTTCAACTTGTCCTTTCTTCCTCTACTTTAGTCTTGCTCTACGTTCAGTCAAGTGAGTATGTAGTATTCGATATTCGGTACAATAAATACATAATAATGACGTACCATTTTTTTTTAAGTTGTGCTTATTTATATGTTTATAATGTGTCCTGGATCCTGTTAATCTTGAACTGAGATTAACTTATAAATTGTGATTAAAGGTGTATTACTAGTTCTTCGTACAGTTTAACTTTATTAATAATCTTTTGACCTTAATACATATTGAAAATGTTGGTCGCCAAAATCGGATACCAAGACTCTTGGAATTCGTCCGGTGATTCCAATTGGTAAAAGTACAATTATATTTTTGTTGTCATCCTTAAAAATAACCTAACAATCCTAGCTAATATCATATCATTTTTCTAATTATTTAAAAATCTTGATATATACCACAGTTTATTTATTTATTTATTTTTCTTAAATCTCAATCCACTCATGAGTCTAAAACAGTTGTGACAGAAATGGGAAAAACTAGTGGCTATTTATTAAACTTTCTAAGGCACAAAATTTGGTTTTATTAAGAAGTAAACAAAATTCATTTCATGAACATGTAAATATGATACATTATGAGTAGTATTCCAGATCATAATATCAATTTCTTTCATGCAGTCAAGCACTTGAAATAAATACATGATAATTATAGCCAAGCCCAAACTTTTATTTTGTCCAACACCATATTACAGATAAACCAAACATTATAGTAAGATCAACACCATCAATCTTTTATTAAGCAAACACATCTTCTAAACAAACCAAACTCAAAATAAGAAACTGGGATCCAAAGTTGATTGGCATGCTGCTGCAAGCTGACTCCAAGGAACATTCCATGTTTGGTTGTAGAATTCTGGTGGGGTGGATGATGCATGTTCAAAACTTGTTGGAAAAACACCCTCTTCTGAAATCCTTTGCTTTTTTACTGATTCATGCTCTTTCTCAGTTTGTGATTCCAATGATTCGGATTCCTCAGAAAGAGAAGGCAGAGGTGCAGTTGTAGAAGAAGCAAAAGACTTGCATGCTTTTCCAATTATTGTTTTGCTATGACTACTTTGTCCAAATCTCTCCAAGAACCTTCCTTGTGCTTCAATTTTTACCTTCAAACTTCTCTGAACCTTTAAACCAGTTAAACAAAATAAAATAAAAACCCTGAAGAAATCCTCTCTATCTTTGTTTTTATTCAAGGAAAATGAATGTTTTTCCTTTTTCATTACTATAGATTTCACATCAAAAATTAAAAAATTTTATAATATATAAATGGTGTAAACCTCTTCTTATAAGTTGATTTTATAAGATTTAATTCAACTTAAGTTCATTTTTTAATATAATATTAAAATTATTTTGAGTTTATTGTAACGAGAGTTTGTTGGTCTTATCAGACTATTCGTTATCAAACGATATATATCTATAATATATAGTCACACGCAAACCGAGAGATTGAGGTAGGCATACCTCTGTTTTATCACTCAAGCGATTTTGCATCTCTGTCTGTATTTGAAGGAGTTCCTTCAGTTGATGAGCACTGTTGATTACAAACATTAATAGTAAAAACATAGTTGAAATGTTGAAGCATGCAAAAAAGTTGGAAGGTGAGAAAAAGAAAATATTGTTGTTGAACTAAAATTAGTGACTCACGATATAGAACTAAAATTTGGAAGTATATCTGATATGCTTCTCTTCTCAAGTTTTCCTCCTTCATAGATAATTAAGGAACTTGTTATGAATTCAAATGAATTTGGTGTTATTGGAGCTAAATTAGCATCAATACTTGCTCAAGTAAGAAACTTACTTGTGGGGGACTCTGGAATCAGTTTGGAGATCCTGTATTTCTGAAAAAATCCATGTTGAACTTGTTAGATTTCTGAAGCTGATAATCTTTATTGTGAATTTTCAACTTAATTACTCTGTTTCATGTTCTACATATGAATAATGGCTTTGAAGTTGGAAATTTTCTAAACATAGATGTGTTATTCAAGACTCTGAACAATTTTATGTGATTTATATTTCTATACTTGAAACATTATTTTTTTTTATTCTTAATGAAACATCCACATCCTATTCAACATTGATTTTCCAATTTAAAAAAATATAACCAAGTTAAAATTGTGAATAGATCTCAATCATTCGAAGAAGTAAAAGTAAATAAATATAATTTTTTTAAAATATTTCTCTTACTTTCCAATTTCAAATTGTATTAAACATTTGCAAGGTGAAATTGATTTGACAACATGGGAGATAATTAATTGAAAAAACTACTTTAAAAGTACTTATTAATATTATATAACATTAAATATATCATGTCTTGAATTTATTAATTTCAGTTGAAAACTAAAATTAACTTTAAGACATTGATATAAACTAATTCAAACATGATACGTGTGTAACCTTAATTTTAAAATAAATTTATTTAAAAAACTAAGTTGAAAAATTAAATTAGCATTAAAATATTTATATAAATTGATTCAAACATGATTTGTGTGTACCCTTAATTTTTTTTAAGAAAATATTTAAAGCTTATAATAACAAAGTAAATAAATGAAAAATATTTAAAATTAATAAAATGGAAAAATAAAGAATAGTTGGAATCAAAATTCCATATATTTTCATGTCGTAAAAGATAAATTACAATTTTATAATAAATGAAATTATCACTTTCTTTTAACTCTATACAATGTACATGTGAGTATTGAATTATAAATATAAATATGCATAGTTATATCTCAATAATACATTTGCCATAAAAAATATATATGATAAAATAAATAAAATAGTTATTAAAATTTAAATCAGTGATTAAAAAATTGAGAATATAAATGCGTTAAAGTAAACTCTATCTAAGTATTATTTAGAATATATATACCAATTTTTAAGAAGAGTAATTCACATGGGTCCTTCTCAGTGAGACCTTAGGCCCAAATGAATTTATGGGTCCATTCTGGTGAATAATGTAAGGCAAATTCTCCCTGCACCGTATCAATTCCAACATGCACCAAATTTGCTGTTGAAAATGATAAAAATGTTCCTAAAAATATAAAAAAAAAAAAAAAAATCTTAAATAAAAAAAAGGATATAGATAAAAATTATTTCTGGAAATTTTTTTATGAAAATATTTCGAATTTGGATTTCGAGAACACATTTTTTAACTCTAATTTTTTTTATCCAGAATGTATTTTCAATTTTGTGTTCCAGATTTTTTTTTCCAGAATAATTTTTTTAGTTTTGAATTATATTTATTATTTCAAATTTTTAAATCCGGAATAAGAGTATTTTTAAATTTTTTTAAAAATGATAGGGTGCAAGTTAAATTGATATGATGCAGGAAGAAGTTGCCATAATGTAAACTATGTTTGTTAAGTTTCACATTTTTTTTTTTGTGGTTTTTCATTTTCATATCATTTCACATCTTTGACCAAGAAAAGATCTCTACCACAAAATTGAAAGTAAGAGAAGAGAGAGAAACCTGCAAGTGGCTTTTGACATGATAAATGTTTAGCTGAGAATTACCCAAAGCCTTCATTCCTTTCAATATACCTTTTGGTGTTGCCCCTACACAAACAAATCAAATTACTGCCAATAAAACTTATTCCTTATTAGTTTCTTCAAATATTTTATGTTAATTTATATATAAGTAAATTTTGTACATTAATAAACTTTATTTTTTTTTTAATTTTTTTCCTCTTTCAAAAATATTTATGGAAAAGTGTTTTTCAAACATATTGTTGATGTTTAACATTACTAGAAATCAAACACTTATAACTATCAATTTCTCTCCAACTAAATCTTTCATCTCACTAATTTTATGGGTTATCACTAAATGATATGCTATTGAGTTTGTTTAAATTTAAAAAATAAGTGTTCTTTTAAAAGGTAATTTTAAAAATATCACTTATTTAAGAAAACAAATATGATTTGCTTCTTTAAAATGATTTTTTAAAAAAAATACATGAAAAAAACTCTTTTGAAAACGAAAAAGAAGGGTATATTATCTTATATACATAATAAATTTCCCGTGTTTAAAACACAATGGCAAAACACTAGAATCAAGATATTAATACCACACAAAAACAAAGATTTAAAAAAAAACGTGTAATCTAAAGAAGTTTTGATAAATTCCTTTCTGTAAATAATCCAAACACAGGAAAATCAATCAGAGATTTTAATATATTGCACGAAAACTTGAAGTTGAGACTTTAATCAACAATAAAAGTTAAGGTTAATTATATAATTAACAGGATTATTTATTGAGGTTGGTTAAAGATCAAAAGTGTTTCACAGTTTGGTCTAAGATAATCTGGTTCCACAGGGAAGGAAGTAAAGTTTGATTGAAGATTATTTTGTGGAAGAATCATAGTTGAAGAATGCCCTAGAGATTGAATGTTAAATTTAGCATATTATGAGGTTGTTGGATGAAGTTCCAGAGTTATGCAGCAGCATTATTAGATGATGATTATGCATGGGATAATTGTGAGTAGTGATGGAAAGAAGGGCTTACTATCAGGGCCCCCTAGTCTATTTACAGCCACCACAAAGCGATCATGGAGTTCTTGTGTCCAACGTAGGCGTTCTTTGGCAGTGGCAGAGCCACGTGAGCGAGAGGAACCCATGGCTCAACTTTTGGGGTCTGAGAGGCCCAAGCCATGGGCTTGTAAAGAGGAGGATTATAGCAGAGAAGGGTGCAAGAAGGACAAAACACAGAGAATTAACCAAGGTGGCGATGTCAACTAAGCTGCATTGCCTTTCCTAAGATTCTGCTAACTGTCTATAGTTGTCCAAAAACTCCAACTCTCAAACTTAACTTTTGATGTTCATGTCTTCTGCTTTATTTCTTTGTCCCTATGGGAATTATTGGTTTGGTGGCGAGAATGCCTATGGTTCAGTCAATGTCCTTCATTACCTATGCCACACGTAGTTTCCTTGTCAATTTGATTTTCATTACTCCGTGATTTGGCATTAGTCAACTTGCATAGAGTGAATTAAAAGTAGAATTTAAAAGTTATGAATGTGTTTGGATAGAGATGGTTTAGAATGAGTTACATGACATTGTTTAATAAATTTATTCATGAAATAGAAAATAGTGATCTTTGGTTTGAAAATTTAGAAATTATTTTAATAAATAGCAAAATTATAACATCGTTTTCACTGTTTTGTTGTGTTCTTATACAAGAGACTGAGATAATATCTTCTTTTGGTTTAATTGGTAGCTCCTTCAGATGTGATGATCGTTCCTTTCTTTCACTTCTCATGCTCGATCTTTGACTTTCAATTGGGAAGTGTATCTATAAAAGGTTTTTCAATGTTTAAATAAGTGTTCAACATGCAGATGTAATAAGTACCAATGACGTATTTGTACCTTATTTGTTGTACTAATTTATAGGATCTTATTGAGATCTTTTACTGTTGGACCGAAATTAAAATATATAAAATGTTTTTAATGTTCAAATTAGTATTCAACATGCAGATGTAATAAATATAGTAACAATAACATATCTTTATCTTATTTGTTATACCAATTTATAAGATTTTCTTGAGACATTTTATTGTTGGACCGAAATTAAGATATATAGCATGTCGAAGATTTACATTAAAGTGATTTAATCTATGTTAATGTACATTTAATTAAAATAAATTTTCTTATGGGATTGTCGATATCAAATACTCAATATATTTTTGGTATGGGATCAGATATTGGTATCTCTTAGCCCAGTTCGGCCCCTTAATGTACATATTGAGAACAGAAAGAGATGGGACAATTACTTCCTCCACCCAACACAATTTCAAAACTTTTAAAAATAACCTTTATTCTGGAAATGAAAATCCAGAATTGAAAATAATGCATTCTGGAAAAGTAGATTCGGAAAAGGTTATTGTATTCTGGATATAAAAATCCGGAAACAAAAAATCAAAATCCCATTTTGGATAAAAAAATTTTAAAATTAAAAATAATACATTCCAGAAAAATTTATCCAAAAGAAATTATTGTATTCTAAAAAAGAAAATCCAAAATGTAATTTTATATGTACCCATTTTTTAAGAGTATTTTTGTCTTTTCCCCTTTAATTGGGTAGCAATTGCCTAGAGATGGATATGAAAAGATGGTAACAATGGTTGTAAATTATCTGATCCTTTTTTTTTCTTTTCTCTTTGCTACACATGGATCTCTCTACTCTCAACCATTTCAGTTTGATCTATAAATTTTTGTCTACTTTCATTTTTTTATAACTTTTTCTCTATTGGCAGGTTTCTACCCTTTTTCCAACAAGTGTCAACATAATATTTTTGAATATTTATGGCAAATTATAAGATAGATTGAATTATATGTATTCTTCAAATCATCTTCGTAAATCAATTAAAGAATATTTTTAATCAAAAACACATTTGGAAAATCAATTAAAAACTTAGTAACATATTTGTATGTCCATGAAAAAAATACTTTCAACGTGGCTGAGACGAGGCCACGACAGTTCCGTTCTTGCTCTCTCAAAGGACGCCACATTAACATTAATAAAAATGTAATGAAAAATATGTTAACTCATTTTAAATAAAATTAAAACTAATTTAAGATCTTTCAAGCACAACATTAAAAAAAATGTTACAAAATATAAGAACCAAAAAGCTTATTATATTTTATTCCCGAACAATATTCATTCTACACTGAAATCTCGAAATCAGTCAAATCTAAGATCACAGGCTTAAGAAATCAAACAATACCCACACGATAAATTTAACAAAAAGCATTTCGGGATGTTAAAATAAGCTCATCTCAGAAACAGAAAAACTAAAAGTCCCATAGAAATTCATTTAACCTTCAAGTTCACTACTCAAATTCACACATAATTCATTTTTTTCTTCGTTGAAGTCCTCTATGATAGAAGCATTCCACAAACATGATCTTTCCATTTACCCATCATGCAACACAATGAAAGTTGGATTAGAAGAAACTGTGGATGAGAAAATGTTGTTTTCTCTGTGATAAAAATTAAAAAAAAAAATTACAATATAAACTCAAGCAAATATTCAACTAAATATAAACTAATCATCAAATTAAAATTTGTCATGTCCTATTCTATACTGTGTATCATACACCAATAGTTCATCTTGGTAAAAAGAAAGTTGATCCCTAATAAATTTGGCCATTACATGAACTTCTGTAAGTGATGTAACAAAATTACACTATCCTGTAAGCCACGAAACAACACTCACCTCACATGCACCCTTTCCACTGTCTTCACTCTAGGGCCTGCCACGCCTCAGGCTGCATGATGGACATTTATACTGCTTTATGCTCTCAGCCTTTGCAGGGGTGATCTTAACGCACTTCCCATGGAACCACCTCTCACATATGTCGCAGCAAATCCAAAACTCGTCGGCATTGTAATTTCCACCACAGCTTCCACACAGTGTTTCGTTGTGCTCATCTTCATCCTCCTCGTAACCCTCGTCCGCAGCAAACTTTGGGGTGCTTTTAACTTGCCCATCATTGGCTCTCTGCATATAAATGTACAGGAATGGCATCAGATATGGAATATGCAACATGGCCTCACATGGTTTTGCATACACTAGAAGACCGCAGCTTCAACTAGTTGTGCAATAACATACAAAAACAGATATCATGGTACAGATAGCTTAGAATACTATTTGTTTTCAATTTTCTTTATCTTCTTATGAAATAGCAAAAGTAACAGATAAGGTGTCCGAACTTAAAAAATTCCATCAAGCTTACGCCAAACACACTCTTTACTATTTGTTATATTGAAACTATTAAGTCTTGAGTAAGAAATCATTAAATAAGAAAGTGACATACAAAATTTTTAGATTTCTAATATATTTGAGCTAAAAAAAAAGTGTCCGTAAAAGAGAGTGCTGCTACTCAAGAAACAATTATCACTAGAAAAGAAATACACTAACCTTGGTGCTTCCCCGAGACTTGCTTCCGCTATCCACAGTGGGCTTGTCCTTAACTGGTTTCCTTTCAGTCACAACTTCAAAAACGGATGGAAGATCATTGATCAAACTAAACAAGCGTTTCCTGCCATGGAAAAATGGGTTAACCATCAATAGAAGGAATCATAAGCAGCAAATGCAATGAAAAAAAAATACCACAATAAAGAAATTCAATAGAACAGCTCTTGTAATAAGTAATTGCAGAAATTTCTAGTTGAAGGGAAAGCCATTAGCGAAAAACCATAGTAGTTAATCCCAGATAGCAGAGCAAAAAGCAGCCAAACCACAGAATACTACCAACCGAAAGTGCTATAACAGTATAGCAGTTCACAGGGCAGCTACTATTTTCAAGATAGCTGATTGGCAAACACCCTATATACAAAAGATAGCAGAAATTATATAAGCAATTTATATGTGATGGGGTATTTACATATATTAATAGGTGTAATATCAATTGGTATTCTGTCAATATGACAGACTTACAAGTGCTCAAAAATCAAAAGCCACTCAAAATTTAGGACATGTTCATCATTAATAGCCAGGAGTCATACTTTAAAGATACAAACATTATTAATCTATGTCTGGAAAAATATCCAAGGTCATAAACATACAAATTGAAACTAAAATGAATCAAAATCAAACAACTTCAAATTCTGACAAAATAATGTGTTAAGTGTAAGTGTGTGCGTGTGTGTGATCAAAAGGTAATTCAAACTGCCGATGTCATCATATTTTAGATATGTTGACAAGCATAAACTTTTATGAGGATAAGCAGAGCCGTCAACATGGCACTCACTGACAACTTCAATTAATTTTATTTTATTTTTTAAAAAAAGTTGCTGGATGGACACATAAGCTGATCTTGCTGGTCACATAAGATTGTATTAAAAAACTTACTGCAAAACAAGGAAAGCGTGTGTAAATCTATCAGGCATCAGATGACAACAGACATTTGAGAAATTCGAATGTTGATAATTGCTTGAGACATTCATCAACCATAGTGATATAGATGAATGCTGAGCACCAAAAACAATTGTAAGCCATAAATTCAACATTAAACAAGGATAGAGAGTCACAATGAACTTAAATTATCACCACATACATGCATATCCATCATACTAGATCTTACCTTTCATTGCGATTAAGACGAGCCCCAAGGTAGAAGGCCACAGAAACCAACCACGAGTCACTGTGCACAGCAACCAGAGAAAGCCAGTCCCTGCGATTCATACCATCCCTAGCGAAATTGATTCCAAGCGCCGGCTCAGGAAGCTCTGGTGGAACTTCCTCTGCTGGCAGAGTAACTTCCCAGGCCTCATTCGGGTGTCCATAGAGGCACAAGTTATCCTTATCTTAAAGAAACACCAGAGACTTTAAATTTAATGGAAGGCCACAACACATTATTCAATCATTACAAAACCTGAATTTAATGGGAATCAAAACCCAGCATGAATGAGGTTGCTGCCATCTAACCAGACTCAAACATCAGAACATACCAATACTATCTCATTCAATATTTCCTCAACAACTAAGCGCGTGTTTGGATTCACATTGAATAATCTAAAATCCCAAATCAAAATTAAAATACCAGTGAACAGCAAGAGATTTTGAGACTCAAAAAAATCAATCTTGAGTTTTTACTCAATTTTAAAAAGTTCCACTACTAACTTGTTTCTAAAATAAAAACATCTCAGCATAAATGAATTCACTGTAAAATCAATATTAACCAAGACCAATTCCATGCCAAACCAGTTCTGCAAAAATACTCACCCACACGCACAAGAACTCACATTCCTCTCATTACTGCAGACCCGTGTCGTTTTACTCAAATTCCAAGCGTAAAAAACTAACTTACTCACTCCAACCAAAAAACTAATTTTGCAAATTCACAAACAAGACGAATCCCACGAAAACAGCCAAATAAAATGAACACGTAAGAAAAACAAAAGTATAGAACGAAGCCGAGAAAACCCAGATCCTAGTGACCCTCTACCTGGATCGCAGAGTCCGTAAAATTCATCAACGTCTGAAAGAAGAAAAGGGCAAAAAGGTGATTAGCAAGTGGGAGAGGAAATGAAAGAAAAAGAAAGAGGCATTGGAGAGAGAAGAGTAGTACCATGAGTGAGAGCGCGAATAACAGCGGTTCTTCTGGCGCTATAGTCCTTGAAGATCTCTTCAACGGTGCGCGGACTGGAAGCCATGTCCATAACCCAATTGAGATCTAAGCGAAAGGGCTTGGGATTTGTTGAAGCTAGATGGAATTGGAGAGAAAGACCATGGGAATTGATCAAAGAGGGTGGAGAAAGAGAGTAAAAATACAAACTTGAAGAATGTGTGTATATGTATTAGTATAAGTAGTGCTCAATAAGGCTAAATTGCCTCATCCTCAACCATGTCTCACACTACTCACCCTTTCTTTCCACTAATAAAATAGGTTTGGTGAGAAATTAGGTCTAAAATAATTAATAGCTATCGGATCGATTTTCGGTCGTACAAATTACGATCATTTTTATGGAGCCACTTCAGGTGGTAAACATTAGGATCACTTTTATGAATTAGATAACCTTAAATATTTTTTTTTTCATAAATTTAAGAATAATCTTTTATGTATGATACCATAAAACAACATTGATGCCATGGAGGTTAGAATAATCTCTAACATTCGTATTGGAGACGATTCAGTTTTTACGGAGCGAGTTCGGGTTTTAATTTCTCAGTGAGTTAAACCATGTCTCTCATATATATTATATTATACTTTTTTTTTTAATTTATGATATCACTTATATTTTTTTATGTTTTTATACCACTATTTTCATGTTTATATATTTACAAAATTATTGCAGAATTTTATACTTATTTATGAAATATATTTAGTTAAAAATATATAATGATTCATAAATGAGACTTTAAATTTTGTATATTACCATTTATTTAGTATTTTTGTTAAAGAAAAAATCGAAAATTGATCTATCCAAGTCAATTAAGATTCCAATTTCAAATTTATATAAGATTGATTGGATAATGAATTAAGAAAACTAAATTGATTGGATGGAATGGTTTTTCTCTTTAAAATTGATCCAATTTAATTCGTATAACCATTATCAGATTTTACTATATATGTTCATGTTTCTATTAATGGTGTAACGTGAGTGTAGAAAATTATCACATATCCTCTCTATAAATAAATATAATAGTTATTTTGAGAGTGTTGTGGGAAGGAACAACTACTTATTGAATGTTATTAGAAGTTTTTATTTTCATTTATAGCATTTTTAGAAATTTTTCTTAAATTTTTATTTTTATTTCAAATTAAATTTCAGTTTTTCGAAAATGTTAGTGATTAAAAGATAACATCATATAATAATATGCATTGTTCATAAATATAATCTATATTTATTTTATACATGTTAATTAGATTTAAAACACTCTTAAATTGTAAATAATCTCTCAAATTTACTTAGAAGTTTAATAATAAAATGTAACTTCACCAAGGAGTATATTGATGTTGACAGATATAAGTTATTAGGCATCATTTAATTTACAAATTTTAAATAAATGTTAACAAAATTTGTGTCCAACTTCTTTCGAACAACTCATATTTATTTATTTATGTTTACATATTTACTGATAGAAAAAATTACATCCAAACTCAGTTTTCATTAAAAGTGGATTTTGCATATGACTTATCTAAGTCATTGAATTTATTTTTCTTATTTATATTTTTCTTCTTTATAAATCTTTAAAGAGAAGTTCATTCAAATATGATCTAATATAATATATTTCAAACATCTTAGTTTTGCATTGTCAATTCTCATATTTGTTCTGTCTTATTTAAGGGTTCAATGAAACAAGAAGTAATGTCACCCAACAACTCTCATACTTACACGAAACTATGTTTGTTGCAAATTTGAACATTCATTCTGATAGAGAGTAACAACATGATAGAAGAAAGAAAAGTATTTTGTATGAAACCAAAAGCCAAACAGGAAAAAAGTTTCTATGTTTCAATAAAGATAACTCGTCAAAAGCAAAATTTTGTTTTATTCAAAAAGAATAAATTTTATATGATAATGTCCATTATTTTTAGTGTTATGTAAAAGAAGACTTCGAATATCAAGTTACAAGCCACACACGAATATAGAATGAAGTGAAAAGAAAGAAAAGAGAAGCAAAGAAAAGCTCTACATTTTCGAATACCTTATACTCTATATTGTTTTCGAATATCTTATGCATCCAATAACTTTGAATGAAAATTCATTCCATTAAAAAAAATCATTAAATAATAATTAATTTTAAAAATAAAAAATAATTAATTTATAAGCTTCAAGATTCATGAAAAAGAACAAATCAAATCAATCATTTATAAACATTTCTTTAAATGTTGTCATATAAAATTTTAATATCAATCTCATTATTTATATAGACAACACATGGATCTATTTTCAATCACAATCATTGGATTTAATTTCAATCTCATCGTCTTCTGAAAGACTCATTAAGTATGTCCCTACTAGAGACTAACACTTGATCCAAAGATTACCAACGAATCCAATAGAAAAGATCGGGTAAGTTCAAACATCAAATACCAAGTATCTACAGCGGGACCCAGTGTGTATGAACTCTCTCTTAACTTCTCACCGCCTGATATATTAGTCTACATGACTTAGATCATCAGTGAAGCTAGAGGATCTCCATTAAACATAGGTTTTTCATATACTTATTGTACCATCAAACAACAACTCATACATTATCCCAAATGTATGACATCAATTTCATACAATTTTCATCATTCATATATAATACATATCATTCAATCACAACATTTTAAAAATTTATACCATTCAATAACCTTTTTCAACATAAAAAAATAATATGTAACTTTCAAACTATCAAAATATAATATTTATATATGTTTACACAACATAAAATCAAATAATTTTATCAAATAACATCCCTACAAGAGAAATTGCAACTTGGGACCACGTCCCCTTCATATTCAATTCTTCTAGCCTAGCGAACTATTGAAAGTTAAAGTTAGCTTCCCTTAAATTCCAATGATGGAAATTCTACCTCAAACAGGGAACAACTCCAAAATTTAGGAACTTATAGCAAGTTATCCAAATATTACCAAATTTTAGTACGAGCTTCATCAAGTTGAGAAAAACACTTTTCTCAATTAGCTCCACTAAGATTGATGACTAAATCATAGAGAAAAACAGAGAATAAAGGATCTTTAGAGTAAAAATGAACTTACTCTGTTTGAAAATTTGATCGGGTAGAAATGTAGTCTGACTCCTCATCTATAACATGGTGTGATCAGATTTTGGAATAAATGAGGTATGGGAGAGAAATTGAAAATAGAAGGGAGAGGGAGAGGGAGGAAAGAGAAAGGATCAACAGGGGTTCTCTTCTGTGACTTTTCTTTTAAGGGGGTTACAATGTTAATGCAAGATATGATTTACTTTAATAGTTATGAACTTTCATGATCTTTGAAATCATATTTCTCAAAGTATGTCAATGTAAGACGAGTTCTAAGTCACGTTGTGATACATGTGTGGTTATGGTTAGGAAATTACAATTTGGTATGTTCCAAGATGAAAGATAGGGATCACAATGTGATATAAGAAAATACTTATCATAATGATGAATATTTATATAATTTAATGTAGTTTCTTGTATGACGACATTCACAAGTTAAACTTATGATTATTCGATATCTACTCAACATCGTCAATGTTAGATAGAGAACATATCTCTTTTTATGTGGGTTGAAAAAAGAGTTGATAAATAACTTACTGTAAATTTTAATTAAAAAATAAATATCTTTTAATATTCGGGATATGTTATAATAAAAACAAGACCTCCAAGTTCATTAAATCTTGATTGGAGAAGTTGATCATGGTGTGGGTGTTGGGTACCCAAATAACGCATTACTTGTGAAGATAAAGGGGTGGGTGTTGGGTACCCAAACAACCACAATTATTATAATAATTATTTATTATCACTGAGTTAACCACCCTTCCATAATATTTGTTTTTAAAAGATATCACTAATTAGGTATTTTGCATTAATATAGATTATTGATTTGAATACCCATTATTTCTATATTTCCATACATTGGTTGTTAATGATGTAGAGTATTGAGTTCTGAAGTGAAAATATCAATCTTAACAATAGAATAAAAATATCATTTTTAACTATAGAATCAAATGTTTCAATATTATAATTTTTATAAACTCTAACAAATTAAATTTTCACATTTTTAATTTTTAAATTAATTAGTTCTTTAAATAACTACCTTTTTTAATAATTATTTTTTAAATTATAATATTTTTAAATAATTATTTATTAATATAATTAATTTTTTATATTATTCTTCAATATATTTAACTTTTTTTAAACAAAGAAAATATATTTTAAAATTTTAAATAAAAATATTATCTTAATATAAATATTTTTAAAAATAAATATTTGAATAAAATTGTAGAAAAAAAAGAAATTTTTAATCTCTTTTTATTCTATTAAAACCTAAAAAAATAGATGAATTAAGCGAAAACAAAAAGTATTCAACCATTTGTAAGAATAATCCAATGATTTATGAAGTAACCATTAATAAAGTCAAGAAATTTCTTATTGAAAAAAATAGAAAGGATATGAATACTAAAAGAAAAATAAGAAAAATAGTTATAAAGAAATACAAAAAAAAAAGTGAAAAAAAAGAGGACTTGTAATTTCGAAGACAAATATTGATTCGAACAAAACAATGTAAAAGAATAGAATTGGAAAAAGAAATTGCAAAACGAAAAAATCACATCATTTTTTTTAACTTTTTCATAAAAAAAAAATACATAAATATCTTTCTATATTCATTTGTATTCCAAAGATCCATATACAACATTTTATTATATAAAAAAAATTAAATAAATGGATTTACGATTAAACAAATACAAAAAAAACTTATAAAACAAATCAAAGTATAGACAAACAAAATCGCAAATGCAGAAAGAACTTATAAAACAAATAAGTTCAGATTCGAATGAAAGTGTTAAAGTAAACAATATTATTTGGTAATTATTTCACATAATATATATTTTTGTAAATATTTAAGACATTAGAGGAAATAAAATAAAGACTTGAATTATGTTATTTTAGTAAAAAAAATCAAAACTTATTTCAATTTCCATTTCTTCAACTACCAATGCCCAGAACCTAAACTGAAGAGTAAAAGTTTTAAGTGCTTTTATATATTAAAAAAAAAACAGAAAACAGACTAAGAATAACGTGTTTTTAATAATTAAAAAGAAGAAAACA
>Ga0123342_1005037_pt1 | contig 19577 bp, 9 predicted proteins | sample Turbeawhitnodule_FD_89960 | JGI IMG/M metagenome (GOLD analysis project Ga0123342, IMG submission 89960) | Root nodule microbial communities of legume samples collected from Mexico - Turtle bean Mexico white nodule | ecosystem: Host-associated > Plants > Roots > Nodule | place: Mexico: Nepantla... | reverse complement strand
TGCTCCGTCACGGTTTTGTCCTTAAAAGGCGCCTCGAAGGGTGAAGGGAGGAGGGAGTATATAAACTGCCCTTGGCCTCGATTCCTGAACGATGTGGGACTGTATTGGCATACGGGAACATAAATAGATGATCATTCTACGGTTAGAGGTAACAAAATTCGAATCGTGGTACTCTCACTCGGACCCAAACTAACTTGAGTGTTAGAGTGTAATTGAGATATCCTCTCTAGAGAATCGAAATATCAAAGATTGAAAAAAATCAAAGACCTTGAACTAGGAGTGAGCACAATAAAAAGAAATTCAACCTAAGTCTAACTCAACCTTATAAAATCGGTTTGTAAGATGAGGTTTGCACTCACTTATATACTATGAAATGTTCTGGTCTTTAGTCGTTGAGAGAATTCAAACACCTCTCCTCATGTCGAGAATATCAACTAGTGCGTGAGACTATATATTATGGGTGATCCGATAACGACTTATATTGGGTGATTTGATAAGTCCAACAAATAATCGTTAGAAATAGATTTTAAATTTAACTCAACTTTATAAAACCGATTTATAAGATGATATTTTCAAGTAGCAAAGTTATGAAAATTCAATAATTTTATTTTCTCTTTCGGGCAAAGTTATGAAAACTCAATAATTTTATTTTCTCCTTTCGTGATGTTTAGGATTTTGAAAAGTAAGTAAAATAAAGACATAAACACATACCACAAATAGAGTAGCAAAAAGAAATCGTCATAGTTACTGTGAGAAGCTCAACATCTACAATGATGATTAAGAGAGGAGGGTTCCATCAATATCAACTATTAAAATAGAAACTGTAAATTATAGATGTTTTTTCTGATGGGAAAATAATCCACAAGTGTAGCCACAACCTTAAGCTTTATTCCATGTGACAGGAAAACATTTCAACAACTCTTGACATGATATGTTTAAGACACATTACCTAATACAACTTTATTTTAATTTCAACACCATGTATTGAACCATTGAAATGGCTAACTCAACCAACTCTTAAGTATGAACTAAAATCTTATGATTAAATTCATGTAAGTGCCCAACTAATCAATCAAGAGTTGCATTAAGTTTTCTTTTTGTGAAAAAATTATAAAAGTTGTAATTCAAATATATGTGTAATCATTCGAAATCACACTTCTTTTCTTTCTATATTTTTTTTAATGATAATATTTTCATCTTTATCCTTTCAAAGTGTACTTGTCTTCTTCTAAAATATTTAATTTCAGTCAACTTCAATAAAAATAAACTCAATGATTAATGATCACATTTAGAATTTGGTATTTCATTTGTATTTATTGTAATTTTTTTTTAAATATTTTTTTATGATTAGTAGTGTTGATGGTACTGTGAGAGATGACTAGAAAATCATTCTTTTTTTAATTGTTTTAATGAACCAGAGAGAAATTAAATGATTTCTTTTAAAAGTTTTTTTAATTATTTTATTCTCTTTTGAATTTGTAAAGGGATTATAATTTTTTTCTATTTAGTTAAATTCTATTAATTGATTAAGTACTATGATAATGGATTTTAAAAAGATGTTTTTTTGTCCTTTTTTCTTACAATTATCTGTTTTTCTTTTTTCTCTCTTAACTTCTACATTCTTCATTCTTATCTTCTTTGTTACCACTCCTAAATTCCATTACCTACATTCCTTATAATAAAGGACTTAAGCCTCAAATCCATAGAAACAAAATCCTCATATAAAACATCCACAAAGTTACTTTATTTAAAAGCGATGTAGAAGTTACTTAGTGTGATTATTTTCTGAGAGATAATTTTGTAAAATACAAGAAAAAATGAAGCAAGAAAAATTAATAAATCTCTCACATTTTTAATTATTTGTCTTATTGCCACAAGCGAGTAAAAAATTAAATTAGAAATCTAATATCTGAACTTTGATTTAATAGACTTTTGAGTAATTAAATTTAGGTTGAGAAGAAAAGGAAACTCTCAATTTAAGTCTTGCATGTAATTTAAATTCATTAAAATTTAACACACACTTAAATTGCCATTTGTTTTAAAATACAAACAATGACAAAAAAAAAACACTTAAATATACTTGAAATAAATATGAAACTTTTTATTGTACTAACAAGTTATTTTTTCTATTGTAATTTTTTTTTTCTTCTAAATTTGTTTTTCAGTGTTCGATCTCAACTCTCGGTCGAAAGTTACCTACAATAAATTATTTGACGTTTAAGTAAATGTTCGGTATAAGAATGAAATATATGTTATAACATTTGCATTTGCTTTCGTTGTTGTGTTTATTTAGATTGTATTGTTAAACTAAGATTAAAATTTATAAAATAATTAAGATTATATTATATTATTTTTCATACGATTTATGTTAAACTGAGATTAATATTATCATAATTAAAATTATATCACCTATTTTGTTATAAAATTTAACATATATTAATATACTTTAATTTTAACAAGTTATTACAAATATATTTGAAGGAAAAATAGATAAAGAATCCAAGTAAACGGAGTTATTTGATGAAATGAATTCTAGAAATCAATAATCACAAGCAATTGTCACATGGCAACTAAAGTGGCAGAATTTTAAAACTACTATAATTGGTATTTTCTTGTTTTTGGTATTTTTATTTTATTTGTAATATCACATTAAGTCAACATTTTACGTCCCATCGATTCAATACATCTTTACTTGACCGTTTGTTTTGACTATAAAATAAAAAAAATACAAATTTATTTGTTTTTAATATTATTAATATAATTGATCTTTTATACACACTTTTATTTGTAAATTTGATTTTGAATTGGTCCTTTGGTATTTGGGTTAAAAGGAAATAAAATAGCAAAGTTTGTAAAAGAAAATCATAAAATTAATTCAACCATTGAAGAAAACGCGTATGTTGTGTCTACATCAAACCAAGATGTAAAGTTGTTAAGCATATTGACTAATGGGGAGTTTCCTATTACGTATAGATTTCGAATCATTTAGATAACAAATAAATAATAGTCTACACTTCTATACACCACCATCACCTACTAATAAATTCGAATAAAAACCAAACCACAATCTTGTCCTCTTTTCTATATATATAATTTTTTTTCAAATTAATTTTAACTAATTATATACAAAATGTTTTAATATGTTCAAGATTTTATATATCTTACTATTCGGGTTAATTTAAGTTTAAATACATCTATTTCTGTTTTATTGAGATATTTTTCAAAGACAAAACCGTGATAAAGTTCAAAATAATTAAGAAAATGTATATTTAAAAGGTGGAGTGGTTATTATTTTGAACTTGAGTGTCTTCTAAAGTTCCTTCGTTAGGTTTCTTCTTTTTTGATTGATGTCTTGAACCTTTGGTATCTATGTTTTCGATTAAAAGTTTGTGATTGATTTAAGGTCTTTTTTGTGTTTGAGAAATGTGCCGTATACCCTCCAGTATGTTATATATATGGAAAACCTTATTTTGACACCCACTTTGTGCATTGCTCCAAATTACACCTTTCAAATGATAGAGGTTATGAAGTGTAAAAAGATATTTTTGTCATTTGAAGAGGTGTAATTTGGAGCAAGTCAAATTATCATTGCTATATATATAGATTGATGTAGCTAAAGTGAGTTATATTTATTTATTTTTTTCTTGTTGATAAAAAAATATAATATTTTTTTAATTAAAATATAGAGTTAAAGAAATTGTAATCTAAAAAGAAAAAACGGAATCCGGAAATGAAGGGAAAATAAACAATATCCGCGTTACAGCGAAGTTGACACGCGCATGCCATTTATTTCACGACCGGAGTAGAAAAAAGAGACTCACAAATTTACCTTCTAACACACACAACACAACCACATCGTCATCTTCGTCCTCCGACACTTCAACTTCTCGTGTTCTTCCTCTGGAGACCTCTTCCGCACCACCGTGGAATTTTCCTGCTTCTGTGACACAAAACACACTCTGCTTGTCATATAACTTACTCTTGTCCCTGTCACCATGCCGTTTACAAGATAGGGTTTGCACTTTTTAATCAGCTCTAGCTATGACCAGGTACACAAAGTACTGTGTTAGTTAGAACTTTCTTCAATTATTAGCAAAATTTTCAGTAGACTAGCCTTGGTGAACTGTGTGTGAGGATTTTTTAAGCTTCGGTCGTTTTTATGTGTGTTGATTAGTGAGTATTGTTGAAGGTTGTGATTTTTTGGTAGAAGGGTCGAGTCAATGGAAGGTGTTGATCAGAGTAATATGAAACGAAATGGTTGTGTATTTGGTTCGTCATCGGGTGCAAATCTCAGACCCCCAAATCGATTGAATAATGCTGTGGCTATTAGTCAAATGGGTGTTGCTGAGAATCAGAAACCCTATGGTATACCACCCTCTTACCCTAACACAAATATTTCACCTTCTTCACCCTATCCTCAGTTTTTTGGCTCTCAATCCCATTCCAATTCGGTTTCTCAGCGTTTGGGTTCTCCCAATTTGAGTTCTGCTTCATCCCATTCCAGGTCTTTGTCTCAGCCCCCTTTTTTCTCTCTGGATTCCTTGCCCCCATTGAGTCCTTCTCCTTATAGAGAGCCCTCCCTTTCTGACCCAATTTCAACAGATGTGTCTGCTGAGGAAAGCTTGGTTAACCCACATGCCCCTTTGCCTAATCGTGGTCCTGCACTTCAGCTTGGCCATTCTCTTCCACCTCGGAAAGGACACAGGCGATCCAGCAGTGATTCCCCTTTGGGAATCTCTGATTTTATTCAGTCTGCCCCTCAGTTGGTTCCCTCCAGGACTTGGAGTGATCGTGATGGTTCTAGGGGAGGGAACTCGGGTTATGAGAAACCGATTCAGCTGGTGTTGAAGGAACCGATTAAGGATATGGACCGTGCTGATGGTTTTGGTGTGGAACCTATGGTTGGGAGGAAAGAGGATGATGCACTGGATGATTTGTTCAGTGCATACATGAATTTGGACAACATTGATGGTCTGAATTTTTCTGGTATGGAAGATAAGGATTTGGATAGCAGAACCAGTGGTTCCAAGACTGTTGAAAGCAGTGACAACGAAGTTGAGAGTCATGCAAATGGGAAAACAACCGGTGCTCAAGGGGCTAGTTCAAGCTGTTCAGAGGAGAGAAGGGAAGGAGTGAAGAGGAGCTCTGATGGAGACATTGCACCTGGTTCCCGACACCGGAGAAGTTTCTCATTGGACAGCTCCATTGGAAATTTCCACATTGGAGATGAATCACCTAAGCTTCCTCCTTTGCAAAACCGAGGTGGTCAACACTCTCCTAGCAATTCGATGGATGGTAAGACATCTGAAACAAGCATCGAGTTTGGAAATGGTGAGTTCAGCTCAGAGGAGCTAAAGAAAATAAAGGAGAATGATAAACTTGCTGAAATTGCCATGGCTGATCCTAAACGTGCAAAAAGGTAACAATAGTCTTCTCTTTGACTGTTTTTTTATGTTCTGTTCTCTTTTGCTGTAAAAAAACTAAGGCTGTAAAATATTTGTCTAGGATTTTGGCGAATCGGTTATCTGCTGCTCGCTCAAAAGAGCGGAAGATGCGATACATTTCTGAATTGGAGCTGAAAGTCCAAACACTTCAGACAGAGACAACCACATTGTCTACTCAATTTACCAAATTACAGGTGCGTGCCTTCTGAGTTGAGCAGATATTCCATTTTCTTCAAGTTGTCATCTATATTACTGTGATAAATAAAATGTTTCCTTTATCTTTTTCTCCCCTTTTCTTTTGCTGTGCTTGTCTGCAGATGGATAATTCAGAGCTTAAAAGTGAGAATAATGAGTACAAATTGAGGATTCAAGCCTTCGAGCAGCAGTCCCAACTGAAAGATGGTATGGATATACATTTTCCTTCTACTTAATGTATTACCTGAAATCTGCTTTAGCTTATTCGAACCTTTAATGTGTGAACTTTGTTGTTTTTGTACACAAATCACTTGTTTATATGATCAGGTTCAATGATGTCTGCTTTTCATTTAGAAAAGGGATTTTATGTGCTAACAAGGTTTACTATATGACAATTTTTGAATGTGTATAGACAAGTTATTCAAATTTGTGCTGGTTCTCAACATGTAAATGGCTGGTGTTAATTAACTAAAACTCGAGTGATTTACTATCCAATTATTTCAGGGTATCTGCACACTTCACCTTTGAAATCTACCTGTCTAGCTGGAATTTAATTTCATTTTCACAAATGCTTGTAAAGTACATTTTGCACTAGCTAGCACCACGATTTTTCTGAACTTCTCGCTTGTTTCACGCCCGCTTTAAAACTGCATATCTAAAAATATCAGGGTCATTTTGCCCACATATTGCTGTCACTAAAACACCCTTAATGCCAAATAGAAAGAAGATAGAGAGAAAGAGAGACTTGGAAGGAAAGGAAACTCAGATAGTCAAGGCTCAAATGTTCTTTTTCTTGTATATACTAAGTTTGATGCTTTGATACTTAATACTAATAGTCAGAAACTGCACTAACCATGATTATTACCCCAACTTCTGTTGTGTTCGTGCCTAATGACTGTATCAGCTATGACTTCTTTTCTAAATCTTTCATGATTAATGCAGTTATGGTGTAAACTTTATCTCTTAAGACCAAAGCAATATTTTTTTAGCATCTTGAACTTGTAATTCAGAAATATGCATCTCCATTTCATCATCCTCTCCCTTCTTCAAATGCACTGTTACTGCCTTGTTTTTGTGGTGGATATGAATACTTTAGCTGTGCAATAAAACATCTTATGCATGCTTATTTTGGCAGCTCTGAATGAGACATTGGATGCTGAAGTGCGGCGTTTAAGACGCATGGTTGCAGAACTTGGCGGAGAGACCCTCCTCTCGAGTCGCATGGCTCAACAGCTTGCTATTAGCCAACAAATGTTCCCATTACAGCAGCACCAGCAGCACCCTAACCAGCTTAGACATGCTCAACTGCACAATAACCATTCTCAGGAACAGACACAGACTCAGTCACAGCGCCAGAATGGCAAAGCAACAGCCTACTGATCATCATCTTCATTGCACAACAAAACTCTGCAACCATGTATACTCAATGCTTGTGATGTGAATCAGAGCATACTTTATGACCAAGTTCAAGTAAAAAAAAGACTCCACTCAGAATCAAAATAAAGTTTAGAATTGTTGATTTTACCGCCCAAGTTTTTAGTTATTATCTGTAAATTTTATGATGATTTCAGATTATTTCATTAGGATTTATGATTGATTTTATTAAGATTTGTTTTATTTACTTTTAAAAATTTCTTTCTTCTATTATGGTGAAGATTCTATCATTAATTGCGATTTGTTTTCTATTTTTTTTCTTACATATTTAAATTTAACTGAAAATGATTGAGTATAAATGAAATATAAGCATTCGCATTGCTTATGTAATTTAAATAGAAGCTTGTTACTTAGACCATGTTAGTGTATAAAAATTCATTGTATTTTATTGTTCAAAGTGCTGGGGATTTAAGTTGAATGTTTCATGCCAAAAAAACGTAATGAATATTTGTTTTTAAGTGCGTGTTGTATGTTACATGTTGTGTTGTTGTCTGAAAAGAAGCATGTAGTTGAAATTAATTAATTTGAAAATATGTTACATTGAAAATAATTTTAGAAGAACTTGTTAAACTTAAAAGTTATAATAGTTATTATCACAAAGTTAAAATTTTAAGTTAACATAGGCTTTTGAAAATCGACTCAATGTAGAATTAACTAAGTTAACTTTAGGTCTATAGTATTTTGTCTCTAAATTTTAAATTAATTTTAATTTTCAAGATTATTGTCATGACAGTACTTAATCTTATATAATTAAAATATGTTAACTAATTGCAATTAAGTCATGTATAATATACTTAGATTTATACATTAGTTATTTTATACTCTATGCTAAATATAATATAACAGTAATTGTTAACTAACATGTTGCACTACAACACGTTTATGTGTATCTTCTTTGTTAGAAAAGGTTGAATTCAAGATAAAAAAAATTCTATATTGGAGAGAAACTTCTATTTGGTAAAAAGAAAAGTGATGAGAAACATTTAAGTACGAGGATATATAATAAAATGGAAAATGAAAATTATGATTTCAATCTGTGCAAATTAGGCTCACATGAATCAAAACATTTCCTCATATTTAAATGTAAATTTTTTTTATTAAGATTTATCTGCGATTTCTATTATATGTTACGGAAACACAAATTATAAAACTACAATCGACTTAACTGATACTAACTTAAATATAGATTTAAAAAAATTATATTAATATTAGTTAGATTCACATTAACTTAAATGAATATTAAAAATAAATAAAATTAATCTCAGTAAAAATAAATCTAACTTAAACACACAAAAATATAAAAAAATAAGAATAAATTACATTACTTTAGGAAATATTAAAAATAAATTACATAAACATCATCTTATAATTGTACCAACTTAAATAAATAATAATAAATAATTTAAATAAATAGAAATATTAAAATTAAATAATATCAACTTCTACCATATTAAAAATCATGAATTAGATTAATATATTAACTTAAATAAATAGAAATATTAAAATGAAATAATATCAACCTCTACCATATTAGAAATCAATTAGATTAACATTAATCTAGTTAACACTGATTTTAATAAATATTAAAAAATAAGTAGATTAATATTAATTTAAATAAATATAAATATTTATATTAAAGTTTGATTCAATATAGATATACATTATAAACATAAAAGTCCCGAGGCAAAGCGGTGGAACTTTTTCCAGAATATTTTCTATATATACTACTTTCTTCTTATCTTACACTACTTTTCTCATGTTCTTCTATATCTCTCTCTTTATTTTTTCTTCATTATCACGAAGTTCTCTTTTATGTATAGCGTTGAAAACAAGGACTGTTGACACAACAATTTTCTGCTTTCCTGAGAACTAAGAACAACAAAAGCTTCTTTGCCACATTACACTCAGAAAATTGCAGAATATGCATAAAATATCTCTTGATAAATGAAAATATTGAACAAATAAACTAAAAAAAAATTGTACAAATATATACTATTGTACTGGTATAGCTGATGTGACTTGGTCTCCCTGACCGAGTTAATCGAGACACCCTCGGATGATCAGATTGACCGACACGTTCAACATTAATGTTTAAGGTCAGTGTAACTAAACTACCATTAAGAATTAGGTAATACAACTATAAATGTGATTCATTCCACTAATCAGAACCAATGAGATAAACTCATTAAAATAATATAAATAACACACATTCTAAAGAATAAGGTACGTCATTATTACTATACACATCCGAAGTGTCGAATATTCTTTTTTACTTACTTGAGTGTCGGAGTGTTTTTTGTAAGTACATCCTTCATTTAGCATTTACCCGAAAGTGATAATCGAAAGAATAACACAAAGAGAAGAAGAATCTCGATAAAACCTTAAAAAGCTGGCCCAAAAAATGAGTAAAGTAAAGACTTCAAGTTTTCTAGTTGCATGAACTATATTTAACAACACCAAATATTTGATTCATCATAACACACGTAAGTGGTATTACCCTGTCTCTGATGGCAACAGTTCCAACAGCAAATACAATTTTTTTTCCAAAATATTATACATATAATAAAGTGCAAAATGACAGAATTGATGGCACGGAAATCTCCGTGCAAAGGATCATGCATACATCCATTAAAGGTCATTATCAATTGATATAATATTAAAATAACACAAATTTTAAGTAATATTTGAGGTGCTGATCTATTATTATTATTATTATTATTATTGTGGTGATGAATATTGAATGGAGCAACATGTGCTAAGTTGTCCTCTTCTTGCAAACTAGGTAAAGGTCACTTTTCTTGTGCATCGTTATTCCTGGTTTCACTTCCGTGTCCAACATCTCCTCTCTGTCAAACCCTGCGCCCACTTCCCAGTCAAAACTGTGGACCAGATTCGCAAGACCAAGCTCAACGTTCACCATGCCCATGTGCTTCGCCGGACACATTCTCCGGCCGCTCCCAAACGGAAGCACCTCAAACTCCTTCCCCTTCAGCTCCATCTCGCTTCCAATAAACCTCTCGGGCCAAAACTCCTCGGGCTTTTCCCAGTTCTCGGGGTCCCTTGCTATGGCCCACGCGTTAACGTACACCACAGTTTTGGCTTCGATTTCGTACCCATCGATGCTGCAACGCTCCGTCGCTTCCCTTGGCAAGAGAAGCGGCGAAGGTGGGAACAGTCTCAGCGTCTCCTTCACCACTGCTTTCAGATATGGAAGCCTTTCAATGTCGTCTTCGTTTATGAAATCTTTGTCCCCGAATAAACTTCTCGCTTCTCCTTGAACCTTGCTCATCACTTCCGGATCCTTCAACAGTGCTGTCATCGCCCACACTATCGTCGCCGAAGAAGGGTCCGTTCCCGCTATAAAGATGTTCTGCATGCATATGTGAACTTATAAACACGAACACTCATTTGAATATGAGAAGATTGAGTTAGGAAGTTACCATGAGAAGGGCTTTTATGTGGTCAAGAGTGAGATGAAACGAGAGTGAAGGATTAGGAAGAAGCTGAAGAAGGATATCGATGATATCTTTCACTTCTTTCTCATCATCATCATCACCATTTTTAGCCATGTGCTCAAAGATTACTCGTTCGTAGAACGCATCCAACTCCTTGAACGTTTTCTCAAGCCGCCACGTTTTTCCGGTCACTCTATCAACCCAACCCATCATCGGAAAATAATCCGAAACGAAAAACTCAGCCAGTAACGCTTGCGCCTCGTTCAGCAGAACCTGCAACCGGCTCCTCCGCTTTTTCTTCTCCACAACTTCCTCCAGCTCACCGACGTAGCTTTTCCCCAACGCGATTCTGCATATCAGAGAGCTCGTGAAAGACATCAGCATTTCGGTCAGGTTCACGACAGTGCCCGAAGCTGCCCGTTCCGAGAGCTTCCGAACCATTTGCGCAACCTCGTCTTCTCGGACGGAGCGAAAGGACTGAACGCGGTGCACGCTGAAGAGGTGAACCATGGAGAGTTTCTTCAACTCTCGCCAGCATGGGCCGTAGGGCGCGAAGCCCAGGTCGAGGCCGTTGTAAGAGAGCTTTGCGGGGCCCACGAAGGCGGGTCTGTTTGCGAAGTTGAGGTCGTGGGTTTTGAGGATTTGTTCGGCGTGTCGGGCCGAGGAAACGACGACGGTTTGTAGGGTGGCGAGACGCAGCGACATGAGAGGGCCGTGGCGTTTGGCGAGTTGCCATAGAGAGCGATGTGGGGATGAGTGATCGAGTTGGTGAAGGTTGCCGATGAGAGGAAGCGACGGAGGAGACGGTGGTGCTGCAAGCTTTGTTCTGTGTGAGAGAATACGGAAGAGGAAGAAGATGAAGATAAAGACAGAAGGTAAAGAGAGAAGAACAAACACATCCATTTTCAACTATAGATTTTTCTGAAGTCATATATGTGTTAATAAATATATTTATATTTGTTAAATTATAACATGAGTAAAAGTTATATTATTTAAATAGAAAATATAAATTATCTATTAAAGTAAAGTAGCCTTCTTAATTCTATGTAAAAGCGTGTTATTTATAATTTATAAAAAAAAATTATATAAATAAACTAATGTAGTTTAATATGACATATTAATAGTATATGATTTATAATAAGATTGAATAGATTGTAATAACTTCACAAATGCAAATATTTTGTTTTAAAAAAATTCTTACTATAACGAATATATGAAATTATTTTGTGGGAAAGTAGTGAATGAATAAGAAAAAATATATTATTATATGAATTTGAACAATTAAAAGAATTTAGAAAGTAATTATATATTATAAATATAAATTCTTTATCTTCTGAGAAGGGAATTTAGAAATGAATTATCTTTTTCCTAAATTTGTAAGTTAATTTTTATTTATTATTACTATGAAATCTCATTCCATGAACTAAATTTGCAATGATTAACCTAAAATGAAGAATATAATCTATATGAATAAAATAAGTGATTGTCATCATCTAAAATTGTTATACTTTGTTATCAACTGGCCTAACTAATGATATTGGTCAATTATTTTACAAATTCAGTTCCTTATATATATGCAATATAAATGTATTAATAATTACATAAGTAAATATCTGAATTGCAAGATATCCATTATGCACAATACAATACAAAAGAATAAAATTACAAGATTTTGTTATTTACCAAAAGATAAAAAGAACATAGAAAACATTTAACATAATGAAATATTACGGATTGTGTTTGTTTTAGATTCTTAGGATTATTATTTCACTCTCCTTTTTCATCATTTGTATTAAAAAAAAAAAATTTCTATTTTTTAATCAAATTTAAATTTTTAGTTTAAAATTTAAAACTTGTGTTTTCTTTTTTTCTTTCAATTTAAATTTATTATATTTTCAAATCATAAAGAATAAAATTTAAAAAAAAAATTGTACATGGAAAAAAATAAAAGAATCCTGTTTATATATATATATATATATATATATAGAGAGAGAGAGAGAGAGAACCATAAATAATAATAATAATAATAATATATGAAATTAAGTTATTTAATTAGATAGAAGAAACCAATCATTCTCAGACCCAAATTATTTAAATTAACTACCAAAATTAAAAATCCGGGAATAGAAACCGTTATATATTTTGTCCAATACCAATTAGAATAGTTAAAATATAAATTAAATTATTAAATATGAAAATATAAAATAAATTGTAAAATGAGAGGGAAATTCTGTAGTCTCAACAAATCATATTTAATATAAATGGTTAGAAATATTCGAAAAAAATATAGAAACATAGGAATAACATAATCTTTGGACATGGAAAGACTGATATAGAAGAAGTTTGGTATGGACACAACAAAAATCATGACTATGGATTAAACATAAGCATATAAATGTAAACATAAGCATGATTATTGATATTATTCAATACATATGAATGTAGTATTAATTAGAGCTTTTATTGCATTTATTAAATACGTGTAAATGGCATAATGATAATATATTAAATGCAAGTAAATAAATATACTATCTACTCCCTATTTTTTTTATCAATTTAAAAATCACTTTGTAATTTTATTAATAATAAAACCTATTTTAAATACCAAAAATTTTTTAGTTTATAAACTAATATCTAACTTAGTCAATATACACTAAAAAAATCATTAAATAAAAATCAATTTTAGAAAAAAAAATAATTAGTTTCGACTAAATTAATTACTATGTTGGAGACTACAAAATTGTTGTATTTAAATTAGTTTCTATTTTTGATAAATACTTCCTAAATTCATATCTAATTAGCTACCAAAGTTTTAACTACCAAATTTATAAACTAAGAAATTAGTACCTAATGTTAAATATCAATTTAGAAACGATTTTATAATTTTTAATATAAAAACTCATTAGATATAAATATTTTTTTTATTTTATAAGATAGTATCTAACTTAGTTAATCCAATATTTTTTTTCTCTAAATTAGTTTATATTTAATAATTTTGTTTGTGGTGTGTGGAGGGTTTAGGAGGAAGTAACAAATTCATGCATAATTAAATATATAAAGTAAATACACATTATACAATAAATACATTTAGTAAATAAATAAATAAATGTATACTAGTATTCAATATATGAATGTATTAAAAAATACATATATATTAGAGCATTTATTACATTTACTAAATATGTGTAATTGGCATAGTGATAATACATATGATAAATACAATATATTAAATGTAAGTAATAAATATCTATCTATACCCTTTTTTTCTTACCAATTTATCACTTTATAAATTTTTGTTAATAATGAAAAATATTTTTTATATCAATATTTTTATAATTTATAAAATAATATTTAACTTCGTCAATATTAAAAGAAAATAATATCAATTTTATAAATAAAAAATAATTAGTTGTTATATTAACTAAATTATAAACTATTTTATACTTTAAAATAATTATTGGTATCTAAATTAGTTTTTATTATTGATAAATAATTGTTAAATTGATAGGTAAGGTTTTATCTACCAACTTTAGAATTTAAATAATTAGTAGCTAAAACTTAATTAACTAATTAGATATCGATTATCAGTAATAAAAACTAATTTATATATCAATAATTTTTTTAGTCTCTAAATTAGTATATAATTTTCAGATAATATAATTACTATTTTTTTTAAATTAGTTTTTATTTAAGAATTTTCTAATAATATCAAACTATTTTAAAAAAATGTGTATGTATGATAAACTTATCATGATATATAAAGAAAAATAACATCAATTTATAAACATGAAATAATAAATGTAATATAGTTTTGACTATAGACACAAATTGTTCATCAAACTATTCAAAAAAATCCCCGTTAAATGAATTTAACCAGATTTCTTTTATATATAAATATATGTATATATCTATTGTTATAATAAATTAACTAAAACAATAAGAAAAGAAAATATACATGTTTTTATAAGGGTTGAAAAGTTCTTGATAGGTTTTTGGTCCTTGATTTTCACTCGTCGGGTTTGGGATACTTATGAAATGTACTATGACGTAAAGTTAGCTTCCAGAATTTAGAGATTGAATTGGTTAATGCTATTAAAAATACATATCATAGTTCAAATAAGGTCAACTTATTTTTAGGGATGAACTGAACCTACAAGGATGGTTTCTTCTTGTTTCTTCCTCCACCTCCGTATGTTTTTCTTTCACCTTCATAAATTTTCATATTTATAAAAATATCCATTTGTAATGTTCTGGATTACATAATAATTTTTTTTTTTCAATTTCGTAATTAGCTTCTAAATTACATAATCCGAAATCTTTTTTTCATATGTATGATTAGTTTATGGAAGTTTTTTTCAGCTTCCAGATTATGTAATCCGGAAGCTAATCTATGAGATGACACAAAAGAAATAAAAAAGTATTTTCACGTTTTGTATGTAGTGACAGAAGAACATATAGAGGTGCAGGAAGAAAGAGTCACCTACAAGTTGTTGGACTCTATTAGTAGAGATGTAGTGCTAATAATTTTTATTAGTCTAACGTGATTGAGATGTTATATATCTAAAGGGTGTTTAATCATGTACATTACAATATAAAATAAATATATAGAAAAATACTATTAGGATAATATTTAAAAAATAAGAATACTTCATTTAAAAACTGATAACTTCGTTCAATTGATATTTTTAAAAATTATTATAATTATAACTATAAAAAAGTCATTAAATATAAATTAATTTAGAAAAAAAAATCATTAATATGAAATAGTTTTTATTATTAATAAAAAATTATAAAGTATTTTATAAATTAGTATCGTTACTCATGCAAACCATTTAAAAATAATATATAAATTTATATTAATAATATAAATTACTTTAAATATCAATAATTTTTTAATTCATCAAATATTATTTAATTTAATTAATATAATAATTAATTATTTTTTTTTATAAATTAATTGATATTTAATATTTTTTTTTAGTGTGTAGAAGTTCGAGAGGAAATAACAAAATACATGTATAATTAATATATAAATTAAATACATATTATACAATAAATACGCGTAGTAAATACATATATACCAGCATTCAATACATATAAATGTAGTATTAAATATTTATATTAAAGCATTTATTACATTTGTTAAATACGTGTAAATGCCATAAGATAATACATATGATAAATGCAATATATTAAATGCAATTAATGAATATACGGTCTACCCCTCTCTTTTTTTAGTTTCGTTTAAGATTTTGTAAAAATTACATAACTTTTATTTTTTATTAAATATGTTTGTCATGGCTTATACATGCGAAATTAATTTTTGTCTCTAATTCAAATTTTAGACCTTCTAAATGTTTGTAGTAAGAAAACTATTGAAATTGATTCTTAATAATATTTTTGTTTTAGATAACAAATAAATTTTCAGCATGAAATATATATTATAATTTTATAACACCCACATTATTTAATAAATATTAAATATTTTAACATTCTAGTCCACATTAGAAATTCCTTTACCATGTCAAAAACGCTGGTAAAAACTTATTTCAATAGTTTTCTTATTACAAGCATCCAAAAGATTTAAAATTTAAACTATGAAAAAAATTAATCATATTTAATCATATTTAATATAAATACTTAATGCTTATTTTATACAGGTTAAAGTTATTCTACATATGTTAGTGTGTTTTTTTCTTCTATAAATTGGTGTTTAGTTTGCATAACATACCACAACAAGAATAAACATATACACACAAAATTTTGGGATAATTTGTAAAAATTCCAAAAAGAGTTATGGTAATGAATGAGATGAAAATAATCGGAGTTGCGATTTTAGCTATGATTGTGTTGGGTGTTGCACAAGTTGATCACAAACCACATTTTGGAGAAGTTGAGTCAAATGTTGGATGTAAAGTTAAATGTGCATTCAAATGTGAAGTTTATTTACCAGAACCACCAATTTATTCAAAATGTCTCACTGATTGTCGCAAAAAATGTGATCAAATATTCAATGATTTGGTTAATGATTGTATCACTAGTTGCGGATTTTTCAAGTATAGTAATTCTTGCTTAGAACAGTGCAAGAACAATAACAATTCATTTCAATAATGTTCAGCAAAAAAAATTGTTCAGTAAAACAATATCATAATAAATTTTAGCATATGGCTAACTTCTTCCCTTTATTTTTCATTGTTTCTTCTTATGTTCCTTTCTTATATATATGGTTGTAATGAAAACGATGAAAGAATTATACAGATAGTGTTATCTTCAAATTTTATTAAGAACCCATTAGAAGAAAAAAAAATGTATTTAATAATTAATAATAATTTTTTAGCTTATTTATTTATGTGGATTTTAACATCCTTAAAGAAAGTTATAGTATAATGTGTACAAATGCTAAAAAGTAGACTCTGTTTAAATAATACGTAATTGTTTATTCTCATTGTTTGTATTATTCATCATTATAACTAAGCACATTTGAAGGTAAAAAACAATGAAAGTTAATATATGTTACACTATTAATATTTTATCTAGTTGAAAATTACAAAACAACTAAAAATAAGATATAAGGTTTATTTTATGTCAATTTTAATAATATGATATTGAAGTTTGTCATATCATGATTTGCTAAGTGTATTATGCTATCTTAATCAAATTTGTAGCAATTTTGTGTCTATAAATTGATGTGTGTCTTTTTCTTGAAACATTATAGTTGGTGGAGGCTTAGACAAGAATTGAAACAAAGATTAATGAAAACTATGAGAGGTTTAATGATGATGTTGATGATTGTGTTGGGTTTGATAGGAAGTGATTTCAATGTTTCATTTGCTCAAGTTGAGTCAAATAGACTCAGTTGCAATGGGAAATGTGTATTTGAGTGTTTTCCTTTGGTAACATTTACTACTTTATATTTATTATGTATTCAAGATTGCAGCAAAAAATGTGAAAAAGGATTCACTTTTGCTGCTGTTGGTGTGCCAGATTGCAATTCTAGCTGTGGCTTGATCAACACTGGTATTTTATTTCTTTACAAATTCATTTTTTTTTATGATTTCTTAGTTATTATGTGAATTTGGGTCAAATTATGATTCTAAATGTTCTTTGTGATGAACTTCAATTGCAGATAATGGTGATGTTATGGCTTCTGTGGTGGATTCTTGTTTGCAAGAATGTGAAAGAAGAACTAACACATTAAAGTGAAACAAATATATTCATGCTTTGCTGTAATGGAAAAACTTTAATCAATAAATAACTCTTTGTAAACTCCTTTTCTATTATTTTGTTATTTCTATTATTTTTTCCATTGTTGCAACAGAATAAACCACATAATTAACAACAACAACAAAAAAAAATCACTAATGTTTTTATTAAATTAAAAATACAAATAAATTTTAAGTATCTCAATCCTATTTAACGTTATAATGTCTCAAAAATATAATTTTTCATTACATTTAGTATCATTCTCGATAGATATAATTGAAGATAATTAAGTCAATATATATTTATTTATTGTATATAAAACAGTAATGTTGGTATTTATGCTATTGTTTTTAATAAGTGTAGAAATAGTATATTTTAAGTAGTGTTTTTGTTTTTTATAAAATTGTGAATATCGCAAAATCATATTTTTCTAAATGTTATTTACCCAATACATAAATTATTGGCGCGGTATTTAACTGTGTATTTAATAAATTTAATAAATATTTGTAATAACTGATAAAATAGTGATTAATATTATTTTAAACTTTAAAAATATTAGTTGAATAGAAAAAAAAATGCAAGACACGTGAAAAGAAACGGGAAAAATATATTTAAAATATTACATTTATTAGATGCATTAAATGAAGTATTTACTATATGCATTTAGTGACGTATTCAATATATTATATTTACGCATATACCCTTTTGGTTTTTTATATGTTTTCAAGGATATTTTTTAAGAATCAACAAATATAATAAATATTTTATTTTAATAAAATAATTGTATAATTTCATATTTTATCAATTTATTTTTTCATGTAACATAATAAACACATCGTCATATTTTTACAATATATTAAAAGTTAAATGTATAATTGAAAATAAATATTATATTCAAATTCTCTCTCTATATATATATATGCTTACATATGGAATTCAAATATTAAAAAAATATTGTTTGATAAAATTGAGTAAAGATAAATATTAAAGAATTTGAATTCTACATATACTTATTATATATAATTTTTTTAAAATATATATGTAGCATTTCCGATAAATATAGTTGTGTTTTCGAATTGTATTTTTCTAGTGATAGTTGTGTTATTAAAAAAATAGAGGTTGTTTCATTAAAGATGATGTTGTTCAAATAATAAGAGTTTTTTTTTATGCAAAACAAACTTGTTCAAGCAAAATGAGCTCATTCAAGCAAGACGAACTCACTCAAATGATAACATGCTATATTAATGACAATGTTTGAGGTTATTTATTCATATTGACAAGATATATAAATTGAGATTGATAATATATGCTATTGGTTGATATAATTGATGTTAAGATACATGATATGGTGTGTATGCATAACATGTGCCTTTTTGTGTGGTTCTTCGTGGATGATTGATCCTAGTTGGATATATTTTTTTAAGAATCAACAAATATAATATGATATATTAAAAAACAACATATTATACTAATGACAATGTTTTGTCATGCTTGAGGTTGTTTATTCATATTGTGACGTATGTTTTTATAAATGTTTATGATGATGATAAGATATATAAACTATGAGATTGATAATATATTCTTCTCGTAGATATATAATTCATGTTAAGATGTATGATATGATGTATGTATGACATGTGCCTTTTTAGGTATCCCTTCGTGGATGATGGGTCCTAATTGAATTACTTATACACATGTATATGAAGTGATATATATATATATATATATATATATATATATATATATATATATATGTGTATATGGTTTGACATAAATAAGGAGACCTTTGTTTTGTGTATGATACACAGAATGATATAAAATTTTGAAAAACAAAAATAAATGTGAC
>Ga0123342_1005036_pt1 | contig 19580 bp, 12 predicted proteins | sample Turbeawhitnodule_FD_89960 | JGI IMG/M metagenome (GOLD analysis project Ga0123342, IMG submission 89960) | Root nodule microbial communities of legume samples collected from Mexico - Turtle bean Mexico white nodule | ecosystem: Host-associated > Plants > Roots > Nodule | place: Mexico: Nepantla... | reverse complement strand
TTATCAAATTTGGCTTGTGCCAAGTCCTTTAGAATAGGAAAGGTAGCCCTAGCTTCTAGAAGCCAGGATTAGGGGCAACATTGACCAAAAGTCCAACCCTAGGCCACCCCCTCTCTTATTCCAATTTTACCCTCCTCCATCTTGCCCACCAAGGCACTCCTTCCTGTAAATAGGGTGTCTTTCCTCATGTATTCACAACTTGAATTTGAATAGTAAAGAAACTCTATATGAGTGATTTTATGAGCTCATGTTAGGTCTTATTTTGGGTGGGTAATATTCAAGTGGCGACTCTAATTATTTGTGTCTTATCTTGAGTGGGTAATATCTCAAGTGGCGGCTCTCGCATCACTCATCTTGGAGTCCTTGTTCCAAGTGGCGTGACATCATTCTTTCTTCATAAACTCTCTCTATCTCTTCATCTTTTCCTTTTATTCCTCTTTCCACCAACTATCATATCATCTTCATCTTCTTATATCTTTTATGTTCGGTCCATATTTTTTCATCTTCACCTTTGCTTATGTTAGTTTAAGCCCTTTTTGCATCATCCACACCATATACTTGTGATTTTCTCTTTGCTCTTATGAAGTGAACTTTCACACTTATTTAATCACTTGTTTAAGTTCGTGTCCAGTGAAAATCTTCTTCGTGTCCAGTGGAAATCTTCTTAGGATTCTCACCTTAAATTGCTAATTCAAAAATCTTAAACAAAGAGTAACCAATAAAATATACAATCCTAAAATTAACTCAGATTATCTTTTAGAGGAATTGGAGCAGAACTTCCCTGATGAGGTTGAAACTTTTAGAGAGAGGCGTGTTGCCGCAGCTGCTGTAAGTATTCCTTATTTGGTCTTTTATTGGAACAGAGATTTAAATAACCTTGCTATGTCATTGGTGTGCTCTAAGTTCATTGTGGGATCTTTCTCTGTAACTGATACTAGAAATAAACTAGGTTATGTATGTTATCATTTTTTAGCTTTACTACCCTTTTCTTGAATTGTTTTCTGCATTTTAACTTTACTACTCTTCTTTTCTTTATGGTTGTTGTTCTATATGCTGGACAACTTTACTTTTGATGCTCACCTTCAAGTCAGTGTTTCCAAAAATAACAAATAATACAGCTGAGGGAGATTTATTTAGTTTAGGAAGAGCTTAATAATACACATTTTTTTCTGAATTCTTTCTACTCCAAGAAACCAACTATTAGGTTCTTTGACACTCCTCATCTAATCTTGGCCTTGTTACATCATGCAGGAGTTGAAACGTCAGGCACAAGCACAGAGTGCACTGCCAAATGGAGATGTGAGGGTTAAATCAGAGTATTGAGTGTTTCTTGTGCCTTTGCTTGTCTATAAATGGAACTCAATATTTCTGGGTTTTTTTTTTATGATGTTATATGTATACATTGTATATTGAAGTTAAGCTCTTCCTTTTTTTTTCTGCGTCTTTGGTTAAATGTTGTAAATTTGATGACTGTTTTTTGTTTACTTCTAGTTAATTGAATATTATTGCTATCTTTCGATTTTGTGTACAAGTGCTTAAGGACTATTTTCCATCAAGAAATTAATTAAACTTGTTTTTATGTTTTTGTAAAAATACTTAGTAAAATAGTAATATATGTAATATTTTTTCTTTGTAGGTTAGATGTGTAGAGTTGTGTATTGATTATGTTGTTCATCTTCCCCTTTTCTGAGACCCTGCGATTGACTCCTAGCATTACATTTTTGCATTTATGTGTCCATGTCTAAGTCAAAATCTCCATTAAATATTAGATCTTAATATTGCAGAGTTTCCAATTAAATGACACTTCCCATACAACTAAATCCAAAGTATTTTTATGCTGATTCGATTGGATAAACATTTCACTAAGAATATAACTTTAAATCAAAATGGCTTCATATTCATTCTTATCATTCCAGCAAGAGTTATGGATCAATGAACATTACGGTGCAAAATTGAAAATGATAACAAAAGAGCAATTAGAACAAAAATGAAAAGATAGACTAGAATAGAATTGAGAAACACCTTACGTGAGTTATTGAAATGAATGATTAGTAGTTAAATTTTTAAATACCAAACATAAGATTCAGAATAGAGAGGTTTGCCTTTTGTACTGGTATGGGACGAGACCGAAATGGCCGAGACTCGGTCTCTCTGACCGAGCTGTCCGAGACTCCCACGGACGGTTTGGTCGACCGACACACTTAACCATTAACGCTCAAATCAAGGTTATTGAAACTAAATTACTATTAAAAAATTAGGTAATGCAACCATAAGTGTGATCCATTCCACTAATCAGACTCAATAAGATAAATCCATTAAAGTAATATAAATAGTGCACATTCCAATAAGAAATGTACGTTATTATTATTGTACACACCCGAGTGTCGAATACCCTCTTTACTGACTTGAGCGTCGGAATGTCTTATGCAGGTACCTCTTTAATTGTATTTAAAAACATTTATAATTACTATGGAAAGTATTTTTCATAAACTAAACATTTTTAGCACAAGGTTTTGGAGATTTTCAAGTTTTCTATGTTATGTCCTCAAATACGAAAAATCTTCCAAAATCATTTATCCAATAATCTTATTTGAAAATAATGTTTTCTATGATTTAAGAATGTCAAATAAGATTTGAAAACATTAACACAATTTCATAAAACATTCCAAGAATGTAAAAATGAAGAATGGACACTTCTTGACGCAGTGGTTCATCTAACGAGTAGAAGATGCTTGTATCGTCTGATATATGCATTCTTCAGCATGTGATGAGTTGTAAACAAGTGCTTTGATATAGTCTACCTTGTGTTTGTCCAAGGGATTTTTCTGAAGAGATGTTTTGGTGAGATTCTGAGCATTAGGATCGTCTGATAAAATCTTTTCAACTACTTTGTTTGATCCAATCTAGTGGTATCATTTTATACATCTCAATATCATCTGACCTATCATCTGAAGTGAACTTCTCACGAGTTTCGTCTGATATGTGTTTTGTCTAACAATGACTTTGTCTGATGCAAATTCTATTGTGAGCATGTGTCATTCTTTCATCTAATAGTCATTTGCTGATTGTATCGTTTGATGTGTTGGCATTAGTGGGTCTTGCTAATTTTTTCTATTAATTTTGTCCAAACTTATACCGCACACGAGTGAGCTTGTTATACCATAATACATCTTATAATATTTTTTATCATTAAAACATATACATGCTCGTATTGTGAGATAATGTGATGGGTATGGATCGTTTGTTGACATAACAAATATTTATAAAAAGATGTTTTTTAATACAATTTTGTAGATTTTTATGCTTGAATTATTTTATAGAATATTTTTATATTAAATTTTTTAATATCAAAGTAGCTTTGTGACTTAATATGATAATCATTTTCAATATTTTAATGAAAATAATGTTTTTTATTATCAAACACGTCCAAGACTTAATATGATATAATTAATATTTTACAAAATTATTATTGAATAAAAAATATATAAATATCAAATAAATTTTTGACTTGACATAATAATTAATAATTTTTTAAAATTTTACCATGGATGATAATTTAATTATTAAATCTGAGACTCAACATAATAATTAAAATTTCTCAAAAATATTATGAGAATGAAAATTGTACTTATAAAAAAATCCTAAAACTTGACATGATAGTCAAATAATTTAAAAAGAAAATATTATACGAATGAAAATTCTAATAATAAAGCAAATCCAAGACTTAAACAACAATCGGTAATTTTTCAAAATTTTACATGAATAAAAATTTAATTATCAAAAAAATCCAAAACTTGACATAATAATAATAATATAAAAAATTAAATTAATGGTGTGTGCAACGATACTGTATTCATTTTAATTTAAAATATTAAAATATTATTATAAAGGATTGTTGAATGGTGTTATTTTAATAACTTGTTTTATTTCAGAAACGAAAAAAAAAACAAATGAAGCCCAAACGTTTCTTTATTTTTATTTTTAACAGGCCGAAACTGGATCCCCAAGGCAGCTACTACACCAAGCATACTGATAGGCACTAAAACGTGTAAAATAGAGAAGCCGAAGGAAAAGTTAATTTAAAAAAAAACTTCCCATGATAGGCACTGAAACTCATGCCACATGGACCACCAAACATTGCTCTCTACCATCCCTTTTGTCACCCGAAAATCACCAAAGGCTGATGGATGACCATCCCCATTCTCCTAGCCACCACACACACACAATTAAGAGCTGGTATTACTTTGAAGATATATAGAAAAGATATCTTAGTTCTTATTTTCTATAAATTTGTAAAAAGTGGAATATGATTCATTTTAGGTCTTGTATTTTTGGACTATTTGTAGTATTTGTAGAATATGCTAGATACAAAGTTAGAGAGAGCATGATCACCTTCTAGAAATTCTCATTTGAAAACTCAAGCAAGAGTTCCTAGAAGTCACACATGATTTGCCTAGGATTTTCTAATTAAGATCACTAGTCATTGTAAATTAAATGAAGCTTCAAAATTCATTCTCCCAAATTCTCAATCTTTTCTTGTTAGGCTTCTAAGAGAGCTTAATCTAAGATCACTTCAATGAGTTAGCCAAACTTGTTCTTGAAAACTTAGAGCACCTCTATATATTCATCATGCAACCTCAAATTCATTCGATGCAAACATTTCCTCTCACATTCTGTTGCACATCCATGTATCAATCACTTACAAAGCTTGCTAGATGAATATGCAAGAATCAACTTGCATCATGGTATTGGAATGAGCTTAGGTCAACCCTTAAGAAACAATATTTCCCTTCTTACATGGTGGTGAAATCGAAGGAAGTAGACACACATGTGGAATATTTTATGGAGTTATTCCAGGCTCTGGATGAGTACAAGTTAAAATTAAATCCAGAAAAATGTGTTTTCGTCGTAAAAGCAGGAAAATTTTTGGGTTTCATGTTGACCCAAATAGGAATAAAGATGAATCCAGAGAAGTGTATGACTATCATAAACATGAGGAGTCTAACTTATGTAAAAGTGGTACAACAATTAATAGGGAGGTTGGCTTCGTTGTCCCGATTCATTCCATAAGCAAGAGACAAGGCATACCCTTACTTCTAGTGTTTTAGGGGCAATAATAGGTTTCAGTGGACGAAGGAATGTGAAGTAGCGTTTGGGAAGTTGAAGGAAGCTTTGGCGACACCTAATTCTGGTTATACCAATTGTGGGAGTGCCAGTTTACTTGTACATACGTGTAGCGAAGAAGGTCGTAAGCATAGTGTTGACATAAGAGGATAAATCAGAGGCCTATTGATGTGAGTTGATTTTAGGATTGCACATTTTAGAGGTTGCACTTTTGTTTATGAATTTTGGATTAGAAAATATGGTGTTAAGCTCAAAGAAGATTGTCACTGGACACGAACTTAACCAAGTGGTTAAGTAAGTGTGCAGGTTCTCTTCTAGAGAGCAAAAGAGAAAAACACAATAGTAGAATGAAATGATGATGTTCGTGGAAGGAAACAAATTAAGATAGCAAAAAAAAATACAAGCTAATGACCAAAATGAAAAGAGAAAGACAATAACATAAATGGCAGGAAGAAAGCATAATGAAGAAAGGAAAAGAAGAAGGATTAGAAAAGCTTATGGAGAATGGAAGGAGTGGTTATGCCACTTGGAATGGTGGGAGGTGTAAGAATTAATGGCCTTAACAAGCGGGGGGTGAATTGTTTAAGGGGCGTTTTTCGCAAATATATGTTAAGAATGAAGATTGATATTGATTTATAGATAAACGAATCAGATCAACCAAGAAAACAGAACTGTTAAACTAGCTATCAGAAAAACAACCGGTTGAAATTACGTTTTAACCGATTGTTTATGGGAGCAGTGTTAAAATCACAATTCAATCAGATTTTAAATGAGTGAGGGAAAGAGAAGATCACACAATCAATTATACTGGTTCACTCCTTACCAGAGCTACATCCAGTCCCCAGAAAACCACTGGGTATTCACTAAGTAACCAACAACAGATTACAATCACACACCACTACAAAGAGGTGATCTTGATCCCACAAGAACACACTCCCTCTTTTCCTTTTCACACAATCATAGTCAGGACAACCTCTGACCTTACATATTCAATGTTTTACAAGTATACAAAATGAAAAACAATTACAAAAATAGAAGGAACAAATTATACCTAGTGTACAGGAAATCACAGAGCTCCTAATTCACTTTTTGAACCAATTGCACAACCTTAGGCAATCTAGCAAAGCTTGAATCAAATCTTCCTAAAAAATGTTTCTTAATCTCACTTTCTGTGTGTTTTCAAATATGGAAGGTAACCATTTTTATAGCTCTTCAATCTAGCCATTTTATGCAATTAAACACGAGTCAAAACAGATTCAAATCAACTTAAAACAAATTTAACAAGTTTTTGAAAAGCTGTTAAGAATTTAAAAAATCAACCGGTTGAAATGTTGTTTTAACCGGTTGAATTGGTTTTGACAATTAGTCAACCAAGTAAAAAACAGTTTTGAAAACCCTCAAACAAGCTGGGTGTAAAACAACCGACTAAACCGAGAAATCAACCGGTTGTTTTTCACTTGGCTTAGAAAAACAGTTTTCTTTTTCAAAACATATTGATTCAGCTGTGCATTGGTTTAAGAATGAACTTTACAAATTCTAAGCAACCTAGAACTAAACCCCAAACATTGTAGCACAAGCATCAAGCTTTCTTCACAGATTTGGAGGCATCAAAGCTTCATTTTCTACAGGAGGATCCAAGATGAGTGGTGTATAGTGGCCACTTGGAGCATGCTCTCACAAGATAGGAACCAAGAACTTTTAGGAGACAAGGTTCATTAAACACTCAAGCAGAGTTTCTCTTTTATTTATAGGAGAGAGTGCCTTGGAAAACAAGAGAGGTAGGGTGAAGGGGGGCGACATTTCCAAGGCTTCTAGAAGCTAGATCAAACCTTGAAATGTCGCACCATTTAGGAGTTCTTCTAAAAGCTAAGTTAACCTAAAACCTAGGGTGGCACATGGAATGAAAGGCGGGCTTGACATAAGCCCAATTTACACTAAATACACCATAATCTACTGAAATTAAAAATAAGGAAACTAGCTGGTGCTCAGCTTCAATCATGTGGGCTCTGATCCTAGTAATCCTTTGAGGAATGATATACTTTAAGGCACAGGCTATGAAATGATCCTAACTTAGCTTTGGGTCCTATGTCATGCTCTTGGTCATTCTTCTGGAAGGTTGGGCTAGCTCAGTGGATGCTCTTATCTCTCAGGGTTTCATCACATATCTACTTCGTAAGTAGATTTCTTTTGGGAGTGGAGGCAGGATATCAAAATTTGGAGAAGGCAACCCTAGCAATTGTCATTACAACTTGTCGGTTGAGGTATTGTTTTAAAAATTCCCAAGTCATTGTAAAAACAGATTTACCTGTTAAACAAGTTTTACAAGAGTTAGATTCAACGGGTAGAATGATGAATTAGGTCATAGAGTTATCTAAGTATGGAATCATTTTCGAGTCAAGGGGATCTATGAAGACTCAGGTGCTTGTAGATTTTGTAGCTGAGCTAACACACTTGGAAGAAGAACTTGTAATCAAGGAAGAAGAACCTGTAATCAAGGAAGAAAGGAAGTGGATATTGTCCGTTGATGGTGCGTCAAACATGAAAGGAAGTAGAGTTGGAATTATTTTGGAAGGACCTAATGGTGTGTTGTTGAAACAATCATTGGAATTTACTTTCAAAGCAAACAATAACCACGCAGAGTATGAGGCTTTATTGGCAAGAATGCAGTTGGCGACGAATTTGGGAGTGAAAAGGTTGGTTATAAGGAGTGATTCGCAATTGGTCATCGAACAGGTAGCAAAAACTTTTAGGCGAAGGATCCACATTTGGCTAAATATTTGGTAAAGGTATGTATGGTAGCTACTATTTTTGAAGAGTTTATGTTGGTATATGTTCCTAAAGATAAAAATGTCAAGGAAAATTTATTGTCAAAATTGGTGAGCATTAAAAGACCTGGAAATCACCGATTGGTAATACAAGAAAATTTAGAATTTCCTAGTGTTACTATTGATGAAATAATGGAGATAGAGATGGGGAAGGGTTGGACGAACATGTATGTAAAGTGGTTGCTAGATAGAGAAAGATTAGTAGATCCTCAAGAGGTAGGTATTCTTCGAAAAAATGCAGCAAGGTATGCTCTAATTGATGGTCATTAGTTTAGAAAGGGTTTCTCAATTCCTTTTGTTAAGGTGTGATGAAAGCCCTTAAAAAAGAGAGAATTATGCAAGATGTGCATGAAGGAGTTTTTAGAAGCCATATCAGAGATCGATCACTTGCAACCAAAGTGTTAGAGAAGGGTTTTATTAGTCCACTCTGAGGGATGATTGTTTGGTTTATGTGAGAAAATGTGATAAATGTCAACAACACACAACTCAGATTAATGCTCCAACTGAATGTTTATATTCCCTTATGTCACCATGGCCTTTTCATTGATGAGGAATTGATATACTTGGTTTGTTTCCGATATCAATTAGACAATTCAAATTTATTGTTGTTGCAATTGCATATTTTACAAAGTGGGTGGAAGTAGAGTCTCTAACTACAAAAACAATTGAAAAATTATTAATTTTTTTTGGAAATCTATAATATGCAGGTTTGGAGTACCAAGGGAGTTAGTGCGGATAATGAGACACAATTTGTATGTAGAAAGGTGCGGGACATGTGCAAGGAGATGGGAATCCATCAATTTTTTTCATCGGTGGAGCATCCCCAAACAAATGGGCAAGTGGAGGTTGCAAACAAGGTGATTTGCAGGGTTTGAAGAAGAAAATGGGGAAAGTAAAAACAAGAAAGGTGGAATTTATACCAGAGATAGTTTGCTTATACCACACTACAGTTTAATCAACAACGAGGGAAACTTCTTTTAGTCTAGTTTACGGAAGCGATGCAATACTACCCATTGAGTTAGAAATATCATCCAAAAGGGTAGGAAAAATTTGAGGAGCAGGAGTCGACAATGGGAAGAATTTTCCACTTGGATACAATAAACAAGTTGATGGATAAAGAAAAAGTGAATGAGGTCTCCCTCAAAAGGAGAATCAAAGCAAAAATTTTAAGCAGAGTAAGTCCAAAAGAGTTTTGGAAAGGAGACTTGGTGTTGAGAAAGGTAGGTGAAATTCACATGGATAGTAAGTAGGCTACAAGATGGATAGGACTCCATTGGGTTCGAGAAGTTGTCCATATCGATTGGAAGCTTTATATGGTGGTCTTAAATCGAGAACATGGAATGTAAGTAATCTTCACTTTTATTATAGTTGAAATTGTTAATTCATTTTGAACTTGTTATTTCAATCTATTTATAAGTTGTAATAAGTGATTGTTTTTTAGGAAATAAATGATGAATTATATTTTGTTTTTCACTTAACATATTGTGTTGAAGTTATCAATAACAGATTATAGAAGAAAACAAATCATGTACATGTCTTAACTTGATGTGCTTTCGAGTTATTGCTCGGTCCAGTTTATTGAAGGTCATGTACAAGTCTTAATTTGACGTGAAGAAAAACCATGTACAAGTCTTAACTTGATGTGGTATCGAGTTATTACTCGGTCCAGTTCATTGAAGGCCACATATAGGTCCTAACTTGATGTGAAGAAATATTATGTACAAGTCTTAACTTGATGTGGTGTTGAGCTATTGTTCTATCCAATTTATTGAAGGTCACGTGTAGGTCTTAACTTGACGTGAAGAAAAACCATGTACAAGTCTTAACTTGATGTGGTATCGATTTATTGCTCGGTCTAATTTATTGAAGGCCACGTACAAGTCTTAACTTGACGTGAAGAAAAATCATGTACAAGTCTTAACTTGATATGGTGCCAAACTATTACTCGATCTAGTTTCCAAGTTTTAAATTAACACGATGCCGAGCTTTAATTTGATGCATTGTAGGTTAAAGAAATCAAGTAATGTTATCAGTGTACATTTTTTAGATCGTAAGTTGTAAAGAGTAGAAATTTCTAATTGAGGTTTGTAGATAATTTCTTCAAGCAAGTCAAACAATATTTAAGTAAAGCAAAATGTCAAAGGAGCAAATAATTACAAATAGTAGCGACATATGAGTTTGTCAAAATATCAAAATGAGTATTTAAGGGGGCAAGCTTCAATAAATATTACAAGTCATTTGTCAACTACTTTGTCGTCCACAACAATCTTCAAATGCGACCAATCAATGGTGAACATGTGGGAAGAGAGCAGTTTCAACTTAATGCTTGAGAACATGTATGTCAGAAGTAATAATGGGGTGCAAGTTCCAATAAAATGTACGAGGACACAAGCACATATGATAGATTAGAGATAGATCAAGCAATATCAACGAACTTATTAGCCTTATTGACTTATGTCTAAGGTTAGGGGGCTGTGAGGTCATGGGTCGAGCCCATTTATGTGACGAAATGGTCTTAATCTTTGGAAATTGATGATTATGATCTTATTAGTCTCATTGGCTTATGCTTGAGGCTAGGGGGTTGTGAGGTCATGGGTTGAGCCCATTTATGTGGCGAAATGGTCTTAATCTTTGGAAATTGATGGTTATGAACTTATTATCCTCATTGGCTTATGTATGAGAGTCATGGGTCGAGCCTAGTCATGTGGCGAAATGGTCCTAATGTCGATCTTTGGAGTTAATGAAGAAAATCCATTTACTTTTCATAAAGATGGGAGGACATTAATTACAGAGATGTGGTGAATATGCGGAATAAAGATTAATTGTGAAATGGAACTAGAAACAAGACCAAATGCAGAAGAAGAGAGGGGGGCACTCATTATAAGAGAAGAAAGAGATCAATCAAGGAATAGAACACTTTGACTGGAGACCAGTGTTTCCGGCTCAATTAAATGTTCTAGTTAAGATACGTCATTCTTGCCTAGAACACATATATAAAAAGCAATATCATTAAAAGTAAAAAGGATTCAAATTTTATTTTAGATTGGTTCAAGAAAAAAGTTAAATCAATAATATATATAAGGAATAATAGAAGATGTTAATATAAATATTTAATTAAGAAATTTAGGTACTAATGATACACTAAGTCAAATTTTAATGAAAATTTCTAATATTGAGTTGTAGGTAAAAAATTAAAAATACTCAACAAAATATGTAAAAAGTAACTTTGTCACAAAAAATGTTAGATAAAAGATAAAACTCAAAATAAATGAATGATAAATGTTAGTAGTAGTTGAATTCAAAGTTATTACTAATATTGTGGAAGTAGTTAGTCAGAAATGTGGATGAGATATAACTTTGATATTATTGACAATAAATTTTGTATATTGATTATAATGATATTTTTAATTGAATAGTTTCGCTCACCATCTTATTTTGTTTTTGTCTGTGATCGGAATCTTGTTATCATCTTGTCAACACGCAATTCTATCATTCCTCATAATTTTAAGAATTTTTTATTTATTTTTGTTTTGTTTTGTTTGTATATATTTAAAGTATATACTATAAGTATATATTCGATATGCAATTTAGTAAACTATATATAGTTTGTGTTTTCAATAATCTTAAAACAACAGGTTTTAGTAGGATGTTACATATATAGTGTAACATGCTGATTCCACATTTTTAGGGGATGTACTCGTTCGTCATTCCGTAACTAACTAGTGATGAATTAGTAAAAAGTATTTTTTTTTTCTCAATAATTTTCTCCAACTAAAATTATTAAAAGACATTAAAAAATTTCCATATTGATATGACTGAAACTGGATTCAAATTTCTAAAATAATATCTTCAGTTCAAGTCTTTAATAGGGAAATAAAATAATTAATAAAGTTTTGAACAGAAAATTATCTCACTAAAACCACACCAAGAACACAGTAAAACGAAACTCCAAAAAGCACAGTTATTTTCCTTAAAATGTAATTAAACTCCAATCTTACGTAATTACCCAAAACCGAGGTGAGTTAGGAAGGTAGGCGATGGAAGAGTCTAAACGGTGCGTTTGAGGGGGTGGTTTATTAAGAAAGAAATTGTGTTGCGGCAGGGTGGAAGAGGAGTGTAGCAGAAACAGAAACAGAAACAGATCTTGAAGTTGGCACTACTGACAGAGCTCTAATTCTCTCTCTCTCTGTTGGATCCTTCATCAGAGGTATCAATTCTCCTTTTCTTCGATCCTTCAATTCCTTCTTCACTCACTCATTCCCTTACTCCATTCTTACTACCATCACTGATTCACTGAACCAACCAACCACCTTCATTCTCTTTCTCAAATTCGCCAATCACCCATAAACCCTCGGATTCCGATTTCCGAGAAACTCACACGATGAATTTCCTGATGCGTTCCACCACGCACGTGTACTCCGATAGGGAAAAGCCTTCGTCCACGACGGCCACGACTCCGACGAAGTCTCCGACTCCGACGACTCCGGAGCCCCGCTCAGACGGCGCCTCGTCTTTGGAGAGTCTCATAGCCGAGGACCCCTATATCCAAGTCGGCCACTTCGACGGAGAGGTCGATGGCGAAAACGGCGCCGTCCCTTTCACTTCCAAAAACGACGCCTCCGTTTTGGCTATGCACTTGGATGTTTCTGAAGACGAAGGATGGATCACTATTCCTTACAGTATGTCTTTCGATGCTCATACACACTCCTCTTTTCTTCTCCTTACTTAAGGCAGCGTTTGGTTCATTATTTTCATGAAACAGGAAATTACAGTGAGATCAAGGAGTGTGTTTGAGTTCTACTGAAAAGAGTGAGATCAATGAGAATATAGCATAGAACCTAACTGATCAATGAGAAGAAAATTAGAAGTAAAATGTATTGAATTTTCCCATATGATAAAATCAACTCTGTATTTCGACTTTTATAGAAACTCCCTCGTTTAGCTTAATCCAAATATTATTTATCATTTATTCATTAGCTAGGCTAAATTATGAATGTTTATTTAAACATACTTCCTTCTGCATTGTCCATCACTTTGTTGTTAACTAAGTGGGAACTAAGATTTGGACATGAGAAATTATAACCAACATGGTTTTTGTTAGCTCTCGGTTTAAAGTGATAGGAGGACACTTTATTTTTTTCTATGATAATTTACGATGTTATGGGTAAGATTGTTCTGCTTATGTGATGAGATGTGATTCATCTGATTTTGAATTTTGCTTTTATAGAGGAAATTCCTGAAGACTGGAATCATGCGTCAGACATGCAGTTCTTTCGCTCCCTAGATCGTTCCTTTCTCTTTCCTGGTAAGATTCTTTCCTTCTTTGGTACATGAATCCGAGTGTTTAAATGCCTGCTTTGGTCTGCCAGTTCACATGGGAAGTTCATAGGATCTAATTGATGTTTTGAATTCAGGTGAACAGGTTCAGATCCTAGCGTGTCTTTCTGCTTGTAAGCAGGATATGGAGATTATTACTCCATTTAAAGTTGCTGCTGTGATGAGTAAAAGTGGCATGTGTCATAGTCATGACAAAGTAAATGGAAATGTTGAAAACAGAAATGATTCAGTGTCTAGAGAAGAGCAACTGAACACTAGTAAAGAAGAGAAGAAAGACCTGGAAAAAGTGAAGACTAATCACCCAGCGGATGCTTATGCTGGTGAATCCCTTTTAAGGATGGAGGTTCACAAAAGACAAACTGCATTGTTGCTACAAAAATTTGAGAATTCTCATTTCTTTGCCAGGATTGCTGATGCTGATGAGCCGCTTTGGTCTAAACGAGGTTCTTCCGAAAAGTCCAACTCCTTTGAACAAAATGGGCAAAGGATCTCATCATTTGATATTAAAGAGACAGCAAAAAATACATCTTCTATTAGTGCAGTTATTGATAGAGCAAATTTTGATGCAACTATTTCCAGTGGAGTGGCAAGAAATTCAGTCAAGTGTTGTGCCCTACCGAATGGAGATATAGTGGTACGTGTCATAAAATTTCAGTGATTATGCATATGATTATTCATTTTTTTTATCTAAAGTTTTTGTATGGATCATAAAGTTTGACATTCAGATGAGTGCTACATTTCAGTTAAATTTGGGGTTGAGTCTACAGTCTTTTGATTGCTTCAATTTTCATTTCCCTGGCATGCAACAAAGACAATCTATCTGTCATCTAATTCATTTGTTCATGCTGTTTGTAAACTCATGGAAAATCATTTAGTAAAACCCCCCACCCCCCCCCTAAAAAAAAAGACTTGCTTTTAAGGGAGGGTTTCCCAATTGCTTGAGTGCTTATCATTTGTAAAACTCATTGAAAATCATTTAGTAAAAGTGGATAAAATTTTACTGCATATTGATAGTATTGTGCTGAGTTTTTGCATGCTCTGCAATGATTCTTCTCGTAACTGCATTATTAATGTTTAAGATATTTTCATTTCTATGGGGCATTTGGAGCCAAATATTTGCTGGTGTTTCTTTGGATTGTTGTGTAGTATATTGACCTGTGTAAATATCATCATTATTTAGATTTCTTGAAAATATCTTTTGTAATGTAGAGGTATTGTTTCACACTTTCACTGGCTAGAACCTTGGTCTCGTATCTTCATATTACTTAAGCATTCGTTTAATTTCAAATATATTTTAGTGTCATTTTCCTTGCCTCTATAGTACCACAAATCTTTATGAAAATTTTGTCCTGTGATATCCTCCTTAATTATGCCTGACCATTCTCATTTGCCCAGATTACTGATCTGATTCATTTTCCTGTTTGGAAGGATCCAGGTTCTTTTACAGGTGAATGTTGGTGTTGACTTTCTTAAAGACCCTTGTATAGAAATTCTCCAATATGAAAAGTTTCCGGAGAAAATATTGTCTTCTGAGAACCAGGACAATTCCATTCACACACATCAGGATCCATGTGGAGCTCTATTAAAGTGGATACTTCCATTAGATAACTCTCTCCCCCCTGCTTCTCGCCCAGTATCTCCTCCTCAGTTTTCTCCAAATTCAGGAATGGGTAGCACCTCTCAGAGGTCGAATGTTTCACCATCATCTAGCTCTCAATTATTTTCTTTTAGTGGCCATTTTAGAAGTTACTCCATGTCATCATTACCCCAAAATACAAATCCACCAACTGCTCCTGTAAAAGCAGCTAGTTCTAAGCCAAACTTTGACATTGAAGATTGGGATCAATGCTCATCTCAGAAATTTTTAAGGAAAAAAGGTGGAGTTGAAGAACTTTTATCTTTTAGAGGTGTCTCATTAGAGCGAGAAAGGTTTTCAGTTTGCTGTGGATTAGAAGGTATCTACACACCTGGAAGAAGGTGGAGAAGGAAATTTGAAATAATACAACCACTAGAGATTCATTCCTTCGCAGCTGACTGCAATTCAGAGGATCTTCTGTGTGTTCGGATAAAGGTTTGAACTATAATGTCACTGAACCAAATTATTTGGCATACTTGCCTGTATTTTTGTTACCCTCATTCTTTTTTGGGGGCATTTATACTATTAACTATTTTCAGCTTCTGTTTTTATTGACATTTCATAAGTTCTGTTCTCCAGAATGTTGCTCCTGCACATGTTTCAGATATTGTGATATTTATAGATGCCATTACAATAGTTTTCGAAGAGGCTACAAAAAGCGGACCACCATCATCATTACCAATTGCATGTATTGAAGCTGGAAATGACCATTCTCTACCAAATTTAGCCCTCAGGTTTTCTTTAAGTTTGTTATTTTTTTGTATTGTTACTTATCTGTTAACATGCTTTATACAACCAGTTTCAGTTGCATAGGTTTATGTCATGTGCCATGTAAGCCATCAATGAGCATGTGAAAATTGCCTAAATTGCAGTCACCTCTAGCTCACCTTAGTAGTTGTAGCCATAGTATGAAACGATACAGTTTCACCTTCCCACGATACGAATCGTTTGAAGAATCTTTTTCGTCCCTGAATCTTAGCTGTATCGTTCGATTCGCACGAAGAATCGCTGAATCGCGAAACGAAACGATTCTGTATTGTGTGAATCAGTGTGGATTTTAAAAAAAAGAGTAAATAAAAAAAGATAGACAGAATTTGTTTAATAACATGTATGCACCACATTATTTTTTTAGAGGTTGTTTTGGTGAAATTGTGTGTGTGTATATATATATATATATATATACATATATATAATTTATTGTATCTTGCATGTATACTTATCTTATATATTTAAGTATATATTACACTTTTTAATGTTTATGAATCTTACAATTTATGATACGAAACAATTTATGATTCATAATATCAGCTCTCCGATACACTACTTGTATCTCGATTCTACTACCATGGTTGTAGCCTTTTTGGAGATTGTCTTACTTGCAATGTCGAATGGTGGTGGTTTAGTCCACATCAGCTAGTAATATGATTAAAATAAAATATATAAGTGAAAACCTTATTTTGTAAGTTAATTTTGTAGGGTTGAGTTATACCTTAGATACAATTTTTAAGATGGAATCAAATTATATCCTATATGCATTGTTCAGCCTCCTACATTTTTGCCATGCTTTGGGCTGGAAGTCTTAGACGTAAGATAGAGTGTTGGGAATGTTACCTTAATCACATCATTCCTAGCCAGTTTTAGTTGCAGCCTCTTTGGAAATTGCCTAATTGCAACCTCAAGGATGGTGATTTAGTCACTTTAGCTAGTGGTATGGCTGAAATATTTAGTATGTAAATGGTGTGTTAAACAACCTTAGAAGACAGTTTTGTGGAGTTGAGTTTAAACCTAAAATTCAATTGTCCCTAAAGCGCTAAATAAAGAAAGTACAATATCCATTTACATTCCTCTAAAATATTTATTATTTACAACAGTATTGTTTAATCTATAATGTATAACTATATTAAGGGGATATGATGAGGAGGATAATATGAGGATAACACGTTAGAATAGAAAGTAAAAGAGCTATGAGGAGGATAATATTGCGAAATCTTCTAATGTTTAGGCATAGAATACACTTCCCTTCCCTCATGCAGATTTGGGGGGGAAAATGCTTTTTTAACTTTTGGACAAGGGAAGGATTGGATCCTGCCAATTCATTTCCTCCCTTTCAATAAAAGGTTGCTTCCCGTTGCTTAATACCCACTTCTGACATATATGAGTCTGTATCTTGTTGAGTATAAATCAATCTGATTAACTGTTACAGAATAAAAGAAAAATGCTTAATAGTAAATATGGTTAGAGAAATTCAGAATTTGGTATATCCTGTATGTAGTTAACTCCGTTCATCACCATCTAACTAGAAGTTTCTGCTTATAGGAGAGGTGAAGAGCATTCTTTCATCCTTAAACCTGCAACTTCTATGTGGAAAAATATTAAGGCTCAAGATGAAGGCTCTCAATTTTCAAAGTTGCAATCTCCAAACTCGTCATCAAGATCAAGTCTTTCCTCCAAGAGTCCTGACAGAACAAAGATCGTGTCAAGTGACAATCAGTATGCAATTATGGTGTCTTGTCGATGCAATTATACAGGTAAGTATTTTGCCTCCTTGTTTTGTTGGTGTGTTACTATTATCTAATATTTGCTGAGTTGTTAATTGGTTGTTCCCCCCTTGTTTTTTATGCTTAATGTAGCATCAAGATTATTCTTTAAGCAAGCAACCAGTTGGCGACCTCGTACATCAAGGGATATTATAATCTCTGTTGCATCCGAGATTTCAGGAGAGTCTCCTGGACCATATGAAAGAAATTCTCAACTTCCTGTGCAGGTCAATATATGTTTTAACTATTGACACTCTTGAGTTGGGGCTTGGATTTGGAGCACGTATTTAGTTTGTTTTGAATATTTATCCTACTTCAGTTTCATTAGTTTAATTGTTTCTCTTTTATCAGGTTTTAACTCTTCAAGCTTCAAATTTGACATCTGAAGATCTAACGTTGACAGTTCTCGCTCCAGCCTCATTCACTTCACCCCCTTCAGTTGTTTCTCTGAGTTCACCCACTAGTCCAAATAGTCCTTTTATTGGTTTCACAGAGTTTTTAGGAAGGATAAATGGTGAAAGACATGTCGGTGCCACTCAGGGGGGGAGCTTTACTTCTCTTTTAAAAGAAAACGACAAACAAGATGATGTAAGACCTCAGTCAGTTTCAATGAATGATGATGTCATCCCTAGTTCTGGCCTAAGTTGTACACATCTTTGGCTGCACAGTAGAGTTCCGCTTGGGTAATATGTCGGCTCTCAGTTTTATTTATATGACTTTGTTAAAGCTAACACTAATTAATTTAAAACCGTGTATTGGCCACGTCAGATGTATCCCATCTCAGTCAACAGCCACCATTAAGCTTGAACTACTTCCATTGACCGATGGCATAATTGCACTTGACTCTTTGCAAATTGATGTCATGGAAAAAGGTACAGAACACGAGACTTTTACTTTTTAATTCTTGACTCAGAAGACGAATTATCAGGTCAATACTTAAGTATTGGATTTATGAGAAGAAGAACTGCGTAAAAGTCTGTTAATTTTCTAACTGTCATGATTGTTTTGGAGAATCACTCAATGAGAATAACAAAAAATTATAACTTGGGGCCGGACAATTTTAGTCATGCATTTTATAAGATCTTTTGTTGGCTTCCCCTAGGTATGATATTTTTATGCCAGACGCTCGTTTGGGTCCTTTTTATAAGTTAGTTGTCCTGCTTGGGACTAGTCATTAATTTCTTTTTCTTCGATGATCATTTTAGGTATTTATAGATGCAAAGCATATGTTCTCACAAGTATTTTTATTAAGTTTGGTTGATTTTGTGCATTGTTTCATTCTTCATCAGAAAAAAAGTTTCCCTGCTCTCCATATGGCAGTAATCAAAATGCAAAATGCAAATTATGATATTGCTCAGGTTCTCACGTGTTTACATTATGGTCTGATCTGAACAGGTGTTACCTACATTCCTGAGCGGTCGCTAAAGATAAATGCAACATCTAGCATTTCCAAGGGGATTATCTAAGATGGACTCAGCCTGGTTGCATATTTCATTAAGGATGTTACCCAGTGCAGTGGAAGCAAATATGGAAGATTTGTTTGCCTGGATTTAGAATTGTTCTTCCAACATACTCAACGGCACAAAGGTATCCTTCCGTTATTGTAGCATTGTGATGGAGTTGGCGTGTTAATTTGTTCAGAAATAGCGGTTCACTTTGTATTGTAAAAACCACGAGCTTAAAATAGATTATTGTTACATACCCCTTTAAGGGGAAGATTGTAATCTTTATAGATAGATCGATTTTTTTGTGAAGATGTACTTATCTCTGACTCTTCGGAGTGAAAACATTCATGGCAGTAGGCAGCTGCAATTCAGTGCTTTTCAACTGGTCATCACTGGAAGCCTTGTATTCATGACTTTACCCTTTTATTTATTTATTTATTTTTGACAAATTATTACTCATGGTTCATCTCACTGCATCTTAGTCGAGTTTTTTTTTTTTTTTTTTTTTTTTTCTTTTTTTTTTTTTTTTTTTTTTTTTTTTTTTTTTATTTTTTTTTTTTTTTTTTTTTTCTTTATGTTTTTTTTTTGTTTTTTTTTTTTTTTTTTTTTTAATTGCTGCTGTTTTTTTTCTTGTTTAGTTTTTTAAGGATAACTTCTAGCTCTTCTTTCTCTTTGT
>Ga0123342_1005035_pt1 | contig 19583 bp, 9 predicted proteins | sample Turbeawhitnodule_FD_89960 | JGI IMG/M metagenome (GOLD analysis project Ga0123342, IMG submission 89960) | Root nodule microbial communities of legume samples collected from Mexico - Turtle bean Mexico white nodule | ecosystem: Host-associated > Plants > Roots > Nodule | place: Mexico: Nepantla... | reverse complement strand
TTTATTCTTATCGGAAAAATTGTTTACTTCCTCTTATTATGCTAAATATAATTATTACAATCAAATACACATAAATTTAAGATTTTATAAATATAATTAATATATTAAAAGTTATTTAAATAATCAAAATTTAATTTAAATTACAGTAAATAATATAATTACAGTATATATTCATGTGTAAATATTATATGTATAGGGAGGGGAAAGAACTTATCAAACCATGTTAAATTTAATAAGAAAACATAATAAAATAAATAATAAATAACATTATCATTTATCATGTGATAAAATATTAGGTTTGTCCCCTAAAAAACATTTTAGTTAAAATTTATTGAAACTATAAAATATGATAAATAAGGAATAAAATTTATATGATTATGTGATTTTTAATAAATTATAATCAAAGGCAAAATAGTGTAAAAAAATTATCGTCCATATCTTTTAAAAATGTAACTAGTTAGAATCTTAAGCAGTTATAAGTTATTTTGACTTGTATGCTATAAACGACGTCGTTTTTATCCAGAATGAATTTCAAGCGTCACAAGTGAAAAAGAAAATATTGACGTGAGGTGAATGTCTGAATGTTAAGAACACTGACACCAAATCCAGTACTGCAAGATAATAAAAAAAACAACAATAAAACAAATTTAGATGCAATTTTCTTCAGTTAGAATAAAAAAATATTAATATTTTAGATTTTAAATTAGTTTATAAAAAATTAATAAAAAATAAATTATAATATAAAATAATAAATAATTAAAATTGATAGTTAGTAATTAAATATTAATATAAAAAATATTTTATAAAATTTTATTAATAAAACTGCGTGTCCGGTAGATTTCTTAATTTATAATTTAATTTAATTAAATAATAATTAATTATTTTAATTTCTAAAATTAATATTTTTGTAGTAATTTAATAGTTGTAATAATTCTAAACCTACACAATTATTTAAAATATATATTAGGATAATTTAGTAAATTAAAATATGATAATAAAATAAGAATTTAAATTTTCTAGACTAAAATTATTTTCTATAATATTATTTTGATTTTCTTGCTATTTTACCAAAAATATCAGATAAAAAAAATTAAAAACATGCAAAATTGCAATGTAGCATAAAAAGATATATATTTTTATATTGATTTAAAGATATATAAGTTTGAATTAAAAAAAAATCCAAGAGAAGAGTTAATTAGGGAAAGAAAGGAAAGGTGGCGGCGGCACGGAATGAGATAGAAGAGAAAGCATAATAGTGTTGCAATCCAAATCCCTCGTAATGAGATCCAACGGCTGGAATCGAAGGCAGCAAAGTGATCGAACGGCGAAAAGGAGAACCGCGTTTACGAAGGTAACCCAGGAATAAGAAATCTTCATCCTCTTATACCCTTCCATGCCGCGCCCACTTCTCTCTTCTCTTCTCTCTCTCTCTTCGCAATTCCAGATTCGTTCTTTCTCTCTCTAGAAACCACCTTCGCTCGCGCTTCTTCTACTTTTTCCGTTTTTAGCTTTTTCCTTATTTGGCCTTCGACACTTCACTCACATCCATTTATAGAAAAAATAGACAGAGAGAGTGAGTGTGAGAGAGAGAGAGAGCGCGAGCGAGAGAGAGGAAGAGGAAGTGTTGTTCGGTCACGGTTTATTGATTTTATCGATTGATTGGTTTTTTGATTCATTGATTTAGGATGCAACAATCGAACGGCTCCGATTCCTCGTTGCAGTCGCAGTCCGCGGAGCAGAACGTTCCGCGGCAGCCGGCAGCGTCTCCGGCGGTGGCGCGGCCGCAGCAGTGGCTTCCGATGCAGTATCCGACGGCCATGGTAATGCCGCACCACATGCTGCCTCCGCAGCACTACGCGCCGCCGTACGTGCCTTTCCACCACCACCAGTACGCGCCGCCGCACGTCCCGCACCAGCAGCACCAGAACGGATCCAGCGGCGAGAACAAAACCGTCTGGATCGGCGATTTGCATCACTGGATGGACGAGAATTATCTCCATCGCTGTTTCGCCTCCACCGGCGAGGTATACACATACACACTCGATATACGTATACATACATTAAACACACAGAGAATGAATCAATGGGAACTGTTATTGTATGCATCAAATTGATGAAAATAATTGTAATTCTTTGTTGTTTAATTTTGATATAATGCTGTTTAATTTCTCTACAATGGGAACTGTTAAAGGTGTTTTTGTTACAAGATATATATGTATGAGGATGTGTGTGTATATATTATATATGTATGATAATGGGTTCGAATTTAATTTCTGTTTATGTTTATATTTATAACGTATGTAGAAGAACTGTAGTTGACAATGTTTGATATGAGTGTTTTTTTTTTTGCATTCTTCATTATCAGCTGATTTCGAGAACGTTGTAAAAACTCCGTTTTTAACATAATTTTGATTTTTTTAGTATTTTTTAGGTTTTTTAAAATTAAATTAGAGTTTATCTCGATTTTTGTGTTATAGAGATTGTGTCAGTGAAAAAAAAATCTAGGGAGTTGCATTTAAGTTTTTTCATTTTTTTATTGGTTGGATTTTGCTGTGTGGTTTATTTGGGAGGCTTGGGTTCTTACATGTTTTTTTTTTGTGTGGGGTTTAATTTCTGTGTTACCGGTAGTATACAAGGTGTCAACGCATCATCGCATGCATGTTTGAAATGTCAACTTCATTGATATATTGAAAAGGAAAAGTTCTTTTTTGCATCGAGAGTCTGACCAATAACTTTAATTTGGAAATTTTATATATGCGTTTACTAGATATATGATATTTTGATTTCAGTTAACTCTGTAGGTGCTATCCAAAATTGTTTTTAGTGGAATGAATGAAATTTTTTCCTTTGCAGGAATAAAATAAAATGGTCCTACACATAATTGATGAAAATAGATTCGTACTTGTTTAATGGTTGAATAGTGGAAATAGAAATGTGGATGTCATTTATTTTCGTACTTGTGTGCACATTAATGAACTCTCATTTTAATTAGATGAAAAGCCAGTCAATTACATAAAAAAAATTCTGCATTTTGGAGGCTTAATTTGTTAACAAAGATGTGGACTGTGCTTCTCATATCCAAGCTTCTGAGTGTTGTATAATTTTACAGATTTCCTCCATCAAGGTTATTCGCAATAAGCAAACTGGCCTATCAGAGGGTTATGGATTTGTGGAGTTCTATTCACATGCTACAGCTGAGAAAGTTCTGCAAAACTATGCTGGAATTTTGATGCCCAATACAGAGCAAGCATTCCGTCTAAACTGGGCATCATTTAGCACAGGAGACAAGGGTTCAGATAATGTTCCTGACCTTTCTATTTTTGTAGGAGATTTAGCTGCAGATGTTACGGATAGTTTGTTGCATGAAACTTTTGCTAGTGTGTTTCCTTCTGTTAAAGCTGCAAAAGTTGTTTTCGATGCCAATACTGGCCGTTCAAAGGGCTATGGTTTCGTCAGGTTTGGCGATGACAATGAGAGATCCCAGGCCATGACTCAGATGAATGGTGTTTACTGTTCCAGCAGGCCTATGCGTATTGGTGCTGCAACTCCAAGGAAATCATCTGGCCATCAACAGGGTATGCCAAATCACATTGCTCGCTTCTGATTTCTGATATATCTCTTTTCATTTGGGAGGGTAAAGGAAAAGATAAGTACATAATGCATTTTGTACCAATAAAATGCTTCCAGCCACATATTTCATTCTCAATTTTCAGCTGTTCTTCGATTTGAGAACTACATTTCTTACTAATATAAACAGAAATCAAAGTTTTGTGCTTTAGATGACGATTTCAATGTCTTTCTAAATTGGTGTAAATTCCTTGAAATACATGTAAGATATGCCTTTTTAGTTTTCACTTTAAAAGAAAGAAAAAAGACAATTACTATGTTTGTTTACTAATGTATATGTTTGATGGTTTCATTAATAGGAGTTGGGGTAGTTAAAAAATGATCCCATTTATTCATAGGTTCTGATTATGTGAAGTGTCAATTTGAGTGACATGATATTAATTGATTTTTTAAGCTTCAAAATAAACTATTCCAAACATATGCTTGGCCGTTAATTTTCCCCTTTTATTGATTTAGACCCCTTCATTTCTTTTTTTTAATACATCTCACTCTATTTTCCTCCAAATTTGTCTTTGATTGTGTTTAGATCCTCACCTAAGTGAGTAAAGTTAGGTTATTGGTTATCCCACCAGTGAGAAAAATCTTGGTTGTTTGCTTTGTTTTTTCCATTTCTTGCTATTTTGACCAGCTTTGTATTGAATCTATAAGTTTCCTTGTTTAGGAGGTCAGTCAAATGGCACATCCAGCCAATCTGAAGCAGATTCTACCAACACAACAGTGAGTTTTCCAGTTTTTTGGATAAAGAGTTGCAATCTAGTGATTTACTACTACTACTTTCATATATGTAACCAATTACTCGTTATAGATATTTGTTGGAGGACTGGACCCTAATGTTTCAGATGAAGACCTCAGACAGCCATTCTCCCAGTACGGTGAGATAGTCTCTGTTAAGATACCTGTTGGAAAAGGGTGTGGTTTTGTCCAGTTCGCAAACAGGTACATGTTCTGATATTTTAACTTTTCATATTGACAGATAACATAATTTTAATATCTTTTTGGTGTACTGGCAACAACATATTCTGATAAACTTTTTCAGAAATAATGCTGAAGAGGCATTGCAGAAGCTAAACGGGACAACAATTGGAAAGCAGACAGTCCGACTTTCTTGGGGCCGTAATCCAGCAAATAAGCAGGTAAAACCCTCAATCAGATAGAATCCCACATTGTCATTTGTCTATTAACCCAAAACAAGTACTGTTTAAAGAATTTGGCTTCTATTTGGCCTCTTATAATCATTTAAAATGTAAACTATACGAACTATATTATATTTTATTTTAAGATCAACGGATTAAAACTCAGTTTTGTGAATTCCATTTTCCAATAAAATATGTTGGTAGTGCTAGACTGTATTGACTTCATGCTGCCCATCATTAAATTACATTTGTGATGATTCATTCTCAATTGATATTTCTTTGGATTGCAGTTTAGAATGGATTTCGGCAACCCCTGGACTGGGGCATATTATGGGGCCCCTATTTATGATGGTTATGGTTACGCATTGCCTCCTCGTCATGATCCCAGCATATATGCTGCTGCTTATGGAGCTTACCCTCTTTATGGTGCCCACCAACAACAAGTAAGCTAAATGCAGTGCAGTGCAATGGAGAAGTAGCTTTCACAACAAGTTACACAGAATCACCCTTGAATGTGCAAATTAACTTCTCTCCCTTTGTAACTTGCCTGATCTGTTGAATTGAATTTTTAAGAATCCCTCCTAATTGTGGAGCGGAAATGAATTTTGATAGCCTGAGGTAGCGCTGTAGGGATTCAATTAGTCATTTGTTTAGGCCTTGTAGGAGTAATGACTAAAGAGGAGCTTAAACTTATTATAGGAATAATTGTCTTATGTATGACAGCGTGTGTGCTTGCTTTCATTTTATTTGTTTTTGACATTAAAGCTTTGCTTTGTTAGCTTTTAAGGGTCATTTTGTTTCTTCTTTGCCAAATTTTACTTGCATGTCTGCTATTCAGAAGCGATTATAGAATTCGAGTTCATCTTATGTAAGAGATCCTGTCCATTTTATTGTAATCGATGGATCGGAAATATGAGCTTACTTTGCTCGAGTTTCTGAATGTGCGTATGTATTCATTGGTTTAGTTTGAAATCTTTATTTCCGTCTCATATTTGGAATGAGAGCGGAAGGAAGAAGGCAGTGAAAACTTTGCAATCGAGTTGCTTGAGCTTAAACAGTTGAACTCTGGCGTGAAAAGGTTTCAAAGGAGACAAAAGTTTCATATTTTGCTGCTAGAATATTAATATTCAAATAGAGATAAGTATTTGTGTAAATTATTACTTGTATAAACTTGTCCTTGAATTTTGTTACCTTTATAATCACATGTTGCTATATTCTTTTCCTAATTAGAGGTGAAAATCTTATTGATGAATTTGTATGAAACTAATCAAATTTGGCATCAATTTTATGGATACTGAGACCAAGTAGACCTAAGAGTTTGATTCGGGAGGAAGTTCTCCCTGAAGAAAAAAAGAGATCATGGTTAACGCTCGCTTTGGTTGGTAACTTGGAACCATGTGGCCAGCTCCTCTTACAGTGATGAGGGTTAGCCCTTTGTACCCAATCAAGTATCCTCCGACCTGCATTTTGTATGCAGAAGATTACCTTACATAGATGCTGCTTGAACATTGATTATATAAGGTAAATGAAAATGCTTATTAAGTGATTACCTCATTTCCAGAATACCATGGACGCCATGTTGTCTCCACTGGAAGTTTCAAGGCATTTACTGAATACCTAGACGATGTTATGGGAACACGCCCATCTGTATCACCACTGTATTATAGAACAACAATGTTACATAAAAGCCATTACAGTACTGTCTTGGATGTAACAAAGCAATTTGTATAGTGTATGAATTATCACCTATATATCCATGTTCTTATGCCACTTGATATTAACCCACTTATAGTGGGTAGAATTGTTGCTGGGCTATCTGTCCATCCCACCGGACTGAAAACAAGCATCACATGTATTCAGAAAACAGTGTTAGAGTTATGGAATTTGACATCGATTAGAGATTATGATTTAATAGTATATATATATAGACGCAAATTTCATCTGAAGTTGATGCAAATTTCATCTGAAGTTGATTTTATAAGTTGGTTTTATGAGAAATTAGGTTTAAGTTTAAATATCACTTTTTAATAAATAGAGTAATTACAATTCATGCATTTTGAAAATAAAGGGAGGAAAACATAATCAGAGAATTTTGAGTACCTGCAAGAAGACCATTCTGAGACTTTAGCATGAAGAGCCTCTTGTACTTGGGCCAGATTTAAGTAGGATTTGGTATATTCGTCAGAACAAGGGTCGAAATTGCTGTCCTACAATATTCCATGTTCAACACTTTTCTGGCTTAGATTTCACCATAATTATATTACTCCATTCATCGTTTTTTTTTATCAGAAAAGAAATTCATTGTTCTTAGTATTTTTTTTTTTAAATAAAAGGAAAGAAAGTCTAGATAATGAGAAATATTAAATAGTCTCAATCTCTGTATTTATGATTCTAACTAATTATTATATAATGTCTCTTTAGTTGAGTTGGTGAAAATATACCTAGAGCATGATAGTATTTAATTATGCAAGAATTTATCTTCAAACTGTCATGCAATTATAATCTTTGACAATCTTTATGTAACACCTAGTCAATGTTTTTTATAGTTGGTTAGAAATTGGGAGAGAAAAAGAAAGTATGATTATTTTATCACAATATATTAAAATAGATTAAATTCGCATTAGTTAAATATAAATATTAAAATAAATAAAATTAACGTGAATAAGACCAAGACTAATTTTGATAAACAGAACAACATCTGTTAATCCTATAAATAATATTTTTTTAGCAAAAACAAATTAAAAAAAAACTTAATACAAACTTAATTTACGTAACACTTTTAAATTTATAAAAAACTAAAACTGTAATATATATAATAAGTGGATATTAACTTTTTTAATATAAAATATTCTTAAAAGAATCCTAAGTGAAGTTAACCCCCTAATACACATGAAACACTAATCTTTTAGAACTAATTTACTTCATCCTTATATTAGTAAGAATGTGATAAAATAGTTATGAGGATAAATCTGGATTTGACTATAATTAAATATATTAATAAGAACAATAGAGAGAGGAGGAAGAGGCATGGAACTTACAGAAGGTGGAGTTTGAGCAGCTAGATCACAGAGGGGAGCATATATGTCATAAATGTCAATCACTCCAATCTCATCATCCCCTCTTCTTTGATATTTGTTGCATTCACTTGTTAAGTTCCCACTCTCAAAGTCACAATGCCTTTCAATTCCTTCATGAGTTTCATCAGAGTTCATAGCATGTGTCCAGAAATACTCATACATTCCTTTTCCACACATATTATCATCTATCCAACCATTCCCAATCTGCATCATCAACCATACCAAAACAACTTCAATTCAAATGTAGGAAAAATGTTATCAAGTTCATCATGATAAATGAGTTATGGAATATGAAGTTGGTGTGTGAGAAAGTATAGAGCAAAATTGAGTGACTCACCGCAACCCCTTTGAGGTTAAGAAGTGTGTGATTTGTGAGGTTATTATGAGTGAGAATAGTGTGAGCTAGCTGAGGGACATAATGTCCAGCATAGCTTTCTCCAGTGATGAACAAGTCTCGAGATTTGTAGTGTGGAAATCTGTTGAGCCAGTTTATGAGAAAAGTGTAAGAGTCCATGGCTGTGCTCTTGTCTCCACTGTCAGAGTAGTCAGAAGAAGTGTTTGAATATGAGAATCCAACTCCTGCTGGAGACTCTAGGAAAATAACATTTGCCACTGCAAAACTTATAAAAAGTTCATTATAGAAATTAATACAAAACTTAGCTATAATTTCTCAAATTCGTGTTTTCATGCTATTGTTCAATTGGAGTTTCACTTCATTGACGTCTGAGTCACATTTTATGCTGTTATTTTTTTTATGGACCCGTTAATTGTAATATGAATAATATTTGAATTTCGGTGATAAATGAGATTTGTAGACATAAAAATAATTATATGTTTAAGGGTAGAATGATTGACCACTCCAAACTTTTTTTCTTAACACAATTAAAGGTTTGATCTTGTATGTCATCAGAGTTACCTTCTGTGAGCTTGTTTTCCTTCTGAGATCGGTGTTTAGAACTCCTGATATGTATGTTCTCCATTAAAAACTTATAATGATTTTAGGTTGGCTGAATTGTTAGAGATCTCACATCGACTAGAGATTATAACATTTCATCGTATATAAGTGAGTGCAACCCTTATCCCATGAGCTGGTTTTATGGGGTTGAGTTAGATTTAAAACCCACTTTTTAACATGGTATCAGAGTCATTTCGATCGTTTATCCTAACGAGTGTTTGTTGGGTTTATCAGGTCACCCGCTATCGGATCGTTATCGGACCATCTATAACATATATCTCCACGCACGAGTTGGTAGCCTCGACGTAAGGGGTTTGTATGTTTCTATGTACATCATTCTTTAATTGAGTTTTATTTATTTTTTCTTACCGTGTAGTGATATTTAAGATTTCATGACATTTTTGTATCTAGTATGTGTAGAAAGGAATGCTTACCATTGTTCCATGCATATTCATTTTTGCGAAGTGTTCTTCCATCACTGTTCACTCTAAAAGGTCCTAATTCTTGCATGGCTCCATATCCAAGGGAAGAGCACCCAGGTCCTGAAAATCACACATTTAGTCATCATACTTTTTTTCCATTGAGGCAAAAAATTAGTTAATATATAATCTAAAAGTTAGTTACAAATTAAAGACAAAAAATATTAATATATGTTTTTCAGTTACTTAATAAATTGAAAATATTTTACTAATTGAAATATGATTAGATATATACTCATACTCTTAATATAAAGATATTCTTTTTTTATCAAATTAAAACAGGTTCAAATAATACACACCTCGAAAGTTTTATTTATCATCCCTATCTAAACTCAATAATTTATTGATAATTAAACTGTTAAAGAATTTTTAATAATTTATTTTTGGCAGACATGAATAATGGCTTCCGTGTTAGAATTGTATTGGAGTAATATAAGTTGTGTTGTCATTATTGATTGGGAATATATTATCTCATACTATATATCAATTAATCATGAATAAGAAATATTAACATAAAAGAAACTAATTGCTACCTTTACCATTTATTGCCACAGAATATATAAAGGGTGGGGTCATGTTGTCATATTATTCAAACATAATTGAGTCTCTTTATGATTATTGGGGGCAAAAGGAATACTTTGAAAAAGGCTTTTTAGATTATTTTTATTTGTTCATCACATTTTGTTTAAATATTCATTTAACATCTATTCATTATCGATCATGTTACAAAGTTACTATTTATATATAATTTTTAGTTATTGCAAAATCCTCCAATTTCAGAAAATGTAATTTACCCTTAAGAGAAATAGAAATATAGATATAACGAATAATTAAATATATTCAGCACTGGCCCAAATATTTTAAATAATAAATATGTTTTTATGATTATGCAAATATAAATGTCTGTTCATAATTAAATAATTAACCTCACTAAAAAAAACCATAAAATATAAACTAATTTTAGAGACAAAAAATAATTAGTTGCTATAATAATTAAATTAGAGACTATTTATTTTAGAAACTTAAAAAAAAAGTTGGTTTCTAAATTAGTTTCTATTATTGTTAAATGGTTTCTAAATTAGTATCTAATTAGCAACCAAGGTTCTAACTACCAAATATTTAGATTCTAAATTTGGTAGCAAAAACCTTAGTAACTAATTAGATATCAATTTAGAAACTATTTATAAATAATAGAAACAAATTTAGAAATTAAAATTTTTTTTAGTCTTTAAAATAGTATCTAATTTAGTCAATATAACAACTAATTATTTTTTATCTCTAAAATTAGTTTCTATTTAATAATTTTTGTGTGTAGAATATGTGTTGTTTTATGTTGTTTAGTTTACTTTTGTTAGGTACTGACTTTTCTTTTTTTTTGGTGGATGGATTGCTAGAGGTAAGGTCAACTTTAATTTCATTATTTGTATAAGAGTTAGATCACTCCTGAAATGAATCATTAATTTTTGTTGATAAAATAAGTGTTATTTAATTCGCTCATGTTGCCTTTTAATGTGAAAATTGAATTTTAATTTCTTGTATGACGAGATATTCCTAAAATATTTCTATTATTTTTTTTTTACTGATAAAAAAAACTATACCTAACATATTTAAAGAAAGAAGGGTAAGGGTAGAAAATGTATGAAAGAGTTACCTCCATTGAGCCATAGAACAAGGGGCTTGTTGGAAGCATTGTGAGGTGACTCAACAAAGTAGTAGAACAATCTTCTTCCTGCTTTGGCATCCACAGTTACATAGCCACCATACTGATCAAAATCCACCCCTTCTGGTTCTCCCGGCAAACCCTTCACCTTGTCATCTTCCATCAACACCCTTTCTTCCTCAACCTTCCAAATTTCTCCATCACCAATCTTTGTCGCCATTGAAGCTTCTTCTGACCTCACTTTCTCACCCCTCTTTGATCGAATTAACTTGTACAGATATTCCCCTTGTTGGTTCCCCTCACATGGCATCGCAAACTGCCACCAAGACAAAAACATGAACCACACAACAACTTTCATGGACAACATTCGACTCATCCTTGTGTTGTTCTGAGTAGTGTTGTGTTATATATATATATGTACATATACCTTTTCAAGATCTCAAATCCATGAATTTAAATGATATTTTGAATCCTTGGTGCAAACCCATAAATAGTATTTTGAATAGAAAAATATAACATTCCAATAATCATTTGATAAATACTCCACTTTAAGAAAATATAGTTATATCACTACAAGAAAATCATCAAATAGAAACCAATTTTTAGAAACTAAAATAATTAGTTGCAATAGTAACTAAATTGGAGACCATTTTAGAAACTAAAACAAAAATTGGTTTCTAAATTAGTTTTTATTATTTTCTATTATTGTTAAATAGTTTCTAAATTGGTATCTAATTAGCAACCAATGTTTTATCTACCAATTATTTAGTTTCTAAATTTAGTCTCTAAAACCTTGGTTGCTAATTAGAGACAATTTAGAAACTATTTAACAATAATAGAAAATAATATAAACTAATTTAGAAACCAATTTTTGTTTTAGTTTCCAAAATGGTCTCTAATTTAGTTACTATTGAAACTAATTATTTTGGTCACTAAAAATTGATTTCTATTTCATGATTTTCTTATAGTATATGAAAAAAAAATCAATGTATATTATTCATGGGGTCTTGTTTGTTTCTCTTTTTGCATGTGTTGTCCATATAAAGAAGGTGGTTATGAGAAAGTTATATTGAATAAAGTGATGTTACATGCATTAACTCTAGTATATTCAACATTCACACTTTTTTTTTCTTAACTTATACAAAACCCTTGAATAAACAATGAACAGTATTTAATGGAAGGCAGTTCAAGCTCTGACTTTGTGAACACAATGTTATTATATTTTATTATTTGGTAAGATGAAGGCGTATATAACCACTATTGAATTTAAATGCAAGCATGTCAAATTGTTTCAGTTGTGAATGTAGAAATTATGAAAGTGGTGTATGTAAACATCAAATGATTAGTTTCATTGATGAGAATTCATATTAAGTATGTCATATATATTAAATTGGAAGAAATATATTGTATTTTCTATGTTATTTTAAATAAGAATGATATATTAAATTGCAAGAAATATATTGTATTTTCATGTTATTTTAAATGAGAATGATATGTGAATATTCTGAATAGATTAAGATAATACTACTACAAGAAAATTATTAAATATAATTTAATTTTAGAGTTCAAAATAATTACTATATTAGTTAAACTAGACACCATTTTATAAAATAAAAATTTATTGGTATTTAAAATTGTTTCTATTATTAATAAAAATTTATAAAGGAGTTTCTAAATTGATATTTAACTATTAGCTATCCAAGGTTTTAGCTACTAACTATTTATGTTCTAAATTAATATCTAAAAGACTAATTTAGAATCTAAAATATTAGTAGCTAAAACTTTGATAGATAAATTAGGTACCAATTTAGAAATTATTTTATAATATTTTATTAATAATAGAAATCACATTAGATATCAATAATTTTATAGTCTCTTAGATAATATTATTTTAGTCAATATAATGACTACTTTTTTTTATCTTTAAATTTAATTATTATTTAATGATTTTGTTGTAGTGTAAATATATATATATATATATATATATTATATCTAAATAGAGATTTTTTTTATATGGGTTGGATTATTAGCATTCCTATTTATTTTATTTTTTATTACTGATAAAAATATATAAAATTAGATTTATAAAATTTAAATGATGCGAAGATGAGTAAATATTTTGAAAGATATGATGTGATGGTGGTGTTGAATTAATTTGAAAGAGGGTTAGTTCAGCAACTCATTTACTACAAGTAAGTGTAACATTGACATGAAGCTGATCTCATAAATTTAGGTTTTCACTTTAGGGTTCTTAATATTAAATATTCAGATGAAGGTGCCGTGTGCCATTACCCTAACATATGGTGCATTGGTGTCAAAAAATAAAACCAAACAAAATGAAAAATGAAACTTGCAAAACATAAACATTAGGCATATATACATAAGTTTAGTTTCTAACGAAACCATTGTGTTTATTTTTGTGTGTTGTTTTTGTTCTAATAAGATTGAAATAGAAAATGGTGGTGGAGTAAGTAATTCATGCATCTATGCATGTACATGGACACTCTCTGTCCCATCAAAAAAAGATTATGACTTATTATTAGTGATTTTTTTTTTATCTTCTATAGTTTTTCATTCTAGTTCTAATATATCAAATACAAAATAATATTTATGATAGTATCTTTCATTAAGTTTTCTTATATAACAATGGTAAAAATTTGTATTACATGAATCATTTTTAGAATATGAGATTGGAAATAATTTTTCGTTTTTAATTTTTTATCATAAGAAAAAAATAAAAAAATAAATATGGATCACTTCGAGGGTGATCTAACTCTTATATATCATTATTATCTGTCACTCAATTCTACCATCAGAGACAGATCATCCTCACAATCTGCATAATAAACAACTAACCAACCTAAGAAAAACAAATCTAATTGAATACATACAAATGAGGGGATCAAGGCACCAATATGAGAAAGAAACAAGCTTAAGAGACTTTTGAAATTACCCAAGACCAAGCCTTCAGTTGAATCAAGAAGAAAATTTTAGAATGATCAATCATTTTACCTTTAAATATATGTTTATTCTTGTGGCTCAAAATCCCATAGTCCATATAATACCCAAAATTGAATTAACTTACTAGGGTGTTCTATGCAAATAGGGTGTTCTATGCAAAATAAACTGCAAGATAAAGATAAATATGATGAGGTTCTTCATTAAGTTTTCTTATATAATAGTGGTACAAAAATTGTATTACATGAATTATTTTTAGAATGAGATTGAAAAATGTTTAATTATTATACTAATTCATTTTATTATTTATGATAGTTTTTTTTATTGAGAAAGAGACTTTAAATTTAATTTAATTTTATAAAATTAATTTGTAAGATAATGTTTACGCTTGTCTATATATTATAAAATGATTTTGTATCTAGTGCCGGAGTCTATCTATTTAACTTAACAATCTAATAATAAATGTCATTATAGGTTTAACAAGGTCTATAATATTAAAAAATAAATTTTAAATTTAATTTAACTTTATAAATATATTAATATTAAAATAACTTTATTTTTAATTGATGTTGAATGTTCAACCATTTTAACTTTTTGAATAACTAATTTCTTTAGTCTTTTTCAAGGGCTAATTTGTGGTAAGCAATTGTTAGTGGAATATTTGAAAGAGCTTTTGAGATGGGTATGATGATGATGCAGCACAAAGTCTTTTAAAAGAAAGATTCAATTATTAATGACATGTTACGTGTATCATCTTTAAGGTTTTGTAACTTTTGTTTTAAGTGTAAAAGATTTATTCATATTTTAACAACTTTTTACTTGTATTTTTTAACTTTTTAGAATTTAAAATAAATTTTTATCTTATCATTTAAAGTCTTATTTAAAATTCAAAAATCTTAAAAATTTCATATTTTAAAGTTTTGAAACGATAACTTGCCAAATAAGCTAGTTTTTTCTTTCTTTTCGGCCGAATGACACTTTTGTATTTTTAATACCTATTTATATTTTATTTTATTTCAGAATTAATATTGTTTCTACAAAATATTTTTGATTATTTTAGGTGATTGTAATGTAATATTTACATGTATCACCTAAAAACTCTTAAGAATCATAAAATAAATACTTTCTCATTCATTTTAAAATGAATAGCATGAACTAAAAATCATGATTTAAAATTTAAGAGGGATAACAAATATTTTACACGAATTAAAACAAAAATTCACACATTTTATAATAAAAAAATTAATTTCAAATTTACAAAAATAAAAAACAGAAAAATTTCATCTAACTAAAATGAAAACTTGATTTGAAAACACGTTTAATCCTAAAAAAGAAAAATTCGGTATCATGTTTTACTTCAAGTTTTTCTCTTTTTTTTTTCTAATTTAAAAAGATAAAACTCAAAACTAAAGTCCGTATTCTTTTGTATTTGTAAGTGGTATTGCTTCCGCGAAAAAATAATTTATCATTTTTAGAAATTAATTTATCGATTATATTCATAACTAGATTCATTTGTAATTCTAAAATCATTTTTAAATAATATATATATATATATATATATATATATAATTCATTGCATAATAAATGAATTAGTTATATATTGATTGAGATAATACCCTAAAACTTCTAACTTAAGTCCATAAACATACAAATTAATATTTTTAAGTGTGATAAGATACCATGAGTTATTTCATTGTAGTTAAAAGTGTTAAGTTATACGTCTCTATACCTTCTCGGTTAGTTTTTCAGAAAATTTGCATTTTTTATTTCACAATCTAAAATACAAAATTTGTATTAAAAAAAATTGTATTTTAAATTGTAAATTTCAGAATACAAATTTTATATTTTGGATTGTACAATAAAAATAAAAAAAAATCATAAATATTAACTTTTTTGAATTATAGAAAAATGTCAATTGAATATGAAAATAATTTTAATATTTTTGAAAGTATGGGTGCAAGAAAAGAATATGGAGGTGCAGAAAGAATTTACACTTTGGAAGATGGTATAATTTTTTTTTATTACTTCCACTTTGTAAGGCCCATCATACAGTTTCTTTAGCCCAAAAATAGGTTTTTATTTGTTTGAGTTTAACGAATTCCTTTTATTGGCAAAATGAACCACTAAATCATCTCTTAACATTGTATATAAAAACTTTTATTTCACTCTCACTCATTAACTAAATATAATTTATTTATAATATAAAAAATCAAAATTATGATATAAATTCATATATATTTTTTCATTTCATTAATACAAAAATTAAAAAGTGAAATTAAAATTAAAAAAAATCATTATCATAATTCTTTAGACGATAAATTATTTAAACTAAAAGATGAAAGCCGATAATTATTTGAAAAATATATGTAGTTCACAAATTTTAAGTTATATACAAGTAATTATTACGTGTCATTTTATATTATTTTACACTTATTAGCAAAGTCAATATTGCCTGCCTAGCTTTACAAAACATTTTATTTATTATTTAAAAAAAATTGAACTCTTGTAGTCATAAATTTTGTCCAAAATATTATTTAACTTCCCTAAAAAAATAATTTTAAAAATACAAAATAATTAATTGTTATATTAACTAAATTATACTATTTTAGAGATTAAAAAAATTATTAATAACTAAATTAATTTTTATTATTATTGATAAATATTTTTTAAATTAACATTTAATTAGATAAAAATTTAAAAAATTATTTATCAATAATAAAAATTAATTTATATATTAATAATTTTTTAGACTTTAAAATAGTATTTAATTTAATTAATATAAAAATGAATTATTTTCTGTCTTTAAAATTGGTTTTTATTTAATAATTTTTAGTATTTTATCAATACCTTTAATTAATAAAATAATTAAAAAGATTAAATTACAAAATAATTTTAAAATGTACTTTTTCTCATCAAATAAAAAAAACTACACAAAATCGTGTTCCATTATTTTATATTCAGCAAAGTTTTTAATAACTCATTTCTAAAATTTGATGAAAACAAAACTTTTTGGTTAATTACTAGCAACTTATTTTTAATATCAAACATGTGTCATGCTATCAAAATACCCGGACTCTTTACCCAAGGGTTGAGTTAGGCCTAAAGTCCACTCCATAATAAACTATGGAGAGAATTTAAATCTTCAAACTAAAGTTGTTTCAAGATCCACAGAAAGACAAATGAATAAGGTTTTGTAACATGAATAAACAAGTGAATGAAAAACTCAAATGGCTGAATCGAGGAATAAAATAGTGTGTTGAAGGATGTGTTTTGTTGATTATGATTGTTGCATATTTTAATATTTTGATGTGTGTGTTGAGCTATTGACCTTTTAGGGACATAAGAGAAAGGGGACCCTCTTTTTGGTTGTCCCAAAACAAAAGCTGGCAAAGTCCAAGGTAGACCCATATACAACCTCACACCACAAAATTATCAAAACTTGTGTTTTATTTTATGTGACTTTGTCGCATTTAACAGTCTCTGTGTGTGTGTGCATGCCCCCATGTAACAGTTATCATTGTTACTTAACAGCTTTACTACCATTCATCACATAAAGGTAGATGCAACTTCTTACCTAAAATTTTTATAATTTTTCTTTTCCCTTTTCTCTTCTCATCACATTCTATCTTTTTAATTTTTGTATGCACCAATAGAAAGGTAACCTGTCCTATAGTATCATTTTGCTGTCTTGTAGTGTGATGTGTTAGTTTCTCCCATTTAATTATAAGCAATGTTTATTGAGACTACAGAAGTCTCTTTAAACGGTTTAATACCAGCATATTTAACAATATGGTAGGCAATATATCCTTTCAAGAGTTGGTTTGTTGATTCTTTGTGAGAGTAAAAAAATAACACAAAGAGAAAAGAGAGAGAGGAAAAGTAGAGAAGAATAAGCAAAAAAAATATATATTATTGCATAATGCCAAAGTCAGATAAAGAAAGTATTTATAAAAAAAAAAAAAACTAAAACACAAGATGATCTAGACAATCTGTCAGCAGATTAGACGGTCTAGTGTAAACAAATAAACAAGATAGTCTAGTATTTTATACAAACTGATTAAAGAGTCTAGAGTAAGATCGTCTACATCAATTTTATTAGCTCCCTCAAGCTGAGAATATATATTTTTCATTCTCAGTTTGGAAAACTAAATTTTGAATATAAAGGACTTTAGTAAAAGTGGATGCAACTTGAAGAGAATAGGTAATGGAAATAAGTTTTAGTAATCTAATATGTTTATTTTCTCGCAAACGATGTGACAATTTATTTTGATATCCTTTGTTTGCTTGTGGAATATGAAGAAATTTGTATATTGATTGGTTGTCGCAATAAAGAATAATCAGTTTGGAAAAAAGAACATAAGGCCTTCAAGAAGATAAGTGATCAACTAAATTTTACAAGTAGTTGTAGCAAGTGCATGGTATTATGCTTCGGAAGAATTTTTGGATAAAATGACTTGGTTCTTTGATTTCCATGATATAATAGAATCACCTAGATAGATTAAGTAGCATGTGATAGATTTGCGAGTCTGATAACAAATGACCAATCGAAATCGCTGAAGGATTTAAGTTGAAGAATGTTGTTGTTACTTAGAAAAACACCATATTTGATGAACCACATAAGTGATATCTAGGCAAGAGTCAATAAGATGGATGGATGGACTGAATCACAAAAGTATTTTTCTTGAAACTATCTCAATTGGTACGTTTTCCATTCCATGTGTAAGGCCAATGAATATTAAATAATGTTTAAAAATTTACCACAGGTTGACGGACTGATCAACAAGTCTTCTATAAAGAGATAAATGGGAGGTTAAAACGGTCTAATTTGATAAGAGTCCAAGATCTATTCAACTTTTGTTATCAAGATTTGTAATACTCTAAATGACTCTGATACCATATTATGAAGTGTACTTTAAGTCTAACTCAACCTCATAAAACCGACTCACGGAATGAGGTTTACACCTACTTATATACTATGAAAGGCTCTACTCTCTAATCGATGTAGGATCTCCAAAAAAGTCAATTGTTCCAACTATGTGATGTCTTGTAAAAAAAAAGATGCAGATGTCCTATCTGGGTGGCTTGCTGGTTGTTCACTCTCCGAAATACACCCAATGAGTTAGGAATAGGTAACTACTCCGAAATTCTAAATTTTTTTTTCTTTTATATATTATTGGGTGTGTTTTGGAAAATTTTATGTCTTTTCCATGTATCATCATATTTAATGCTTTTGGTTTTAGTTATAAAATATGTAAAAGAATGATTGATGTCATTAAAATGAAAAATCAAACACATTGTATATATATAATGAAAATTCATTTTACCTTTCAGGTTTAATAACAGAAAAGGACGAATGGTTGCAAAAGAGTCCTTCTCTTCTTCCAATTCCCCCATTTCACCTAGACAACCATCTAAATTGTGAATCCAGAAACCCATGCCTATGAACATGCACAACACTACTCACCACATTCTCAACACACATGGACCCCCTCTTCAAACTTTTCACCTTTTTATCTCAATGGTGCCAAATTCCAAACCAAATTTTACTTTTTTGAATCATTTCACTCAGCTTTACCACTTCATCCCACCAACAACATTTCAAATGCTAATATATATATATATATATATATATATATATATATATATATATATATATATATAACATGTGTGTTTATGAAGGTGAGAGATATGTTT
>Ga0123342_1005034_pt1 | contig 19584 bp, 13 predicted proteins | sample Turbeawhitnodule_FD_89960 | JGI IMG/M metagenome (GOLD analysis project Ga0123342, IMG submission 89960) | Root nodule microbial communities of legume samples collected from Mexico - Turtle bean Mexico white nodule | ecosystem: Host-associated > Plants > Roots > Nodule | place: Mexico: Nepantla... | reverse complement strand
TGCGGAATGTGTGGACTGGTATGGGGGGGGGTGTTGTGTGGAGGAGGGGGAGTGGGGTGGGAGAGGTGGGGGCTTAATTGGTTTACAAGGCTCCCTTCCAATTTAATGGATTACTTTAAAACACTGTTGTCCAAATTCGACACCCAATTCGCTACCAGTCGATCGCACAACTTAATATCCATTGCACTTGTCAACATACGACAAGAAAAAGGTGAGTCACTTCGAACATTCATGGAGAGATTTAGCGAAGTATCTTTGAATATCTGGAATCTGAGCCCGGAAGTAGCCATGCATCATATGGTAACATCATTAAGGTTAGGAGCATTCACCGTGCAAGAAACCGACAACGAACTTGGATGAACTATGACAACGGGCGACAAAATTTATGCAACTAGAAGAGTTACGTGATTACTGAAATCAAGTCCGAGTAGAAATAATGGAGAAAAGGAGGAAGAAAAAGAAAAAAAAATGGCTGACATATGTTCAGAAAAAATGATAAATATAGAGAGAATCGAGGACCTCAGTTCCATAGTTACACCTCGTTAAACGCCGATAGGGGGAAGATTATGGACGAGGCCTTGAATGCTGATCTAATTCCTACACTCTGAAAGTTGCATAGTCATAAAGATGACGACACATCTAGGAAATGCCAATACCATCACAACTTTGGACACATGACCGAAAAGTGCTAGGCATTAAAAGATAAAATTGAAGAGCTCATTCAAGATGGGCACTTGCGTAAATTTATACAAATTGACAACAGAGGTTCAAATAGATATCCTCAGTAAAGAGAAAAATATCCAGAAGGGACGAACAAAAGGAGTATTATCTTCGTCGACATCATGATGATGATTGACGACCGGAGAAACAACCACGAACAAGTGAACCTCCAAGAAGAGAGGAGCCTTCACGTCGTAATGGTAGAGAAGTGATTAACACAATCACTAATTGTTTTGAATGCAGAGGATGCTCAAGCTCTCTCGGAAGAAGCATCTTCAGGCCATTATGTTAGTGAATTCAACTTTGGCCATTGTCTGACCGAGGATGCCTTCAATACTCTTCACAGATGATGACTTTAAAGTAATAAACCCGACACAAGATGATCCTATTGTCATCACTGTGGAAGTAGATAATTTCACAATCATGAAGACACTTTTGGATCAAGGATGTTCAGTGGATATCCTTTATTGGAAGACTTTTAAAAAAATGAGGAACTTGGAGACCAAAATCCAACCATATGATGATTAGATTGTCAGCCTTTTCGGGGAACGACTGGACACTATGAGGTATATTGATCTATATACCATGTTCGGTGAAGAGAAACATCTGAGCCAAACTATTAAGACAAGGTATTTGACAGTCGAAGTTAACACTTCCTATAATATCTTGCTTGGGAGGCCCTCCCTCAACGTACTCTGGGCGATCGTGTCAACTCCACACCTTGCTATGAAGTTTTCGTTCGCATCCGGTGGCATGAGAATGCTATGTGGCCAGCCTAAGGCTAGAACTTACCAATAGGGAGCAATCCCGAGAATCACACATGGAGTGTTTCTAAGAACCTCGAGGGGAACATTCCTGAGGGTCTCGTAAAGAAAAATCACGAGAGCCAAGGAGAGAACAAGCTTGAGAGCATAGGGCCCTCAAGATAGAACACATGGTGGCCTTTGTCGACCTGCACCCTAGAATGAATGATGCCCATATAAAACCAGGAGAGGACTTGTGTCTGGTACCACTACATGATGATAAGCATTCCACAAATATGGGGACGTCGTTTACAGTAACTGATGGTGTCATGGTAAGCCAACACTAATTCAAAATTCTGATTTGTTTGCTTGGATTGCGTCCCACATGTCGGGGGTAAGCCCCCAAATTATTACACATCGATTTTCGGTGTATAAAGAAGCTCGGCTTATCGCCCAAAAGAAAAGAAAAATGGGTGCAGAAAAGTGCAATATTGCGAAGACCGTAATCGACAAGTTGTTAGAGGTAGGGTTCATTCAAGAAGCACAATACACCACTTGGTCAGCCAATGTGGTAATGGTGAAGAAAAACAACGAGAAATGGAGAATGTGCATAGACTATACCGATCTAAACAAAGCTTGCCCAAAAGAAGCCTATCCATTATCGAGCATAGATTGCTTGGTAGATGGTGTGGCCAATCACTGGGTGTTGAGTGATAAGTGCCATAATCCAGTAATATTTCATACATAAAGATAGGTACTTATGGAATTTAATTGATAAAATAGTTATAATTCAACCCCTAATTTAGAAATTTGAACCTTTTTACATATTTTTGGATTATAAGATGAATGTGAATGATTTATTTTCGAATTTGTGTTAATTTCAGGATTCTAGGGGAAAATGGAGATAAAAGGGATAAAGGATAATGGACAAGTTAAAAACAACACGAAAAAGACAAAGTTGAAACATTGAAAACTTGCCCAAACAAGATCACTCCAGAGGAACTCACCCAAGACTCGCTTAAGTGAGTTCACTTCAGTGCAGTTGGGCCTTTTCTCGTCAAACTCACTTAAGCAAGCAATATCTCGCTTGAGCAAGATGTCACGTATCCCAAGCCTAATTAGGTTAAATAGAAGGCGTGAGGCATAACCCTAGACATTAGTGGAAGGATATTGGGAGATAGAAAATTCTAGAGGAGGCAACCGTCAAGGAGAAGCACCCTAGATCTTCTTTTCTTGCTTTCCATGCTTGTAATGGCCAATATGAGTGGCTAATTATTCCCTTTAGGATTGAGAGTAATATGTCCAAACTCTTATGTATTGAGGTGATATTTATATATAATATTTTGTTCTTGATTTATGATTGGTATTGTCATTTTATTATTAAAGTTTGAATCTTTATTCATGAATTTTATCCTTAGATTTGACTAGAAAGTACTTATAAGCATCTGACCTAAATGATGATACTTAATATATTTGAATGCTAGGAATATATTTGAAATTTTAATTGCTTTATAACAGCTGTTTGTAATGATAATGGGTTTTTATAAATATGCAATGAATCAATATTTAGAAGATATTTTTAATAACTTTTTATGTGAGGAATCAATATGAATGATTTTTATATATGTATCAATTCCAATCAAGATGAAATTTTATATATTTTGTTTCATTGAAAATACATCCAAATAATTTACTTTTCTTTTATTTAATTTCTTATAAATTCATGATACAAACAACCTTTTACACATTGTCTTATAGTTAGTGAATGTTATACATGAGATTTTAGAACTGTTTTTTGTGGGTTCAATATCCGTCCTTAGGAAAAGTTTATTACTTATGACTTGGTATACTTTTCGTAAAATAGTCATCATTGAGTTTCTTAGATGCATATTCCAGGTACAATCAGATTCGAAGGCATCGAAGGGACAACGAAAAAACAATTTTCATGATCGATTGTGCCAACTTCAACTGTCCCGTTTGGTTTAAAGAATACCGGAGCCATATACCAAAGGCTCATGGATCAAATTTTTAAAGCATTAAGAGAGCATTAAATGCGGCTAAATCCCGACAAGTGTGCGTTCAAAACAGAAGGAGGTAAGTTATTAGGATTCATGCTAAGAAATCGTGAAATTGAGGCAAACCTAGAGAAATGTAAGGAAATTACAGAAATGAGAAGCCTTATGGACACCAAAGAAATACAGAAACTAATTAGACAATTGACGGTTATGTAAATATTTTTTCCCAAATTGGTAGAAAAACCAAACTGATTTTCCAACTCTTAAGAAAGGTTGCAAAGTTTAATTGGAACCTTGAATGTGAAGAAATACTCATTCAATTGAAAACTTTGCCTGCAACACCACTGATCATACAAAAATCAGATCTTCAACGGCTAATCGTTGTATATCTGTTAGTATCAGATGAAGCCTTTAGTGTACCATTAGTCCAAGAAGTAGATAAAGAAGAACAATTGGTATATTTTATCATCCAAATACTAGATGGTGTCGAGGTCAGATATCAAATGATAGAAAAGGTTTCTTTAACATTTGTACTGGCCAAACCTCGAACATCGACTTCGAAGAGGTCGACACCAGACATCGACATCGAACCTCGGTGGTCTGGTCACATTAATGGGCCACGTAAGTGGACCCCAGAAATAATAATGAGTTATTACCCATATGAAAGAGGGACCTAAGTCACGAGATGATTCATGCATCTGGTGTGTCTAGTACGTTCAGGTCTAGCACAAGTAAATAATCCTTGGAGGCGTTAAGGCCCACTAGGGTTAGGGTTTCCAATGGTAGATGGCATGCATGGCACGTGAACACTTAGGGCACCCATAGAACAGATAGCCCCACAGTGTTGGTACATGAGTTGGCACCCTGACGGCCATACTGTTAAAGATTTTGCACTCCAGAAGAGGCAAGTCTTGTGTCGCGACTGTGCTAAGCTTGTGCAATGCGTCACAAGATGCTTCACCAGTAACCCTAATTCCACTCAAGTAAAGATCCTCGTGGGACAAGGAGTTGACCTAGATACAACCTATATAAAGGGTGGTAAGAACCCTAGAAAAGGTATGCCGTTTCTAAGACTAAAATTGCTTTACATACTTTATTGTTTCTTAGCCCAGTACTAACTTGATCGTCGGAGTGCAATCAACAGGTAGGGCCCCCCTCTGTGTCAACAGAACCACTCTTAGCTACCCAAGGAGAGAGCTGAAACCACTAGGAGATAGGAGTAGCCACCATATGCCTTTGAAGTCAACGACGGTTGAGTCAACCGGCGAGAACATTTGGCGCCCACCATAGGGCCCGATAAAACTAGGTCCCATCCACAATCGTGTTGAGAGCTATCCAGCAACATGAGGAGTACGAGGCAAGGTGCATCTGCACTAGAAGGAGGAGACAACGTCTCTATGCAACAACTCATGGAGATCATTCGCGCTTTCCAGCAAGCGGTAGCGGCGTCCAGGGCTGAACAGGACAAGATTCTGGCTGAGGTTCAAGCCGAACATGCAGCTAGCCAGAACTGTTACCAGAACGACTTGGCAGTGTCGCATGCAAACAATGAGGAACTGCGCAGAGCCAACGAAGAATTGCACAGATATTTGCAACGCATGGGTGAGCATACGAATGATGAGTGAACCCCGCCCATACCTGTAGGGTTCACCCAATGCCGTTTTCGCAAGCGATCATGGATACTGTGATACCAGCCAACTTCATAGGTAAAAAAGATCGCCTTCACAGGCGTAGAGGACCCAAAAGCCCATATCACGACTTTCCACACCCTGATGATGGTTTTAGGAGGCACTGACGCTATGCACTATAAGCTGTTTATGAGTATGTTCTCAGGCATGACGTTGGACTGGTTCATCGATCTCCATAATGGACACATTACCTCTTTCGACCAGTTTTCAACATTATTCAGAGAACTATACATCGTCAACCAGGCTCCCCCTCCTATCTCTTACGATCTCTTTGACATAAAGCAGTACCAGGGAGAGCCTCTGAAGGACTTCTTGAACAGGTTTGGGGCATTCATGGTGAAACTGCATACCAAAGATGAAGATATGATGGTACACGCCTTCAGATGAGGGGTATTGCCAGGTCCTTTCAGCGATTCTCTGATAAGGTGCCGCCCAAAGACGTTCAGAGAGATCCGCCACAGAACCATAGCCCACATCGTTGCAGAGGAAGAGGTCACAGAGAAGCACAGAAGCATCGGCCCAGTCCGACCTCGAGGAACTGGTCGTCCTCAGCCCCTAAGGGTACATGAGGCTACGACAGAGAACAAAGCCCCGGGGAAACAACCGCCATACGAAGGAAGTAAGCCTCAAACCAGGGCACATGCGAAGGAGAACACTCCCACCAGGCACAATTTTCGGATGGACCTTAAAGAGCTGATTGCCATCCCTAACGTGGCAGACAGACTGAAATCTCCATCGAAGACCGACAAGAGGCTGGGGCCCAGCAAAGACACTTGGTGCGAGTTTCACCAAGCCTTTTGCCACGGCCTGCGCAACTGTTTGGTGTTAGGATTCCAGTTAGATGAAATGGTAAGGAATGATTTCTTGAAGGAATACCTACAAGAACCGCAGGGGGCGCTGACGTTCAGCCTACCTGATGTTCGTCGACCTTCAACAAACTACAGTTGTCTCCTAACCAGTTAAGGCCTTACGATGGTTGTTTGTATGGTTTCACGGGAGACCAGGTAGAGGTGCAGGGACACGCAGAGTTAAAGACAACCTTTACTGATAGAACGACTTCCCGCACTGTTAACATCAGGTATCTTGTCGTTAATGCTCCCTCAGCCTATAACATGCTTTTGGGCAGACCCGCTTTGAACATGATTGGAGCAGTAGCCTCTTCGAGGCATATGAAGATGAAGTTGCCTTCCCTTGAAGGAACAATGATCACCATCAAGTTTGATCAGAAGAAGGCCAAGAGGTGCTATGAGAACAACCTCAAACCAAAGAGAGGAGTGTACGCAGTCACCACTCAACCTCCAAGGGAAGAAGGGGTCACCCATGTCGAGATCGCTCGGGAGAGACGACCCGAGCCCGCAAAAGAAGTGCTGGAGAAGGAGATCGAGGGCAAGAAGTTCAAGCTTGGCAAGTCTTAGGGTCAAGAAACGCAGGATCAGATTGTCGAGGTCATAGCACGACACCTGAATACCTTCGCATGATTTGCCTCAGACATGCCTGACATTGACCCTGATTTCTTGTGCCATCACCTCACCATGGACCCACAGGTCCGACCTGTCTGCTAGAGAAGGAGAAAGTTCAATGATGATAGGCGTCAGGTCATCAGGGAGGAGACCCAGAAACTACTGAGCGCTGGCCACATCTGGGAGATCCAGTACCCAGAGTGTGGTGTTAGTGAAGAAAGTTAGCGGGAAGTGGAGGATGTGCATCGACTTCACAGATCTTAACAAAGCGTGCTCGAAGAACTCCTACCCACTGCCTAGCATTGACGCCCTGGTAGACATCGCCTCAAGATGTAGACTTTTTAGCTTCCTGAATGCTTTCTCTAAATATAACCAGATCCGGATGCATCCAAGGACAAACGCAGAACAACATTCATAACAGAGCTCTCTTGTTACTGTTATAAAGTGATGCCTTTTGGGCTCAAGAATGCAGGGGCAACCTACCAGAGGTTAATGGATAAAGTACTAGCGCCCATGATAGGGTGAAACGTCCAAGCGTATGTGGACGACATGGTGATCACCTCCCAGGTGAAGGATCAACACGTCGCTGATTTGAAGGAGCTATTTACAACAATAGCCAAGTACAAATTGAAGTTGAACCCCGAAAAGTGTGTGTTTGGGGTAGAGGCAGGCAAGTTCTTAGGATTCCTACTCACTGAGCGTGGGATAGAGGAAAACCCTGATAAGTGCGCTGAAATTATAGCCATGCGCAGCTCGATATCGGTGAAGGAGGTGCAACAGTTGACAGGGCGGATGGTCGCTTTGTCCAGATTCGTGTCAGCAGGAGGAGATAAGGGGCATCCCTATTTCCAGTGTTTAAAGAGAAATAGAAGGTTCGTATGGACCAAGGAATGCGAGGAATCATTCCTCAAGTTGAAGGAATACTTGGCCAGCCCACCAGTACTGTGAAAGCCACAACTAGGCACCTCGCTTCGCTTGTACTTCGCAGTCACAGATCGGACGATCAGTTCGGTCCTCGTTCAGGAGCAGGATCAGGTGCAGAAGCCAATATATTTCGTGAGCAAAGTTTTGCAAGGGCCTGAGGTGAGATACCAGACCATAGAAAAGGCAACCCTAGCAGTGGTATTTTCAGTGCGAAGACTTCGCCACTACTTCTAAAGCTTCACCGTAATCGTGATGACATACCTGCCCATTCGTAAGGTCTTACAGAAACCCGATGTGGCAGGACGAATGGTGCGTTGGGCGGTTGAGCTATCAGAGGTCAATACGAACCCATATGACCTATCAAAGGTCAGGTTTATGCTGACGTAGTAGAGCTGTCCTCGACAGCCACACACCAAGAGGAAGCATATTTCAGATGGGTCCTCTCCGTAGACGGCTCCTCCAACCAATAGGGTAGTGGGCCTGACATCATCCTGGAAGGACAAAATGGGTTGTTGATCGAGCAGGCCCTACGGTTTTCCTTCAAGGCCAGTAACAACTAGACGGAGTATGAGGCCCTAAGAGCTGGAATGCTGCTAGCCAAAGAGATGGGTGCGAAGAGTTTGTTGGCAAAGAGTGACTCCCTGTTAGTAACGAGGCAGGTTATGGGGGAATACCAAGCCAAGGACCTCCAGATGGTCTCATACCTACAGTATGTCTGGATTCTAGAGGAGACTTTTGTGGTGTTCGAGTTAGTACATGTCCCCCGAGAACAGAATGCCCGAGCTAACTTGCTAGAAAAGCTCCCCAGTTCAGGCAAGGGGGGCAGACAAATGACAGTCATACAGGAGACCCTGAGGATACCTCAAACCACCACAGGCAGCACAACAGAAGTCCAACAAATAAGCACCTCAGAAGGTGTTAAGAGGAATCACCGGTCGTTGACTCAAGAAACATTGAAAACGCCCAGAATAAGCACATACGCATTATCAAGGGAAGAGTCGTTGCATGTTTGCCTAGTCGAAGAAGGCGAAAACTGGATGACACCTTATCGATGCTACTTGGCTGATGGAATACTCCCACTGGAGCCCACAGAGGCCAGAGTAGTCAAGAAAAATTAAAGCAAATACACCCTGATCGACGGGGATTTGTTCAGACATGGGTATACTCACCCTATCTTGATATGTGTAAGTGGTGAGCAGTGCACACACATTATGGCAGAACTTTACGAAGGGATATGTGGGAGTCACATTGATGGCCGAACTCTCTCATCGAAGGTCGTTTGCGTAGGATACTACTAGCCAACCATGAGGGAAGATTGCACGAGGTATTCACTGCGGTGCAAACAGTGCCAACAACATGCAGACTGGCATAAAGCACCCCAGAGGAGTTGCGATCGATCCACAGCCCATGGCCATTTCACACTTGGGGGATCGACATCCTGTGACCATTTCCTCTAACAGTTCAACAAATGAAGTACCTCGTGGTTGCCATTGAGTACTTTACAAAGTTGATAGAGGGTGAGCCAGTTGCGCAAATCACAGACAACAAAGTCTAACAATTTGTGGAAAAACATAGTATGCTGTTTTGGAGTCCCAAAACATTTGGTGTCAGATAATGGCACCCAGTTCGCGAGCTAACAGTTGGGCAAGCTATGCACGAAACTTGGAATAAAACAGGTGTTTGCATCAGTCGAGCACCCCCAGACAAACGGGCAGGGTGAGTCTGCCAACCGAGTTTTGCTTGGAGGTGTGAAGAGAAGGCTGAAGAAAGCCAAGGGGACCTAGGCAGAAGAGGTTCCTAGAATTGTGCGGGCTTACCACACCACTCCCCAGTCCACTACCATGGAAACACCCTTTAGCTTGGTGTATGGTTTGGACGTAATGATTCCTGTAGAAATCCAGGAGAGCTCACCATGTTTCCAGAACTTCGTGGCTGAAGAATCTAACGAAGAAAGAAAGGTGAACCTGGACCTACTGGATGAAGTCAGGGAGGAGGCTCGCATCAAGGTTGAAGCCTTGAAGAGAAAGGTGGAGAACAAGTATAACTCCAAGTTGAGACCTCGGTAGTTCCAGGTCGCGACTTGGTGAAGCAAAAAGCCCACCCTTACCAGCTAGAGAACAAGTTATCTCCCAAGTGCATTGGTCCATTCCGTGTGACAGAGGCGCTTGGGAACGGAGCGTACAAGCTCGAGACCCTAAAACGTGGGACGATTCCTCGAACTTGGAACAAAGCAAATTTAAAATTTTATTTCAGTTGATTATTTTATTGTACACCGTTTAGGGGACACTTTTTTTCCCTTATCAGGGTTTTTTAACGTGGTCACCCAATAAAATTTTAGTTAAATATATATTTTTGCAATTGTACAGTGAAGTAAAAGCGAACCTCTCCCTTGGGTTAGAAACACCAAGATTGGGAATAGTATGGTTCTTAGTGAGCCTCCCTCTTGTGAGGGAACGCCAAGGTCGAGAGCAACATGGTTCCCAGTTAAAATCCTCCCTTGCCTCTATCGGCAAGGACGAGGTCAGTAAAAGCGAACCTCTCCCTTTGGTTAGAAACACCAAGATTGGGAATAGTATGGTTCTTAGTGAGCCTCCCTCTTGCGTGGGAACACCAAGGTCGAGAACAGTATGGTTCCCAGTTAAAATCCTCCCTTGCCTTTATACGGCAAGGATGAGGTCAGCAAGCGAACCTCTCCCTTGGGTTAGAAACACCAAGATTAGGAATAGTATGGTTCTTAGTGAGCCTCCCTCTTGTGTGAGAATTCCAAGGTCGAGGACAGGACAGTTCCCAGTTGAAATCCTCCCTTGCCTCTATGCGGCAAGGACGAGGTCAGTAAAAGAGAACCTCTCTCTTATCTTGTAAGGTAAGGTCGAGAACAATATGGTTCCTAGTTAAAGATCTCCCTTGCCCTTATACGTCACGGTCGAGAACAACATCTTCCTTATTTTTGTTTGACAAAGGATAGGGCTAAGTAAGAGTTCAAGCAAACACCGCCTCTACCTTAATACGTTGAAGAAAGGTTAAGGTCAAGAAGGTGGTAAAAGAGCGTGCTACTTAAGTTAGAGAGGCCCTAAGGCGTTGCTAGACTAATGTGACACAAGCAAGTAGTTAACCAAAAACACAAAGGAGCAGATCAGGAAGAAAACAGATTTTATAAATAGAAATATATTTACAAGTTATCAATTGTTCATTAGGCAGCCAAATAAATTACAAAGAGAAATCATCGCAAGTTAAGCATCCACTAGCTACCCATCCTCGACCTTCTTCGCCAGCCTAGTTTGGGAGAGATCCACCCCAGGATGCACACAGGCAACCTGAGCCATGGCTTCTTCAAATCCCACAACATAAGACTCAACGACGTCCTTGGTAAGCTCCTTTTTAGTCTGTTGGAAGTGCTCGTCCTTACGGGCTAACTCTACCTTCAGCTTGGCAAGTTGCTTCTCCAAATGCGATCATTTCTCCTTGAGTTTAGTTAACTCCTCCTCAAGATTGGTCGTCTTCTCCCGCAACTTGGCCCCCTCTTCCTTCAAGCCAATCACTTCAGTTCGGAGGTCCAAGACCTTAGCGTGAGCCCCAGAGCTTCTTGAGACTTTTCGAACAAAAGCTTCTTAGTTGCGAGTTCAAATTGGCAGAGATTCAACGCCTCCAAGTAAAGGGCAGTCTCGCGACGTTTGAGCTCTTTGACTTGAAGGGCTTATTGGCTAGCTGCCTCCTTCACCTTCTGCATCCTAGACAAGGTAAGGCTGGATGCGACGAGGATGTCCCCAAGGCATTTGGACGCGTGCTCTAACAGAGGATCCTCCTCCATGTTCTCCAACTTCTCTTGGTCTTGGAAGGACTACAGGGCCCGTTGGAGGAAGGCAGGCAGATCAGCAAAAGGTGCACCAGGATTGCCCCCTGAGGCACTCTCCCCTTACCCTTCTGCACCACAAGGTCACAAGGGGAAGAGGCACTAGGAGGGTGCTCCCTGTAAGTAGGGCGCGATCATCTGAACCTGAATTTGTAGGGACTGCAACATCAACTTTCCTCTTCCTCTTGAAGACGAGGCCTGAGCAGGTGTCCTCGTCTTCAGAGGCAGCAGCCTCAGTGACCCCCTTTTGCCTTTGTTCCACGAGGGCTGGGGCAGAAGGGCCTGGAGCAGAAGTGGCAGGGGCAGAGGCATCGTCGGGAGAGGGGCCTGGAGCGGCCTTGAGTTGAAGAGCCACAACGGCTAGTTGCCTCTTCTTCTCAGCGTTTAGTACCATACCTGCAAAGAAGACAATAACGCATAAGAGTCTAAACCAGGAAAGCACCCAAGTACAGAAAAACGTAAACAAAAACAGAAGAAATAGAGGCAAACAAGTACCAATGTAGCCCTTAAGGGCCTTTGGGCTGAACTCGAGTTTGAGCAGCTCAACCGTGCTAAACAGTGCTTGGAGATCGGAGAGGAGATCGAACACCTCTAGTTCCTGTGGGGGTAAGTCCTCGAGGCATCTGGGCTTCTTGAGCTTAGGTTTCTCCGGCCAGTAGAGGGGAAACCCGTCCAAGAGGGTGGGGTCTTTCCTATTGCTCCGAACCTTGAAGAACTTCCCCTTGAAGCCTTTGTATGACTGCTGAAAGAGCGTCAATAGAACCCTCCCAGCAACTCCGTTGAAGCTTACCCGCAACTTCTTGCCGGGGCTCTTAGCTTCGAAGAAGTATAGGAACACGTCCACTGACGGCGTATGGCCGAGGCAGTGGCACAGGATCGCGAAAGCCCTAACGAACGCCCAACTGTTTGGGTGTAGTTGGGCAGGGGCAACGTTGACTTCGGTGAGGAGGGCTCGCTCGAAGGGAGTGAAGGGAAGGCGCAGGGAAAGTCTTCGAAAGACAATCAAGTAGACGAAACAGAAGGGTCCCTCTGGGTTCGATAATTCGTCAAAACACACGGGTTCACCTATGGTACAGGGCATGACCCTCACGAATTTATCGTGCTCCTTCCCAAAGACACAATACTTATGGCAGTCCTGTTTCTTCCTATAGGTTGCAATGCTCAAGGGAGGTAAACCTGGAAGTTTCCTCTAAGAGGTTGTTAGGTGCCCAACAGTTCAGGGATTTATTGTCAAGGGGAGAAGGGTTTGAGTGTGGAGTTGAGTTTGGAGTAGGGTTTGGTCGAGCCATCTTAAAGAGAAAAGCTAAAAAAGAAGAAGAAAAAACGTAGGTTTAGAGAAAGGAGCTAGCGCGCTTCAGAAATTCGAAAAATATTGAGATGTGAAAACGAAGAACATTTATAAAGTGCAAAAAACATAAACAGTCCCAGAACAGTTAATGCATGTTATGAGCAGCAGAATCATAAAGTGAAGTCAATGATGGAATGAAAAGCATACCTTGAAGCAATCGCGATTCAAAGAGTTGGAGTAAGCGAGGAGAGAGGGTAGAGCGTTCGAAAAAATAGGGTTTTCGAAGAAATGAAATGCCTAAGTGAAGTAATGGAACAATGCAAAGGAGCGGGAGAATCGAAAGGTTTAACATATAGAGGGAGCGTAAGAGACAACAAGCCTCCATCGTTGATCTATCCATGGGTACGCTGATGAAAGAGTATGGTCAAACGTCACCTCGGTGCACTGTTCACGTCTCGTCACTTTAGCACCACGTAGTGGGCGATCACTTAGCCTCTTCGCTGAAACAAGTTACAGCTCAAGCCTGGGGGGCTTGTGTACTGACCAGACCTCGGACATCGGCTTCGGAGAGGTCGACACCAGACGTCGACATCGGACCTCAGTGGTCTGGTCGCATTAATGGGCCACGTAGGTGGACCCCATAAATAATAATGAGTTATTACCCATATGAAAGAGGGACCTAAATCACGAGAGGATTCATGCATGTGGTGTGTCTAGTACGTTCAGGTCTAGCACAAGTAAATAATCCTTGGAGGCACTAAGGCCAGCTAGGGGTAGGGTTTCCAAGGGTAGATTGCATTCATGGCATGTGAACACTTAGGGCACCCATAAAACAGATGGCTCCGCAGCAGCTGGTAGATGAGTTGGTACCCTGGCGGCCATAATGTTAAAGATTTTGCACTCCAGAAGAGGCAAGTCTTGTGCCGCGGCTGTGCTAAGCTTGTGCAACGCGTTACAAGATGCCTCACCAATAACCCTAATTCCACTCAAGGAAAGATGCTCGTGGGACAGGGAGTTGACCTAGATACAACCTGTACGCCGTTTCTAAAACTGAAACTGCTTTACATACTTTACTGTTTCTTAGCCCAGTATTGACTTGATCGTCAAAGTGCAATCAACAGAAGCCACTCTTAGCTACCCAAGAAGAGAGCGGAAACCACCAGGAGATAGGAGGAGCTACCATTTGCCTTTGAAGTCAACGACGATTGAGTCAACCGGCGAGAACAACATTCATGATCACTTCTTGACGAATGAGGATGTACTTCCAGAATCATAAGATAATTGTGAAATCCGATTATCCTATTATGAAAATCTTGGCTAAACTTGATTTGGCCGGAAGAATGATAGAATAGGCAGTTGAATTATTAGAATTTGAAATCCGGTATCAACCAAGAGGGACAATCAAGTCACAAAGTTTAGCTGATTTCAAAGCAGACTTAAGTCCCAAACCAACTGAGGAAGAAGACTTATAATGGTCATTACACGTGGATGGGTCATCCAACTTGAAATCACATTGAGCGGGAGTCATTTTGGAGGGCCCGGGAGGTATACTCTTGGAATAATATTTGAAGTTTGACTTGAAAACATGAAACCACCTGGCCGAATATTAGCCAGACTTATACTAGCAAATGACATGGGAGCTCACCAGGTATTATGCAGAAGTGATTCTGAGCTAGTGGTTGGCTAAGTTAAAGGAGAGTTTGAGGTGAAAGAACCCTTGTTGGAGAAATATTATCATCTCATGTCAAATTTAATATCTAAGTTCTATTCAGTCAATATTGAACACATAAGGCGACAAAATAACACCACAGTTGATTTATTGAAAAAGGGGGTTCATCGGTTAGTTATCTATGTTTTCTTAAAAAACCCAAGTGTAAGCCCGTATGAGTGCATGACCATCACTGATGAAGAAATATGGATGACAGCTATACAAAATTTCCTTGAAAGCAGGGAATATGAAGAGAAAGAAGAAAAAACCAGGAAACAACAAAGTGCAAGGTTTGTTCTTATTGGCTAAGACTTATACCGAAGGGACGAGACCCATGTTAAAATGCATTTCCAAATATGAAGCCGCGTATATCATTAAATAAATCCATGAAGGAATATGCGAGTATATTACTGGCTGACCGTTCAGAGTGACAGTGCAAAATACGTAAAGAAATGCTTGAAATGCCAAGAGCACGACATGTTATCCCATTTGAAACTCGAGAACTTAGATTACATTTTATCCCCATGGCCATTTTCCATGTGGGGAATGGATATCATTAGACTGTCCAATCTAGGTAAGGGACAATGTAGGTTTCTACTAGTAGGTGTTGATTATTTTATTAAATGGATTGAGGACGAACCACTAGTGGCAATCATAGCAAAAATCATACAAAACTTTGTATGGAAAAATATCATATGTCGGTTCGACATTCCAGATGTTATTATCACTGATAACGATTGACAATTTATTGACCAAGGATTGGCTGAATTTTATGATGGACTTGGTATCAAACATATCACCAGTTCAGTGGAACATTCCCAAACCAATGGGAAAGTTGAGGCCACAAATAAGGTCATTCTCAACGAGTTAAAGAAGAGGTTAGGCACCACCAAAGGCAAGTGGACCGAAAAGCTAATTGAAGTCCTCTGGGAATACCGTTGCACCCCATAAATAAATATGCAAGAAACTCCTTATATCCTGACATATGACACTGAAGCAATGATTTTAGTAGAAGTGAGAGAACCTTCTTTAAGAAGACAAATGTTTGATTGAATCAGGAAAGCTTAACGATTGGTTTGGATTTGATCAATGAATTAATAGACAAAAGGAGAATTAGGAAAGAGGCGTGCAAGATATTGGTGGCAAGGAGGCACAATTCTAAAGTAAAACCCAGAAATTTCCAGAAAGGAGATCTAGTTTGGAGAATGAGAAATGAAGTCAAGAAGAACGAAGGAAAATTTTCAAGAAATTTGGATGACCTTTTCGCGTAAGAGATGTAACTACCAAAACTTATTACTTCGAATTTCTTTTAGGAAAAACTGTACCGCGGACGTGGAATGTCACTCATATCAAATTTTATTATAGTTAATAAACGATGAAATATGCACTCTTTCCTCACTCAGTTGTTTTATCTCGAAGAATGGTTATTACTTACAAACTTATTTTTTTAAGCAAAGATAAATACCGAGTGCGGTTCAGTTAAGGAAGCTTTGCCTAAAACGACAATCCCTCCCGAACGCATGTACAATTTACTTTGAAGGCATAGTCAAGGAAGCTTTGACAAAAAATGGCAATTCTTCCTGATGCCCAAAAATCATTACACTTTGACTAAGGAAGCTTTGCCCTAACGTGACAATCCCTCTCGAATAGTGAAAAACTACACACAATCAGCTTGGGTAAGGAAGCTTTGTCTAAAACGACAATCCCTACCGATTGCTTAACTCAACAAACAAGTTTTAAAAACTTTGGCAAGGTTGGTCGGACCATAAAAAAGGAACTACTCTAAGTAATGCAACATATCAAATGATAAGTGTGTTCAAAATCAAAAGCGCACATCAAAAGAAAAACATATGGTCGGTCGAAATTCAATTTATCAAATGTTAAGCGTATCCAATTTTACGCGAAAGAGAAAGGTAAGTATACAGTCAGTCGAAAGACAAGCCTACCAGCTCTAGTGAGCGCCTTTACCGGCTAGCCACCTGCCTGCGCAGTTGTTTCATCATGTTTATCGCCTCGGGGTCGGTTTGAGCCATTATGCCTACAAACAAACATTAAATTAAGCACAATCAATAAACCTAGAAAAATAAAGCAAGTACAAATTCTACATACCATAAAAATCCACCCAACGATGGGACGATTGATCAAAAATATAAAAAATTCTTTATCTTGCGAAGTCATAGAAGACCTCAATAGGACTTGTATCGGGTAGGAGATCGACTCCAATAGAAAGGAAATTTTGGTTTTCCCTCGACATCGTAAAAGTAAGGTTTACTGTCCAGTTCTACAAAAAGTTTAAAATATCAACCATTGAAGTTTTTATATGAAAAGGTAAAGGGGGCGAAAAGAATACTGCCCGTGTGACTGAATAAAGAATGCCAACCCACGTGATAAGTTGGACAAAGTTATAATAAAAAAGAAAAGAGTGAGGGGACGACCTTAGTCGAAATAAATCGCAAATAAGTCAAAAGGCTTGTAATGCAGCTCAAGGGTGAGGATGGAGAGCTACATTGAGAATCCTAAGGACCCCCATCGTAAACTCATCAAAAGGAAGGGTGATATGAAGGTCAATGAAAAGACAAGTATAAACATAAATAAAGTATTGAGGAGCATTTTCTCAACTGTGATAAACACGTTCAGAAGGGCTATGATGTGAGTTGATTTTAGGATTGATCACTAGGTGACACTTTAATATTTATGATTGAGATTTTAACTCAATTAAAAAGTGAAAACCTAAGGAAAATCCCCACTGGACATTAACTTAACCAAGTGGTTAAGTAGATGTGAAGGTTCATTTCACAAAGGCAAAAGGAAAACACAATTATATGGTGAATATGATGACAAATATGGTGCAAAAATTGAACAAGCAATATAAGAGCAAAGAATGGACCAAATGGAATTCAAAGAGACAAAACTAAGAACATGTTTATGATAGAAAGGATTGGAAATGGATTAATGGAAGAGATGCTGAAAGAAGAACTTATGGATGGTGAAGCAAGGAGGAATCACGCCTCTTGATGGGATGGAATCACCAAGATGAGTGAAAGGAGGCCGCCACTAGAGAGCTTCATATCTCACAAGATAAGACCAATTTTGGAGGAGAACACTCACTCACAACTCACACAAAAATTGTGCAGAATTTCTTTACTATAATTTCAACTTGTGTTTACAAAAGGGGGGGGGGGGGTCTCCTATTTATAGATTTAGGAACCTTAGAAAAGAAGAAAAGATGGTAGAAAGGGAAGAAGCATAATATGCTGCAGCTAGGGTGTTGAACTCATTCTTATGTCTTCACCTCCTAATTATGCTATATAAACCTACTCTACGGAAATTACAAAATGAGAGACCAATTGATGCTCAACACCTAGAGTCTGTGCTCTGTCCTAGTAATCCTTTGAGGTATGGATGCTGAGGTCATGTGTTGGGCTTGGTCTTCATCATGGGTAAGCGCCCTCTCTCCTTGGGCCTCATCAGGCTACAACTAACATTTGTAACCACATCTTGCAGTGAGTCAGATTTTAACATGGTGACCCTGGTGATTTACTCATTAACAACATATAGACCCCAAAATTGGGTAATTTGCTTAACAACATGAGGATCTACCCACTCATAACCTGAATTAGGAGAAGGTCAACTAGAAGGGTCGATCGCCTTACTAGAACCAACCAACTCACCCCTAACCTCACTTAGAGCAACTAAAACTCCCCAGAGGATGTAGAAGAAGATGGAGAAGGCAAAGACTCAAAAGAAGACATGAATAACCTTTCAAAGAAAGTGGAAAACACCTCGTCACAGTTCGACACTCGTAATATCACTTAGTATTGGAGTTGGAGAGAATAAGCAAAGTGTAAATTTTTTTGAAATGAACTGCTTTTTATAGAGACCCTACCACGAGACAACGAAACGTCGTCTTTCACTGAACAGTTAGATATCCTTTGATCCAACGAGTCTGAATGATTCAACTCGAAACAACACGACCAATTGAACCGTTAGATCTTATCAGATCGGAATATTAGGTTAAACATGAAACAAAATGTTGATGAGTACACGTCCAATCAACCCTGACACTGCAGTAATTAATGATCAAAATTGTCCCTTCCAACCTCGATACAACAAACCATCATGTCTAGACTCTTCTAGAAGGTTTTCCTTTAGTCTGGGAGACTAGTCTACCGGTGGAAGAACCACATCACCCAATATCAAAGGTCGCTCGACCGCATAGAGTTAATGAACCAAAGTAAATTAAGGAGATACGCGATAAATTAGGTAATGCCATTTTAGAAAAGATACTCATAATACGACGTATAAACGAGATAACCCATTATAAACACTATAAATGAGCATTATTATACAAGAATAAGTATTTTTATCAATATATTACCCACTCTCATACAGAGCGCTTACTTGATCGTCAGAGGAATGATTGAGGGACAAGCATCAATTGTTCAACCAATAACATGTACTATCTAGGTCTTATACAAGTACAATTGTCAACCTACTTATGTTCTTACATATGTTATCTTAAAGGTTTAGGGTCTAATTATTGCAGTTAATCTCATTTATTGATTGTAGTTAAGTTCTTATGAAATTACAGAGAGACTAAACTTTTGTCCCTAGTATTTCAAATTAGTCACACTAAACCAATCATGAGGTTTTATTCTGATTTTGGTTTTGTTTACCTCACTATGCAAATATCCATTGTCAATTACTTTCAAATTTGCATAAAATTAAATGTGAGTGAAACAAATTTATCCAACCCTTAAAAAGTTACGTACTAATGGAACTTAAATCTTGATGAAGCAAAAATAGAGAAGTTTATTACCTTCAGGTGAACAATATTAGTTACAATTAAGTAACATGTAATATAAAAAGAAAAGGGGTAAGTAGAACTTGCATTGTGTTTTTTATGGAAGCATCTTCAAGCAATAGAAGAAAAATTGTTTGAACACTCCAAGTCTCAAAAGAAACTTAGCAAGGTTACTTGGAGAAGAATTAGTAAAAGATTACTCTCATGTTATAATGACCTTAAAAGAACAAGAAAAATGCATAATGCTAGTACAATTCTCATGCAATCACTAGTGCAGAAACATAAAACAAATGCGGTTGTTTTGAATTTATAAATGCGGCTTTATAACCGCATTTGATCAACACGCACTTGTAAATCAAAAAATATAAATGCGGCTATATAGCC
>Ga0123342_1005033_pt1 | contig 19585 bp, 7 predicted proteins | sample Turbeawhitnodule_FD_89960 | JGI IMG/M metagenome (GOLD analysis project Ga0123342, IMG submission 89960) | Root nodule microbial communities of legume samples collected from Mexico - Turtle bean Mexico white nodule | ecosystem: Host-associated > Plants > Roots > Nodule | place: Mexico: Nepantla... | reverse complement strand
GTTTCCTCTTCTCCCCTTCCACTCTTCACCAACAACGTGCCCCTAAAACCCCAGCTCATTCAGAAGAATATACAAATGCGAGCTCATTCAAAAGAATATACAAATGCGGTTATTTCAAATAACTGCATTCGTAAATCGCATTTACAAATGCGGCTCTATAGCCGCATTTGTATTTCTCTGATTTACAACTGTGTGCTGATCAAATGCGGCTCTATAACCGCATTTGTAAATGTAAAATAGCCGCATTTGATTAGCATTTCTGCGCTAGTGATAGTAAAAAGTTGAAAGAAGTTTATATTGGTTGTTTAAGAAGAAAAAAAGTATGAAATGTGAATATGAATGTTAAGTATTAGAGATCAAATAAATCATAATAAGATATGTATAAATATTTTTTTATTTAATGCTAGTAAGAAAACGATAAGATGAGACTACCAAAACCTATTCCTTATTTTTTCTTTTAACTAATTTCAAAAGTTAATGATGAAACTATACCAAAAAAAACCCAAACATAGAGAAAAAAATGTTCACTGAGAAATTACTAAAGAGAAAACATTTACCAATGTTAACCAATGCATACATATATTTGAATGGTAAAAAAATTAAACAATTCCTACTTTTATTAAATATTTAATTTTATTTCAAATTAGTATATCAATTTTTTATTAGAACAATAAATGAGATTTTAGCCGTAAGCAATTATATCTTATAGAAGCCTTCCTCTCCATGAAAACATGTTTTATTAGAAATAAAAAATAAGATAATGTAACTTAAAATCTTATACCTACAAAGATACTAGCATTAAAGACGTTTCAACTGAAAAAATATATACGCATTGTTATTTTCATAGCTAAATAATTAAAATTATGAAATAATAAAGTTAAAAACGATATATTTAGTTAAAATATGCCTATATATGTGTGTACCCTAAGACTTTTATATTTATTAAATTTTATATGTTGATTGAATTAAAACATGATTAAAATATAATATATGACTTTTTTTAAATATAAAAACAAGTTAAATTAATATATATATATAACACGCTCTTTTTTTCATATTTTTCTAATTTCAAAATAAAGATGACATACTGATTTTTTTATGTTTTTTTAAACTTTAGTTTAAACTCATCTTAATTTATGTGGAAACATAAATAATGAAAATAAAACTTACTTTATTAGTATGTCTAATTTTTTTTCACAATAATGTTATTAGAGTGAAGTAGTTATCCATTTACTTAATATTTGTAGAAAAGGTGTCTAACTAACTTAAATGAATATATAATGTGATCTTTTATTTTCTAGTTAAAATTTTAAAGATAAATCTCTTTCTCGTATATGAAGTGTTGTCCATTTTAAAACTTAAAGTTTCTTTGTAGTTTTATCATTAAAGACACATAAAAAGTTAAGAGAAAAATGTATTTAAAATATCTTTGAATTAATTCACTATAAATGATGTGACTAAATATTATTAACTTTTTTATTTATTTATAATATTAAAATTTGAGACTTTTTTAACAAATTGAAACTTAATGACACTCGTACTAAAGACATGCTAGTGCTAAGACATTTGTTGAGAAACTAATTAAAGAGATTTTTTTATATTAAAAAAGTGAAACAAATTAAACATTAATTATTTTTGTAACCATCAACCTAGCATTTTAAACTTGATTTTTCAAGAATGAAATGTAATTTTTATTACTACTTTTATGCCTATTGGTAATATATTTATAATAAACATGTTGATTGCATGAAATAAAATAAGACAAAATAATTTAAGTTAATTAAGTAACTTGTACATCTAAAAAACATGTTCACGTCGGATTGATAATATATTTATGAGACATTTATAAGAGTTTGTATATGTGTTTAGGCTTTAGGGTTTAACAAGATTTTGTATACAATGATATGAATATAGTTAAATTTGTCAATAAAAATAATTTAAATAAGGTGAAATATGAATATTTATTATAAATAAAAAATAATTATTCAAATTTTATTTAAAAAAATTTATTGTCTTCCAAATATATTTTATCTATTTTTTTTAAAAAATTTTTGAAAGATTTATTTATCATTCTCAATATCCAAGCATGTCATAGTTAGTACAGAGAAGAACACTAGTTACTGATCAAATTTTATTAAAATATTTTTTTGTTGTAGTTGCATAAGGATGTTTGCATACACAGGGTTTTGTTTTGTATGTGTGATTTGATGAGCAAAATTTTTACTGATCAAATTTTATTAAAATATTTTTTTGTTTTAGTTGCATAAGGATGTTTGCATACACAGGATTTTGTTTTGTATGTGTGATTTGATGAGCAAAATTTTTACTAGTTCACGATTTTATTGATATATTTAGTTTGATGATCATAATTTTTTTTGTAGTATTGAATCTTTTGTGTTAAAACCAATACTTGTTGGAGTTTTGTTTGGAATAACTAGATTTGCAGGTAAGAAAAATTAGTTAAATATTTGATAACACTTTAGGGTGAAAGGTCTCATTTACGTGGAAGTAATTTGGTTACAATAATGTTTTTTTGTGTAAGGATAATTTATTGATATGAAATGGCTAGGTTGATGTAATATGAACATGAGATTGCGATGATGCTTTGTGATTATGATAGTTGTTTTGGAAACTTGATAAATTGATTAAATGGTAGTTGTATTCCAATGAAATATGTTTTGATTGGAATAAATTATGGAACTAAATTAATATTATGATTTCCTTGAAATAAGTGGGATGTGTAATGTAAGCAAGGAATAATTAAATTTGATTTTTTACAAAATATGTAGAATGTTGGAACTTTTCTATTGATTTAGAAAAATTGTTGCAACTTACTTATTTTTAATGATTAGAATATGATACGTTGTTGTTAGATGAATTTGGTACAACAAATATTGCACATTACGCAAGATTTTAGATTTTATATTTTTTGGTGAAGCAAAAAAACAATTAAGAAAAAAACCTCAATTCTGTTTTTCTTTTCACAAGTAAAAATTAACCAAAGGAGAAATATTTGATACAACTTAAAGTTCACTTGAGTGAGATTTTTGTTACTCAAACAAATATAATTTTTACTTAAGAGAAATTATTTCAGAGGAGAGAGATTGAATACGACTCAATTTTCGCTCAAATAAGAGTTTTGATCACTCAAAGAGTACACTCTTTGGTCAAATTAAAATCCTTAAAAAACTCAATTCAAAGATTTTTAAAAAAATGTGTTTCTTTGGTTAAATGAATAGGATTATTATTTGCATATTTTTATATTTAATTTATTTATTTGATTATAATAAATGAATTATGTTGTATAGAAACTATATTTATGAATTATGAACTATGAGTTGTGAAATATAAATATATGTGATTTGAGTTTGAGAAAGTGATGTATACATAATATTTACCAATGAGCTAATACTATGTGAGCGGTGAAATATATTGAATTTTAGATGTTTATAATTAGATTATCTTGGTTCTACTATATACTGAATTCATATAAATAAATATTATTAGATTTTTTTTTATCAGCAAGAAATGTTATCATATGGTGAGAGTTGATAAATGTTTTTATGGCTTAGCTTTAGGTTTGAAGTAGAATCGAGTATTGTATTGTAAGTCATATGAATTTATCATGTTACATTAATGTATAATATTCATTGTATTTGTCGAGTGTCGAAGAAGAAATAGTACAATATGTGCAAAATCTCTAAAGAGAATGGATATGTCTCTTGAAAATTGTAAGATATTTATCTAACGAGACTAAGATAATGGGAATGAGATTAATAGTGAGGTCATAATCTCATAGGTAGATTAAAACAGTATAACTAAGTAATTTGTGTATTTGTTATAATTGAGTGATTTGTTTACTCCTAATAACTAAGTTATTTTATACTCAAATAATTAAGAATGATTTTTATAGTCATTAAAAGAATCTCTCAGAACATATCTTTTATAATAATTTTTTTTTAAATTAGTAGAACCTTTTAAGTTTTTTTAAAAATAAAATTAAACATAACTTATGAATTTAAATGAATAAATTTATGTTGTGGTATTTTGTTGAGGAATCTAGTCTAATTTATTGTAAGAAAAATCTAAAAAACTTCAATCTCCTTTCAAACCAAATGTGCCAAGTAAAATAAAAATATATAATATATTTAAAGGTTATGACATGTTTAAGTCAAACCAAATGTGACAAAGTAAAATAGAAATATATAATATATTTAATAGGGTATGACATGTTTAAGTCAAATTCATATTGGATGATGATTTGTAACTACTGCACACTACATAACAATAATGAGAATTAAATTAATTATCTTTCTTTTGTAAGTAAGTTTTTTTTATCAACAATATCAATATAATGCACAAGTTTGTAAACATTTTTGTTTCTTCTAAATTTAATATTTTACTAAAACTCTAAATTTTTACATGAGCATTATTTAATAAGTGATTTATTCCTTTCCTTTCTATTTGTATGACATAAACTATTAGAGGTGTTTTTTATTTTATTTTATATAAGATGTAATCTATAATGTCTCTTATATTAAATATTATCAAACTAAAATATCCTAAACTAGAACAGAGAGAAAGTACTGGTAAACGATTAGGAGAGAGACAGAAAAAAAATAATGAAAAAAATATAAATTTATAAAAAAACTATTGTTATCAGCTAACTTACTTTTTTCTTAATTTTGTGAAATAGATAAACAAGTCTTCTAAATAAGAAAGAAAGTACTTCACTATTTTTATAATAATTGCAGTTTAAGGTTTTAAAATATGGATTAATAATAATGATAATAAGTGCCACTTATTAAAATAATTAATTCAGTCAATAAATACATATTTTATAGACTAAAACTACAAATATTAATGTAAATTATTTTGGATAAACTAATAAAGAAATTAACATTTCATTAAAAATTAAAAAATATGAATGGATTAAAAATACCTTTTTAAAGTTAAAACTGCATTTATTTTGAGATGGAAATACAGGGTCTCAAATTGATGAACGATGACAAATGTTTAAGAATTTGATCAAAAAATTATTATAATGTTAATATTATTAAGTATGTTGGTTACATCAAAATTTATACTTAAAAAAAATATTTTATTAATCCAAACAAAGTAATTATTAAAAAAATGTTAAAAAAACATTATGTCAAATACTTTATTATTAACAACTGAGATAATTATGAAGTAACCAATGGTATAGGAGAAAGAAGTATGGAAGGACAATAAATTTGACCGTTTGGAAAGAAAGATGTAGGGAGCGGGCATAAGAGAAATGTTAAATCATACCACTATTAATGAATCTTTACTAATGACTATCAGTACTTGAACAAACAAATGATTAGGGTGTTTCGTGTGTTTAATGATATATTATTAATTGTGTTTCTCATTAATACATTTTTGATTTATGGAAAGAATAAGGAGGAGGTGAGATTGATAATATTAACTGATCACAGAAGGGAGTGTGGGAAGAGGAAAAAAGATTAAAAAAAAAAACAGGAAGTTTTGGATTAAAGAAATTAAGAAACAGAGAGTGTCACATGGCATGTGAGCAACAACAGCTGTGTCCACTCTTCCACTTGATAAATACCCTTCTCACCTTCCTTACTACGACTTTTGACTCTCCCTCTCTTTCTCTCTCATTTTCTCTCATTCTCTCTCATTCTATACTATTCACCATTGCACATTGCACACTGTCTTTCTCACCAGAGTCTCTCTCATGGCAGAACTCACACCCTAAACACAAACCCCCACTGCTCTGAGAGGAACACAGTCACAGACAAAGCAGCACTCACTCTCTTTGGTATAACATCTGCCCAGAATGAAAGCCCTGTACAGAGGCTCTCTCTTTCTTAAATTCTTCATCACCTTACTCTTTATTGGGAGAGCTTCTTCTTCTTCTCTACTTCCCACAACCAGAGACCCTTCTCAGCAACTCCTCAGCTTCAAAGCTTCTCTTCCCAACCCATCTCTGCTCCCCAACTGGCTCCCCAACCAAACCCCCTGTTCCTTCACCGGCATCACCTGCAACCAGACCCACCTCACTTCTATAGACCTCACCTCCATCCCTCTCAGTACCAACTTCTCCATTGTAGCCACCTACCTCCTCACCCTCGACCACCTCCAGTCCATCTCCCTCAAATCCACCAACCTTACCGGCCCTTCCACCATTCCTCTCTCTCATTCCAAGTGCACCTCCTCCCTAACCACCATAGATCTGTCCCAGAACACTCTCTCCGGTTCTCTCAGCGACATGTCCTTTCTTGCATCTTGTTCAAACCTTCAATCTCTCAACCTTTCTAGTAACCTTCTCGAATTCAACTCCTCGCACTGGAAACTCAACCTCCGCATCGCTGACCTCTCCAACAACAAGATTTCCGGTTCCGGCATCCTGCTCTGGCTTCTCAACCCCGACATCGAACACCTGGCGCTCAAAGGTAACAAAATCACTGGAGATACCGACTTCTCCGGTTCCACTTCTCTGCAGCACTTGGACCTTTCCTCCAACAACTTCTCGGTAGCTATTCCTTCCTTGGGCGAGTGTTCCTCGCTAAAATACTTGGACCTCTCTGCCAACAAATACTTTGGCGACATTGCACGCACTCTCTCCCCTTGCAAGACTCTCCTCTACCTCAACGTCTCCAGTAACCAGTTCTCCGGTCAGGTTCCTTCCCTCCCTCTTGGTTCTCTCCAGTTCGTCTACCTTGCTGCCAACCACTTCCATGGTCCGATTCCTCCTGCACTCGCAGACCTCTGCTCCACTCTCCTCCACCTGGATCTCTCTTCCAACAATCTCACTGGTGACTTCCCACGCGCCTTTGGCGCGTGCTCTTCCCTTCAATCCTTGGACATCTCGAGCAACCTCTTCTCCGGTGCGTTGCCCATGGAGGTTCTGACTCAAATGAGCAGTCTGAGGGAGCTTGCGGTGGCGTTCAACGAGTTTGGCGGTCCTCTCCCCGTGTCACTGTCGAAGCTTTCCAGTTTGGAATTGCTGGATCTGAGTTCCAACAACTTCAGCGGACCAATCCCTGGAACGCTGTGCGGAGATGCTGGGAATAACTTAAAGGAACTTTACCTGCAGAATAACCGGTTCATGGGTTTTATTCCTCCCACGCTCAGCAACTGTTCCAACCTTGTTGCCTTGGACTTGAGCTTCAACTTTCTGACGGGGACCATCCCTCCAAGTCTAGGGTCGCTCTCGAAGCTTCGGGACCTGATTATCTGGCTGAACCAGCTCCACGGTGAGATACCTCAGGAGCTGATGTATCTGAAGAACTTAGAGAATCTTATCCTGGATTTCAATGAGTTGAGTGGGAACATTCCCTCTGGCATCGTTAACTGCACCAAGCTCAATTGGATCTCTCTCTCCAACAACAGGCTAAGCGGGGAGATACCAGCCTGGATTGGGAAGCTTTCCAATCTGGCCATACTCAAACTCAGTAATAACTCCTTCTCCGGTCGTATTCCTCCGGAGCTTGGCGATTGCACTAGTCTGATATGGTTGGATCTGAATACTAACTCACTTACGGGGCCCATTCCGCCTGAGCTGTCCAAGCAGTCCGGGAATATTGCGGTGAATTTCATCAATGGAAAGACTTATGTGTACATAAAGAACGATGGGAGTAAAGAGTGTCATGGAGCCGGGAACTTGCTGGAGTTTGCGGGGATCAGTCAGCAGCAGCTCAACCGGATTTCCACCAAGAACCCATGCAATTTCACTAGGGTTTATGGAGGTAAGTTACAGCCAACATTTAACCATAATGGTTCTATGATATTTTTGGATATCTCCCACAACATGTTGTCAGGCAGTATTCCGAAGGAACTTGGGGTCATGTACTATTTGACCATTCTCAATCTGGGACACAATAATGTGTCTGGGAGCATTCCTCAGGAGCTTGGGAAGATGAAGAATCTCAACATTCTTGATCTCTCCAATAATAGACTGGAAGGACAAATCCCGCAGAGTCTTACTGGACTCTCCTTGCTCACTGAGATTGACTTGTCCAACAACATGCTTTCCGGGACTATTCCTGAGACTGGTCAATTTGATACTTTCCCTGCGGCGAGGTTTCAGAACAATTCTGGTCTCTGTGGTGTTCCTCTGTCTCCATGTGGGTCGGACCCCGCAAACAGTGCTAGTGCGCAGCATATGAAGTCTCACCGGGGTCAGGCTTCTCTGGCCGGGAGTGTGGCCATGGGATTGCTGTTCTCCCTCTTCTGCATCTTTGGTTTGATCATAATTGCCATTGAGACCAGAAAGAGGAGGAAGAAGAAAGAGGCTGCTCTTGAGGCCTACATGGATGGTAATTCGCATTCGGGTCCAGCAAATGTGAGCTGGAAGCACACCAGTACTCGGGAAGCGCTTAGCATAAACCTTGCAACTTTTGAGAAGCCTCTCCGAAAGCTTACTTTCGCGGACCTTCTTGATGCCACCAATGGCTTTCACAATGACAGTCTCATCGGCTCTGGCGGATTTGGTGATGTGTACAAGGCTCAGTTGAAGGACGGAAGTGTTGTTGCTATCAAGAAGCTGATTCATGTCAGCGGACAAGGGGACAGAGAATTCACTGCTGAAATGGAGACCATTGGAAAAATCAAGCACAGGAACCTTGTTCCCTTGCTGGGATACTGCAAGGTTGGGGAGGAGAGACTCTTGGTTTATGAGTATATGAAATACGGCAGCTTAGAGGATGTTTTGCATGATCAGAAGAAAGCGGGGATAAAGCTGAACTGGTCGATTAGGAGGAAAATTGCCATTGGAGCTGCTAGAGGATTGGCTTTTCTTCACCACAATTGTATCCCTCACATCATTCATAGAGATATGAAGTCAAGCAATGTGTTGCTTGATGAAAACCTAGAAGCGAGGGTGTCTGATTTTGGAATGGCTAGGCTTATGAGTGCTATGGATACACATTTGAGTGTGAGCACACTGGCGGGCACCCCAGGGTATGTTCCTCCTGAGTACTACCAGAGCTTCAGATGCTCCACTAAAGGTGATGTCTACAGTTACGGTGTGGTTTTGCTGGAGCTGCTGACTGGGAAAAGGCCTACCGACTCAGCTGATTTTGGTGACAATAATCTTGTTGGATGGGTTAAACAACATGCCAAGCTGAAAATAAGTGATATTTTTGATCAGGAGCTCATGAAGGAAGACCCCAATCTGGAGATGGAACTTTTGCAGCACCTGAAGATTGCGTGCTCCTGTTTGGATGATCGGCCATGGAGGCGTCCCACCATGATTCAAGTAATGGCAATGTTCAAGCAGATTCAGGTGGGATCTGGGATTGATTCTCAGTCAACCATAGCCACCGAAGAGGAAGGTTTCAATGCCGTTGAAATGGTGGAGATGAGCATTAAAGAAGCTCCAGAATTGAGCAAGCACTAGGCATTAAATTCCGGGAAGTGTCATGTGAATTCTTTGGGAAACAGACAAGAAGAGAGAAGAGGAGATGACGACAGATTCAACTCCCCTCAAAGTTTTTCCTTCTTCTTTGCCGCTTCAAATTATTTCAGACATAAGGGAAACGGTTAAAAGGGGGAATGAATGCTTTTGATGTATGTAGTCTTGTTATTTTATACATAAGAAAAAAGTTGTTTAACTTGTATATAAACAGCTTCAGTTGTTACCATCTGTGTTTTCCTAGAATTCTCAAAGTACTTTTTTTCATTCAGATATAATCCTGAAAAGGTTCTGTTTAATCTGCGACCCCAGTGATGGGGACTAAGTGGAGGATCTTTTGGCCCTTTCTTTAGGCTGCTTGATTTGTTCTCTCCCATTTGATCAACTGCAACTTTTGCTCCGATGATTTGCCATATAATTTGTCAAAACATGCCTCTAAAACCTCTAAAACGACTCTAACATCAATTTACTTGAATAAGAAATTTATACCCCACATTCACCCCACCAAGTTGTTCTGGACCTTCTGACCCTTCTTGTTTTGTTTGCTAGTTTACCCTCTAGGAAAAGTATGACTCCACTCATAGTATTTTCTCTTCATATGGTCATAAATAATTTTGGCCTAATTGAGCATCACAAATCAGGAGTCAATACACTGTCTGTATGTCTGTATTTATTATCTATCACTGAGCCACTTTCACATTGCATTTTATTATGGAATTTTCCTGCTAAAATGAAAAAAGGAACAGGTAAGGCACTTGAACTAGAACCAATGTAAGTAGGTGTCACCGCCAGTGTCCCTCTGTTGAGTGCGCACGCTTATTGGATCAATCTCAATATTAAATGTTTGATAATTCTTGAGTTGGCAAGTTGAGAGAAAATTACAATAGACAAATCAAATTCTGTGGACAGCCATTTCCCATAATTTAACATTTTGTGGGGTGTGCGTGCATGGTGGGGTGTCATTAGAATGAATGAATGAATGAAGAGAAGAGTGTAATAAAGGAGTGTAGTAAAATGCATGTCAGTTGTCAAAAGTTGAAAGAAAGCATAGGATGAAGGGACCAAAACCTTGACCTATGAGAAGTGAGTGGTATGGTAATTATTGTGACAGTATTTAGTATTTAGGATGATTAATAATAGTTCGGACCACAAATAAAACAGTTTCAAGGAGTTGAACTTTCCCTGCTAGCACATTTGGTTGGACCATCTCTGATCAAAGTCCCCAATCTCATAATTGCTAACCTTTTATAAGAAGTTAGTATTTTCATAATTATCAAGAATCTTCAACTCATCAGGGATTGCCCATTTCTGATTAAGAAAAAAATAAATAAATAAAGGGAGTGAATAAATCTCCTTTGTCTGTTCTCCATGGATGTCGTGCAAAGCACGTGATGGATCATAGATGCTTTAAATTATTACTTTCTCCAATGCCAGGACAATGTGCCTCTCCAGTGGTCACCTATTTTATAAATCTTGTGCCAGAACATTACTATTTATATAATCAACAATAAAGAATAGTAACCATTAGCCAACGACAAAAACAATTTTTAATAGATTACCCGCACTAATTGCAAGGGTTTTGATTTAATTTTATTAAACATAGCATGTGCAATTTCAACTCTGCACGTGTCCTCTTGTTTAGAGAGAAACATTTACAGTATTCAGTATTTCCTCCCAATGTAAATTTAAACTCCCAAAAAACAATACAATATTTAGATTTAAAAAATAAAAAATAACTAAAGAGCAACAGTGATGATTGTAGGTTGTGATTCAAAATACACTATAAGTTGATTAAAACTGAAAATAGAAACTACAGAAAACAAGGTTGTATTTAACTTCAATATATATCCATGTGTATGCACATGTGTATTATTTTTTACCACGATAAAAAATAATTATTATAATAAAATTAAGTAAAAAATATTACTGAAATTTATATAAAAATTATACACATAAAAAATAATTATAAAAATAATTTTTTTTTATTTTTATTTTTATAATATTATAATTATTTAACAGCTACACTGGTAATTTTCTATCAAAATAAAGAGTAAAATTTTAATAAAATATGTATAAAAGATTAATTTTAAAATATTTTAATTTTTATTTAAAAATTGATGATTATAATTATACAATAAAATACTTTCAAAATTTATGGATGGTTTTGTTAGATAATATAAACAAAAAGGTTGTTAATAAATATAAAGACAAAAGAGGTAAAATAAGTGTACAACTGTAAAATTCAATCTTGTTATTAATTACTAGTAAGGGAGAGACAAACGTTTATAATAATAAAATAAATATTTATATTTTATTATTTTTATTATATTTATTTGGAGAGTAACTAATATGTTATAAAAATGGTAAAAGAGTATCTAAACAAAATAACACTTACACAACACATCTGTATGAGGGTAGATATAAAAGGTAACTGTAACTTTACACCTATGAACGCTTTTATATATATATAAAAGTAAGTAAGAGTAGTGTTAAAAAATTATGTGGTGGTTATTTTTAAAGGAATATTAATAGAAAAAAATGTTTAATTATTTATTTTATAAATAAATAAATTATTATTTTTATTTATTAAAAGGTAAGTTTTTAGAAAAAAATTATCGAATGATGTATCACTTTTTAGTAATTTTATAAATAATGTTACAAATATATGTTATAATTTGTAATGATAGTATTAATTTAAAGGGAAAGATATGAAGTTGGAGGAAATAAAACTCATCAGTAAACAGATGAACTATTTTGGATATTTTTAAATTTTTTTTTTTTTGTAAATATATTAAAATTTATAAAAATAGAAATATATTTTGAAATATAATAAAAGAAAATAATATATTTTTATATGTTAGTTAAATATTACACGTATAATAGTACATAGTATAATTTTAATTAATTTTGGGTTGTCATTTCTTGTTCCATTGTTTGGGTTACAAGTGCAAAGGAGTCGGAAACACTTCAGTGATCTAATTTATCATCTGAATTAGATAATTTCGATGTTATGGTCGCAAGGAAAGTACATAAGTGCGTGTACGTTAAATTAAGAATTTGTATGGTGATATTTGCCTAGGAATCTTTTATGCATCTTTTACCGCCACTTAATCTCGAAACAAATAAGGTTACTTAAAAAGCAATACTATTAAATACAGTGGCAAGGTGACACTACCAATGAATTTGTTCCTTCCCCCAACTACACACAAAAGAAAAAGAGACTTCAAACATTAAAAACTGTACTCGTGCTGAATGTGGTCATAGAACTAAATAGGAATCAATGAAGTAACATTTTTCTATATTGAAAAAAAAACTCTAATAAAAGAAATCACATAAAAATAATAAATTTAGATGAATGGAACAAAGTTTGTTTGTACTGTATAAATATTTTTTTGTTATAATTACTGTACAATCAATTTCAACAATTGAAAAAAATAATAATTATTAAAAAATATATTTATTTATATCATTAAGTGTAACTAAGTTCTGAATTAAGTATTTTTTATCTACTTTATAATTTTTTATAGCATTTTTGGAGATATAAAATTATATTTTCGTGTGTGCTTATTTCACATTTATTTTATTTTTTTATAAATTTAGTTATGGAAAATTTGTGTAATTTTTTAATAATATGATCGAAACTTTGGTATTTAATATTGTTATTATGGTAATCAATTTTGAGAGGATAAGATTTGATTGGGAGAAGGATTTGTAAAGAAAAAATGATAAAAATTGAAAAGTTTGATTACATTGACTAATTTTTAGGAGGTGCATATTAAAATTTATTATTTATATTAAAACGAGTTATATTATATTTTTTATTAGAAACAAATAAGAGGATACGAAAGATGAAAATTAAAATCTACTTAACTTAAAAAGTTATTCGGTTGATGTTATTTTGTAATGTTTTTTTCAATATTATAAAAGAAACAATTACAATAAGTTTTATGAACATGTCTTTAATTTTATTCTTTAACCTCATACTGTATGTTCTCAAAATTATCGATAAAAAAGTGTATTAACAACACAATATTTCAATGAAATCAATCTAGTCATACTCCTAATCGAGTTTGTTGGAATTGAATTTAACGAAGAAGTACGAGAATGGATATGCTTTGTTTTTTTTAGTGAAAGTTGGAATATTATTGTTAGAATTGAAATTTGATTATGTTTATGATATAGATTTGACTAGAAGAATAGGGTAAATCATCAACCTCTTACAATTATTCATATAGAGTTAAGACAACGAGACAATATGAGGATGATAAGTCAAAAGATTACCGGAGGTTCAAATTCAGGAATTATCGAAAGTACCACAACTCGAAGGTTATTAACCCTAAACCCTAAACCCTAAACTCTAAACATTCAAATTATAAAGACTATAAACATTACAAAAATCAATGCACAATTGCATCAAAGAATCATATGAAGGTTAAGGTAAATTTTACCTTCACCATAATGCATTAATATATGTTCTTTAGAGAGTGAGGAAAAATCTTGGATGTCAGATTATAAATCATCTTTTCACACTACTTCATAAAGAGAATTCTAAGAATTATGTCCTTGATAATCTTGAAAAAGTTCATCTTGATAATGAGCAATACTTTGATATTGTTAACAAAGTACGATGAAGATTAAGTTGAATTAACAAATTATGGTGAAGATGAGTCTATTTGAAAATTAAAAAATGTCAAAATAAATTTAATTGGATGAAGAACTCAATCTTAATAGGTTAGTTGACTATGATTATACAACTGTCCCATAGATATCATTAATAGATTTAAAAGGGAAAGGGTGTAATGATAGTTTTTCATGGTAATAAGAGTGATACTTTTTATATAACAATGACACATCATTCCATTATATTTACAACAAATAATACAAATTATAACTTATGAAATAAAAAACTTAGTCATTCAAGTGAAAAAGGATGAAGATGATGAATTCAAATAGAAAAGTTATCCAGACTTTAAAAGAGTTGAAATTAGCATGTGTGTAGATTGTATATTTGAAAAGTAAAAAAGAGTTAACTTTACATAAATAGAATAACTCCAAAGTAGGAAAAACTAACTTGAGCTAGTCCATTCTATAGTGTTTGGGGACCAATATTTGTCTCATCCATTTGTGAGAAAACAATATTTTCTTACTTTTATGTATGATCATTCTAGAAAGTTATGAATTTACTTTCTAAAAGTACAAGTCAAAATGATTTAAGACTTTTAAGATATGGAAAACTATGGTTGAAAATAAGATAGGATTAATGATTAAAAAAATATGACTAAAATAATAGTAAATATGGAAACAACAAATTTAAGAAGTTTTTCCATGAGCATGAAATGAAAATTGGAGAAGATACTTAGTACTCCTCAATATAATATAATGGCATAGACAAGTGTATGAACCACACACTACTTGGAAGACCTAAACTTATGTGTATACAATCAAGCCTAGCAAAACAATTTTGGACAAAAAGTTATCAACACAACAACTTACTTGATTAGTGGCCATTGAAAATACCATAAGAGGTATGTAGTGAAATAAAGATAAAACTTACACATCTTTAAAATTTTGGTTTTGTGACTTATGTGCATATTAGTGATCAAGGTAGAAATGAACATGATCCCAAATTAAAGAAGTGCACCTTCATTGATTATAGTGAGGATGTGTTGGCTACACTAAAATTTGACTCTAAGGGATATAAAATTTGACTAGTTTTTAAAAGATTTTAGAAAAAGGAATGAGTTAGCTACACTAAAATATTTGTTCCAATCGTGAAACTAAATATTATCAAGTCTATCTTAAGTAGTGTGACTTGTGAAGAACTCTTACTTGAACAATTGGATGTAAAAACTACATTTTTCATTGTGATTTAGACGAAGATATATATATATATATATATATATATATATATATATATATGCACCAACTTAAAGGTTTTTTTAGAGAAAAGTAGAAAGAATATGATGTGTACATTGTATAAAAGTTTGTAAGACTTGAAGTAAGCACGAAAACAATAGTATAAGAAGTTTGATAACTTCATATACATGGATGAATTCCAAAAGTGTGGTGATAACCATTGTTATTTCTTCAAGAAATATAAATCTAGTTACATCATTTTATTACTTTGTGTCGATGGTATTCTAGCAGCAAATTCAAACGAGTGAAATTAAAAACTTGAAGGTGCAGTTGTCAAAAGAATTTGACATGAAAGATTTGGATCCAACAAAGAAGATCCATGGAGTGCCTATCATAAGAGATAAACAAAGATGATTTTTGTAGGCATCTCAAGCATATACATCAATTATGTTTTTGCAAGATTTAACATGAGAGATGTCCAACCGATAGTACACCTTTGGTTAGACATTTTCACCTATCTAAGGATTAAGTTCCTCAAACATAAAAAGAAAGAGATTTCATGGCTAAGATTCCACATGCTTTAGCCATTCGAAGTTTGATGTACACAATGATTTCTACTAGGTCAAATATTTGTCATGCAATGAGTTATAAGCATATTGAATTTTGAGGTATCTACGAGGAACCACAAAAAAGTGTTTGTAGTTTGGTAAAGAAAAATTAAAAGTACAATAGTACTATAAATGCAATTTTTGAAAGTGAAGTCAATCTTCAAAGAAGTACCACTAGTTATAATTTCACTTTTAGAACTATATTTATCGATTAGATATCTTAAATATAGAAGATTGATGTTTTATCCACTACAAAAATTGAGTATATTGCAACAATATAAGTTATTAAAGAGTTTCTAGACTTCAAGAGTTATTATTGGAGCTAGGATTTAATAGAAGAAAGAGTTTTTTACCATGATAGTTTAAAGGAATACATCAAACAAAATATTCAACATATCATTATAAAATAATATATTGATCTTGACTACCACATCATAATATATTTACTTGAAGATTAAATCTTAATATTAAAAAAGATATAAGATATTAAGAATCAAACAAACATATAAATAAATATGGGGTGAACATTCACAAAGTTCAACTTTAATTAACTTTAACATAAAAAAATTGAAGATTTTTTTTATATTATCGAAACATAAAAACAAATTAAAATTAATATTTTGCTCATACAACTAAATAAATAATGAAGTAATATTATTTTATTAAGAGAAAAAGCAAACAAATAAAAAAAATTGTATAGGAATAAAAAATTAAACGTGTGAAATAAAATCTATTTATAGATATACATAAAATATTTGTGGTATAACTACTATAAATCAATTCTAACAAGAGAATTAGTAAGAGAAAATATTTTATTTAAAATTTTGAGTAATTACGTTAAAAGTAAGTATTTTGTAAGTAAATATTTTATAATTTTCTCTTTTAATGAAATGTACGTAAAAATATAAAGATATAATTGAGGGAAATATGTAATTATTTTATTTCGTATAAATTTAATTATAAGAAGGATCCTGATATGTTGATATTCTAAAAAGTTTCCATTGGCGTTTTACAACTCATTTTATTATTTTTATATTCAATAATTTAATTTATATTTTAGTTAAATAACTTAGTTTCATATATTATTATTATTAGTGTTAGTTACAGCTGTTACAAGGATGTGAAATAAAACATGTTTATCCTATAAAAAAGTTGGCGTTGTGGTAGTTTGGCTTAGGTAGAACAGTAGTTAAGGTGTTGTTGACCCAAAACTGTAGCATTTGATTTGAGGCATGTGGAGATAGCTTTTGCAACATGAAAGAAGGTGTTGAAAGCCCAACAGGCAATGGAGTTTAAGAATTAAGATTCGTGTGGTTGGCACATTCCCAGCCACCTATCAGAATGACACGCACAGGATAACTGACACGTGGTCCAATGGACCACCTTCTTCTGTCGGAAAGCTTACCCTGCACCCTCGCCTTTGCGATACCGTTCCATCTCTTTCGGGTCCCACTTCATTTGACCCCAAACTTTTTAATAATAATCACCATGTGATCATTCCTTAAAATGCTCACCACTCTCGGATTAATATTTTATTATCATATTAATGTCATATCAAACTGTGCTCTATGCTAATAAAATAACGTCATTAAATAAATATTTTAATAACCACCCTTTTCTATATACAATTTTAACAACCGCATAATAGACCTTGTTATAAAACTATTTTAACTTACAATACATGAAAATAATTAAATATAATAAAAAATTAATTATTATATTAACTAAATTATATATTATTTTATTAATTAAAAATTATTAATATTTAAAATAGTTTTATTATTAATAAAAATTTGTAAAATAATTTATAAATTAATATTTAATATGAATTACTAAAGTTTTTATTATATTATTAATATTCTCAATTAGTTATTAATTTATAATTAAATATTTATTTAAAATCTAAACTAATTAATAGTTAAATTATTAATAATAAAAAATATTTTAAATATAAATAATTTTTAATTTATAAAATATATCTAACTTAGTCAATAAAATAATTAATTATTAATTATTTTTTTATCTTTAAATTAGTTATTATTTAATAATTTTTTATAAATAAATACTTTTGAATTTAAGTTCCACGTCAATAATATTCATGTTAAATAAGATATAGTTTTTTGTATTAATGAAGGCACTAATTTTCTTAGAATTAAATAGGGTTCTTTTATATTTATTTATTTAATCCAAATAAAAAATTTATCATCACGAATAGCTTTGAAAGGAAAAGTAATTCATCGTTTTTTTAGGGTATATGAGAAAGAAAATGATGCACATATCAAAACTATACTATTTCATGAGAAAATTTGAAAGAACTATACTATTTCATGAGAAAATTTGAAAGTTTTTCCCTTTGTTTCATCTCTGATAATTTTAACACAAAAATAAAACATTAATTTTCTAAAAACTCAAATTGATTGTATAAATTTTTATTATGATTATAAAAGTAAGAAACAAATCATTTTGAATCAGCCATGTAAAAATATTTTTCTACTAAAAAAAATCTGAAACATACTTAGTGCACATAAATCTTTATTGTCAATTTATATAATTCATAATTATATAATATATAGATCCGTGTCTCCGTACCCTACATTTTAGAGATTATATGTATCTTCATGTCCGTATTTGTGTCGTATGAGTGTTTATACTACATACCAATTACTAAAATAGCATGAAATTTTGTTAAGGGGAGAATGAAAACTTTTTCTCATTTTCTTAATTTTTCAAAATTTAAATAATATATTTATAACTCAAATAACAAAAGATAAATATTTTTTTTTCAAAAAATAAATGGACTTCTACAATATAATGAAAGTAAAAAAGATATTTATTAAATAAAGCCATAAAAGAACATATTTCATTTTTGCCTAATCATCATTTGGTCCTTGTTTAGAAATTTCTACATCGTATTTTCTATGTAGGAATTGTAAGGACCGAGAAAAATAGTCTTAGAGTATAAATGGTACAATTAAAATGACATCTGAATATTTTATTATTAAAGTGAAAAGTCTATATAAATAGGAATTTAGTTATTCAGGTTTCATTTTAAAAGAACCATCATCTCTCTAAAAACTCATTTTCCTTTCCTCTACCTTCTCTCTAAAATTTTGACATCCTCGCTCATCAGATCAACGATCAAAGTCTGCCATTGGACTCCTGGCAGTGAACTTTACAAGATTGACCGATCAAAATCTTAGATAGAGTAAGTTCTTTCTTGGCTCCTTTTGCTTTGAGTTAGTTTTGATCTGGTTAGGTTGCCTTTTAGTTTAAGTTTGCATGTGAGGTTTTTATCTTCAGAATTAGTCTATGTTAGCTCAAGGTCTTAGTGATATAGTTGGATTTGTGATAAGGACTCTATGGTGCAGGTTAGGGTATCCTTAAGCTTTTAGTGGGTTTGGAGCTCTTAGTGAGCATCTACTAAGGTCCAGGTAAGGGAAGCTAGTTTAAAATCTTCAATAGAACCCTAGGTTAGAAGATTTGAATGTGAGTGTGACGTGGTCACCAATTCCAAATTTTGTTGCAAGATTTCTTGTTCTGAGTAGATTGTAGTTTGATTGAAATTGAAAGTGTTGTGATTGAGAATTGGTTGTTCGATTTAAATGGTTTTGGAATTAGAAATCATATATATGTATAAATGGACATAATAACTCAATGATTCAATGAGAGTGATTGTATCATGCTGAACAGGAACTGTCAATGTAATGTGTAGATTTAT
>Ga0123342_1005032_pt1 | contig 19585 bp, 15 predicted proteins | sample Turbeawhitnodule_FD_89960 | JGI IMG/M metagenome (GOLD analysis project Ga0123342, IMG submission 89960) | Root nodule microbial communities of legume samples collected from Mexico - Turtle bean Mexico white nodule | ecosystem: Host-associated > Plants > Roots > Nodule | place: Mexico: Nepantla... | reverse complement strand
ATTTTGAATCTAAAAAATGACTTCCGGATTATATAATCCGGAATATTGAAAAGGGTATTTTTGGAATAAGAAAAATTTATGGGGGTGGCACAAGAAGGTATGGAGGTGCAGGAAGAAGCAGCCCGACAACAAACTAACATTTTATAAATATGGTATGTTAGTTATTATATTATTTATTGTGTGATATGATAATGATATCTTTAAAATAGGTAGATTATTGGTGAGATTCACTAGATTCCATATAGAACAGTACGGTAGAGCAATATTTGAAGTAGAAGAAGCATAATTTGTCCTTTCTATACAGTGTACAGACATATCGATGAATATTTTTTTTTATAATTTTAATATTATTAATAAGGTTAACCATTTTGTGGAGGGAATCGAGATAACAAACTTTTAATCAGTACATCATAATTATAATAATAATTATTATTATCAATAAAAATAACATGAATAATCATATTCATGATAATAGTATAATAATATTATTAATAATAATATTGTATCCGTCAAAATTGGACAAGAACCAGAGACCTCGGTACCTGATGTATCTGGTTCAAAATGCATTAAAATCAAGAAACCTTGCTACCTGGTAAGATTAACAATAGTATTATTAATTTTGATAATAATAATATTAATATTCATAATAATAATAGTATTATTGGTATTAATAATTGTACCGATCAGGTAATCGGGAGTGATGACGTGGCAACAAGTGATAATATGAGCGTGTTGAACGGGGCACCTGGTTGACAGAAGGGAAGTACATCAGGAAGTCTGTGTAGTCGCCGATCGTTGACTTGGCGTTCTCCAATCTCTAGTGTGTGTAACCCGTGGTCACCAGAGATGCGTCATAGTCGCCATATGTGAGTACTAGGAGATCAGGTGGTTAGAGACTGCCGAAAGGGCCACATCGCCGGAAGATCAGGAAAGCCTGCTTAAGGTTTCCAAGGGGTACAAGTACGGGGACTGGCGATATGCTTGTCACGCAGCAGGGGAGGATGAGGTTATCAGATGATCATTCCCTAACCAGAGGTCGGGGCAAGGGAACAGTTTCCCAGAACATGCATGGTATGCAAGTGAAGTAGATCGTGATAGCGGCAGGCGAGACCACAGAGAAGGTGTGCAAGGTGACACCCCGTGCTCGCCACTTAAGGGGTCGCGCTCCAAGGTAAGCTCTGCACCAAGTTACTCCTTGTATGGGTAACTTAGTCGAATGGCTTGAAGAGTAAAGGTGACGCTCAAGTGGAGGGAGCTCCAGATGGTGACACGTGTACAGTTGGATGCGAGCCACGTGTCCAGAGGTGTAACCGTCAGGAGAGAGAAAGTGCTCAGGTATATAAGGAACACTTAACAGACTTTTGAGGTACGTTTTCATAATACTTTCTAGTACACTGAGATTCACTGCGCACGGTTCCTTGAGTTGAGATATTCTCTGAGTTTTTGGTGATTCCGTCACTGACTTGAGCGTCGGAGTGCGATCGGCCGCAGCGGTGCCACTTTGTTTTCTTCAGGTTCTTGCGAGGAATTAGGGCGTGAGGAGCAAAGGCTAACGTGGTGCGAAGCTGATCAAGAGGAGAGACCTTTGGCGTGGCAAGACTTTTGCACTCAGATCAACCGGCAGGATCAATAATAATATTAAGATTGTTAATAGTAATACTAATAAATAAATATTAATAATATTATTATTAATATTAATATTAATTTTTTAACAAGTCACTTTATAATCCATATATAGAATTAGTAAGTAACATAGTTTACTTATCTACGGATTCGATTACAGTGATATATATGGATAAAATTTGTAGCTAAATTTTTCATCCCAACACGTTAAAATTACGAATTTTACTTATGGATTGTTGTCACTAAATTACTTTATTGTTATATACGAAAAAATTCGTGGATAAGTCTTAATTTATTTATGGATCCTGATCCTGCCGGCAACTCCAAATTCGTAGATAAGATAATTTGAAAATTTCTTATAGTGTAAGTAATTAAATTAATACTAAAAGATAAAATAGTAATTGGACAACTGAGGAGTAGTTGCCTAATAATGATTGTTATTTGATAGGCCTAATGGAATAATATGGTTTGTATCTATTTAAATCACTAATGCAGAGACAAAGTCCTCTCCTTGACAAGTACATATGTTTATCTACCTTAAATCCATCAAGTAAGAGAGGTCATATAATAGTAAGTCAGAAGGAGTGAAATATTAGATTATCATTCATCTAATTAGATTTCAGAGCACTAAAAAACCATATATCAAATAGAGATGTCGGAGTCATCCATCTCATTGAATCTCTAAATTACCAAAGAATAATGTCTTTAGAGAAAGGTATTTATACTTCCTTTAACTTATAAGATTTGTATCTATCAAAATATCTTAAAGAACATTTATCAAATTTGGAGTCAAACTTTTCAAGTTGATTCTAAGTGTCAAAGATAAAGACACCCACAACTTTAGTGCATAAGTATAAGAGTCTAATCCTAACAATCTAGTTCAGTCAAGATAAGACTTGAATATCATTAATATTTTGAGTACAACAAATAATTTTGAGTTTTGATGGAATAATTCTTTCAATTAGTGTATTAATTATCAAGACAAAAGATGATATATCGTTTTAAACTGTTTGATATTGAAGTCAAGATTGTTTTAAGTTTTAGACTGACAAAATGTTGGAAGAAGAGAAATGTTGAGTGAACAAAAGAATAAAGAAGATGATGCAAGTCCCTTTAAAATTGCTAAGAAACTTGGTAGAACTCCAAAAAGAACAACCACTACCAGAAAATCATGAAATATAAACTAATTTTAGAGACAAAAAATAATTAATTACTATAATGACTAAATAACAGATAATATGAAAGGATAATCATTTAATTTCTAAAAAATAATTAGTTACTATAATGACTAAATAACAGATAATATGAGAGGATAATCATTTAATTTCTCAAATTCATACTATGAATTTCCACACACATGAGAAGCGAGAAGCTTTCGGACATTCCCTTTTCTAAACTTTAAGTCTTTTATTCTTCATCAAAATATGCACTAAAAACCTAATATTGAAAACACATGCACTAAAAATATAATATTGAAAACGCAATACCTTATAAAATGGTAGTGATATTGCAAATTCTTACTAAATGTAGACTCAATTGTAGCTACAACACCTCACATAAGCTAGCTTAAGACAACCCATCCTAGAGGTTTGAAAATTGTTTTTCTTTTCAATGCAACCTACAAACAACTACTGAGAGTGAAAATTGGGTGACAATCAATTTGATGAGAAAAAGTGAAAAATTAAAGATAAAAAAATAGAGAAAATTAATCGGATTATACAACTACTTTCCTCTAAACAAGCATTCGTCATGGTTGATGGTTGATTTTTCTATGGTCACTTTCCACAACTTTCACAACAAGAAAAACATAAAATAGAAACCAATTTTACAAACAAAAAAATAATTAGTTGTTATAGTAATTAAATTAGAGGTTATTTTAGAAACTAAACAAAAATTGGTTTCTAAATTAGTTTATATTATCGTTAAATTGTTTCTAAATTGGTATCTAATTAGCTACTAAGGTTTTAACTACCAATTGTTTAGTTTCTAAATTTGGTAGCAAAAATTTTGGTTGCTAATTAGATACCAATTTAGAAACCATTCAACAATAATAGAAACTAATTTAGAAATCAAATTTTTTTTAGTATCTAAAGTGGTCTCTAATTTAGTCACTATAGTAACTAATTATTTTTTGTCACTAAAAATTAGTTTCTATTTCATGATTTTCTTGTAATGTTAAAATACCCTTAAACAAAAGAAAAATAGTAGTTTCAGAAATACAAATTTGCAGGGATAATGAAATCAACTTTCTCATCGAAGCTTAGTGTTGAGGAGATCATCGATCAAGCTTCATCGCCCAGGACACACCATTATTTTAGCTTCACGATTTTAGGTTATGGCCACACCACTTTTCCATCTAAGAGTTTGGGGAAACTCGAATTTTGGGTAATGGCTTAACTTTTCGAAAAAAAAAACATAATGACTCAGAATAATGATTTTGAAAAATAACCTTTACAATTTTTATTTTTTTTAATAATTTATAAAAATCCTAAATAAATGTCTTCCTTTATGTACAGATTAACTTATAATTACATACAGATCTCAGCTTTAAAAAATGTTCCCACCTCAATGCGCTAACCTTACATACAAATTCTTTCTATGAATAAATTATACAAAATTTATTTATTGTTAAATACGAAAAGATCACTACATAAACAATTTACATAAGAATCTGATTTCGTATGTAACTCATGTATTACATAGAAATTTAGATCAGTATATAAATATCACCACGTAATAAACAAATTTCTTGTAATAATATATTTTATAAATATATTATTATTATAAATATTTATTAATAGTGAATAGAGATTTATCACTCAATGATTAACTTTATATCTAAATTTTCTATTTTATTTTAGATTAATAATTAAGATAAATTAGATTATATTTTTACTTTAATTGTTTTCTCATTTATACCCTCTTAATGTATACTCCATCGTAGAAGTATCTCAGCATGAGTACTTAAGTCCACAATAATATTAACATTATAACTTTAGGGCCATAATAATTTATTAACTATTATTTTTATCATTATTAATATGTATTAAGATAAAAATAATAATATTTTGATTTGGAAAGTGTTTATATATATTATAAAAAAATTTGACAAACATAATTTATTTTGTACAACAAATAATTAACATTATTTAATTTATTAATTGAAATATGAATAACTAATTGCCACAAAAAATTATAATATTTTATTTATTAATGTTATTATTTAATTTTTCATTTAACATGATTATAAAAATTAAAAAGCATTTAGAATTATAATATATATTAATGGAGAAGAGAGAAGACACGAATATGTTCTCATGAGAGAAAATTAAATTGCATCTATTACTTCATTATTAAATTGTTAATATAAAATAAAATAAAAAGTACAGGTTAAGAAATAACTCATTGCACTTATTCTTATTCTAGTTAGTAGATATTTTGTGTATATATATATTAAAAATGTTTTATTTTTATCATGTTAATATATAAATATATATTATAATTTTATCATATGAAATAATTTTACGTGATACAAATATCATATATCATACCAGTTGAGATTATATCTTTACTAGTAATAATAAAACATTATGTATTTTGTTTATGAGATGTAATGCACACGTTTCAATGAACCATTCTCACTAAATCAATATGATTTTCTCTAAACATTCATAGCCTAAGTCTAGAAAGTTGTATATGCTTTATTAATTAATTAAAAAACATTCATATTCTTGTTGTCTCAATGGGTTAGGACGTTGCTAAATTCGGAAGATGGGTTCATATCATATGCATATCTTCACGCAGAATCCTTTTAAATGTTGCTATCACATCTCAATTTTCACAAATCAATGGTTAAACTTACCCCTCACATTAGTAGTTTTGTGGGGTTGTTTTACACATCAATTTCGTGTTACCAGACACCACAGAGGATATCAGAATCCTGAAAAAAATTGAGTTTCAAACTATGCAGCAGCATGATCTGAAATTTAAATAATGGTAGCTAATTTGCATAATAAAACGTCAAGCATTAGGAACAACGTAAGTTTCTACAATAATATTTTGAAACTGAAACATGAATCATGATATGCTTATTCCACCTACGAACCTTAACAAGGAAAGAACATTCACAGATCATCTCAACAGATGCAAAAGATGTGTCTGCATTAATCTATATTTCATGTACACAAATTAAACTCTAACCCTATAGTTTCAGTTTTTTTATTTTTGTTGCAGTATAACTTCAACCCTTCAAATCAATATTAACCCCACAACCATCAATAGTAACCTTATGTGGACACGTGAAAAACGGAGACATGTATGTTTTAGTTTACCTTAATTCATGAGAATAGGTATATATGCCAAAACCCAACCTCTCACACATACTTGCACTGCTTCCATTCCCCACTCACCATGGAAGCTAGTACTGGACTTTTTGCAGGTACTCCAAACAGCAAAGAGCTTGTGGCCATTCAAGGACCCGATGAGGTAAACCATAGAGAAACAAGGAAAATAATTTTTTCATAATTCTAAGGTAACATTTTCTGTATGTTTGAATAACATAAACCAAACATAACTGGTTGCAGCCTAAGCCGGTGAAGAACTTAGATGGTCAGCTCTGTGAGATATGTGGTGATTCTGTGGGACTTACCGTGGAAGGAGACTTATTTGTAGCTTGTGAAGAGTGTGGTTTCCCAGTGTGCAGGCCATGCTATGAGTATGAGAGAAGGGAAGGGACTCAAGTTTGTCCTCAGTGTCATACAAGATACAAGCGCATCAAAGGTAATTGGAATTGTTTCTACTATAGTAATGTATGTTTTTTTTATTTATATTTTGTAACTTATGTTTTGATTGATATTTCTTGATGTGCAAAGGAAGTCCAAGAGTGGAGGGAGATGAGGATGAAGACGATGTGGATGATATTGAACATGAATTCAAGAATGAACAGGTGCAGAAAGGACACATGATCCATGGAGATGATAATGGGAATTCTAAATCAGGTTTAGCAAAGGTAAGTCTAAGAAGTAGGAAAGAATTGTATTCTACAAATTTTAAGTCTATGAAATGAGTTTATTTTAGTTAACTGTGAAATCTCTAATGCACATACAAATGTATAAAGTTATAACTTTGAGATTTTCATTTTTATTTTGGTTGAATTATTAGATTAATTGTGTTGTAACACGTAGGTGAATGGGGAGCTGCTTTCTACTAGTGTGGGAGAACCTGGTATGTTTTTGCCTTCTCTTTTATTAAGAACCAAGTAGAGTACATGCAGTGACCTTTTGTTGAGCTAAAGTTTATAAACCAAACCAAACCATGTACATATATATAACTATTGAGTTTTTGATTTGATATCATGGAACTTTTTGAGGATAAATAAAGAGAAATAGAATGAAGCCAAGACGCTTATCGTGATTAACATATCTTCATAAGAAGCAGGTGCAAAGTTGGATGACAAGGAGAATATAGATGAGTGGATGTTGCGCCAAGGGAATCTATGGCCTGAAACTGATTCCTCAGTTGATCATGAAAAGGCCATGTAAGCACCACAATAACCTTTCATACTAAGGAACTTTGTGATTCCACTTTAATGTAACATTATGTGATAAACCATGATGCAGGAAAGAGCCATTGTCAAGGAAAGTAGCAATACCATCAGGCAAACTCAGTCCTTACAGAATGATGGTTGTGGCTAGATTCCTCCTTCTCTTACTCTTCATTCAGTACAGAATCTTCCACCCTGTACCTGATGCGGTTGGACTATGGTTCATATCTGTAACGTGTGAAATCTGGCTTGCATTATCCTGGTTGATTGATCAGATTCCCAAATGGTTTCCCATTGATCGCGAGACATATCTTGATCGTCTTTCAATCAGGTCATTAATTTCTCTGCACTTGTAATCTAAATGGAGCTAGTTTTCATTTTCATGTAACTTCCAAGAGCAAGACTTTGTGCAAACAATTATAATGATTGAGTCAGGTTATAATTCAAAGTTCATGACACTGTATTTTCCTTATTCATAATTCTTAAGAATACAACGGAGTTTATATGATGGATTCTGCATTTTATAAGAGTTGGAATCTAAATTGATAAGCTAAATGTCTAGAACTTGCACTGCAGGTTTGAACAAGAGAACAAGCCAAATATGCTTTCTCCCATAGATATCATTGTCACTACTGTGGATCCAATCAAGGAACCTCCTCTTGTGACAGCTAACACTGTTCTTTCAATCTTGGCCCTGGATTACCCTGCTGACAAAATCTCATGCTATGTTTCTGATGACGGAGCTTCCATGCTTACCTTTGAAGCTCTTCAAGAAACTGCTGAGTTTTCCAGAAAGTGGGTACCTTTCTGCAAGAAGTTCTCTATAGAACCTAGAGCACCAGAAAAGTACTTCTCTGAGAAAATAGATTTTCTAAAGGATAAGCTTCAATCCACTTACGTAAAAGAACGCCGTACTATGAAGGTTAGCATTAGTAGTCTTAAACTTAATTTCTCCTTTTAAAACATAAAATTGAAAATTTTGTCTACCCTTTTTTTAATTTGATCCCTATGAAAAAAAAAGAGAATATACTCATAGGTCTTTGTGTAGTCACACGCTAAGGCTCCAAACTTTTCAATGTAACAATCTAGAACTAAATTTAGAAAAGGTCAAATATAGGGTAGAACTAACTTTTAATTTAGCAATTAAACTACTGATTTATACTAGTTCGATGGGAAGAACAAGGTTTCATTGTTTGTGTGCATTTGCATGACAGAGAGAATACGAAGAATTTAAGGTGAGAATAAATGCACTAGTGGCTAAATCTATGCGAGTTCCCCCAGAAGGGTGGACTATGAAAGATGAGACACCATGGCCAGGAAACAACTCCAAAGATCATCCAAGTATGATACAGGTCCTTCTTCCTCACAATGTAGGTAATGAACTTCCTTGTCTTGTCTACACATCTCGTGAGAAAAGGCCTGCATTTCAGCACCACGGCAAAGCTGGCGCAATCAACGCCCTGGTAAGCAGTTCAAGCACCATAATTTCTCAAGATTACATGTTCTCATTCTCTTGACATGAAGCTAAAACAAGCTTTCATTTCTGGTCTAAATGTTGCTTCTGAATTTCCAGCTTCGAGTATCAGCAGTGCTAAGCAATGCTCCTTTTGTGCTCAACTTGGATTGCAATCACTATGTAAATAACAGCAAAGTTGTGCGAGAAGCCATGTGTTTCTTTATGGACATACAACTTGGGAATGGCATTGGCTTTGTACAGTTTCCACTCAGATTTGACAGCCTAGATAGGAATGATCGTTATGCCAACAAAAACACTGTTTTATTTGATGTGAGTGCAACAGTTTTGGCACTGAATTAATTCTCATTATATCACCCTTTTTCTATTTTCTAAATTCATTTATTTGCTTCATTGGAGTAAAATTTGATATGGTGCATTTTGTGTTTGCTTTTCTGCAGATTAACTTACGGTGCCTAGATGGAATTCAGGGACCTGTTTATGTTGGTTCAGCATGTATCTTCAGAAGGAAATGCTTAACTGGCTGTGACTCACCAATGTCTTCAAAACGCCCAAGTATGGTGCAAGTACACTCAAAACAGGATGAGAATGGAGAAGAAGCTAGCATAACAGGTGATCACATTCCTTTATATTTATCAAAAACACACAAAAGAATCATTTTCTTATCTCCTATATCTCAAACTACTCTTCCTTTGCAGCAGCAACAGATGAGGAAAAGGAGCTATTGAAGTCACAGACGGATGATGAAAATAAATTTAGGAAGTCCACACTTTCCATGAACTCTTCATTAACAGAACAAGGTGGTGTTGATCCTTCTTCCAGTCAGGAAGTCCTGCTTAAAGAAGCTATTCATGTCATGAGTTCTAAATATGAAGACAGAACTCTCTGGGGATATGAGGTATTACAGAAAGCTCTTTTCCCTTCCCTCCCAGCATGGATATCTCATATTTTAAATTCTGAAGTCTAGACAAGGTTACAGCTTATGAAATTATTACAGAATGCAAATTTTAAATCCAAAGTGGAATGGATATATTTTTCAAAAATATTTTAGTTTATATGTAATTTAAACACAAGTTTTAACACTTCCAATCAGTTACTAAATTATCTTTGATATGACAATAATATGAAAAGTCATCAAATTTATCAGTTATTTGTAATTAGATGACAAAACAAAAGCCTTTTACACTGTCAAGTATTATTTATTCTTTTCCTCATTTTAAGTAAAGAAAAACTTGCAACTTACCTATTTGTCATCATCACTGTTCATATTTGTCTCTGGACAAAAGTTGAAGAAATTAAACAATATAACAAAAATTATTTCAAGTGGTAGATAAAAGAGGTGAAATATTTTTTGAATGCTCAGGAGGGTTTAAGCTATGGATCTATAGCAGCAGATACTCTGACAAGTTTGAAGATGCATTCTCATGGTTGGAGGTCTGTATATTGCATGCCAAAAAGAGATCCATTCAGGGGTACAGCTCCTATCAACCTCACAGATAGACTCAACCAGGTGCTGAGATGGGCAGTGGGATCACTTCAGATCCTATTCAGCCGCCATTGCCCTCTTCTGTATGGCTTCAATGGTGGAAAACTCAAGGGACTCCAAAGGATTGCCTATATTAACAGCACTGTCGACCCCTTCAGCTCAATACCCCTCCTAATATATTGTATCATTCCTGCTATATGCTTGCTCACTGATAAATTCATCACACCATCGGTATCAATTATTTCCTTTTATTTATTATATCATTACTTTCATTTGCTTTATAGAAAAAAGACACATTATATGTCATTGGATAATCAGTAACCTCTAACATACCAACTTGAAAGATATGTTTCAATTGAGCATGCTAGATTAAATCAACTCTAATGCTTATGTTTGTTGCATATTTTTCAAACCCCGCATAAAATCTCAAATCATAATGAAGAAAAGTAAATAACAGAGATACATGAACACCTAAATAAATAGTATAAACACTCATTTATACATGTCCCTTTCTTTCCCTAAACAATATTAAAAAATAATTGGAGAGAAAGTGAAAGATGCTCTTTTAAATGGTGCAAAACGTAGTGTAAAAATAATTTCTTTACTGTTTTTTCCTTCCTATCAAAGAGTCATTGCCTGATGAAGAGTAATTGATTTCCAGGTTGGCACTTTTGCTAGTCTAATTTTCATCTCATTGTTCATCTCAATCTTTGCCTCGGCGATTCTTGAATTGAGATGGAGTGGAGTCAGCCTTGAGGAGTGGTGGAGAAGCCAGCAATTCTGGGTGATTGGCAGTGTGTCTGCAAACCTCTTTGCCGTTGTGCAAGGCATTATGGGAGCCCTGCCACTGGGTAGAGTCAACACAAACTTCAGCATTGTATCAAAGGCACCAGATGATGGAGAGTTTCGTGAACTCTATACCATTAGATGGACTGCACTTCTAATACCTCCAACCACCATCATAATAATCAACCTCATTGGTATTGTGGCTGGCTTCACAGATTCCATAAACAGTGGTGGAAGTTCTTGGGGAGCACTGCTTGGGAAACTCTTCTTTTCTTTATGGGTTATTGTCCATTTGTACCCTTTCCTTAAAGGTCTAATGGGTAGGCAGAACAGAACACCAACTCTTATTGTCATATGGTCTGTGCTCTTGGCTTCTATCTTCTCCTTGGTTTGGGTGAGAGTTGACCCTTTTGTGTTGAAAACCAAAGGACCTGATGCCAAACAATGTGGAATCAGTTGCTGATTCTACATCTCAAGATGCATGTCATTTATTTACGAGTATGAAGTGTGAAACAACAATCTAGGTCCACATAGATTAGTAATGGTAGAGCAAAAATTTTGTGAAAGAAAAAAATTGCAACATGTCCTTGCCTTTCCTTTTTTGCTTTTTCATTAGTGTACTTAATTTTGCCAATTGAAGCAGAAGTGTTCCCAGGATTCCTTTCTTGGCTGCACATGAGATCACATCTTAAAATGGTTATTGGACTGACTGAAATCTAAAGAAGATATCAAATCTAGCATCTTTATTGAACCAACTTTTGCAAAAGCTTTAAGAACATGGATTTTTTTTATCATATCAACAAGTCCTGAATGGGCTATTATAAAATGTTTGTGGCAATTGAATCTCTAAATGTGCATTTTAGTGTGAAAAGTTCTAATTGTGCGAATCAAGTCCAAGGTATCATATGATTTTAGTCTCCAAACAAGTCAGGATGGTGGATAGATATGGAAGGGAGTAAGTGGTTTGATGAAGAACTGGAATGGGAAATAGGGGATGGGAAGAATACTGTGTTTTGGGAGGATAGGTGGTTGGGAAAGGAATCACTTATTGATAAATATCACAGAAATTTTAGAAACTCAACAAAATAGGAAGGACAATGTAGTATGGGTAGATGGCAAGAGGAGGAATGGATGTGGGAGTTGAGGTCAATTTAACACCTTGAATCTTCTGAGTGTTTTCTTTCTTGATTCTTCCTTGTTAACCATCTAGATATTTTTTTACTGGTTTTCTCTCATTCAAGTGGTTGACTGTCCGAGTGAATTTATTTTTGAGCTATGTCATCAACAAGCACAAAACATGCATATGCAATTATGTGTGGAAGATTAGACAAGTTTAAGAAAGCAGCAAACACATGAGGAGTTAGACGACTTTGATATCATCAGAAAACTCCAATGTGACATTGGATATCGTAAGAACAGGTCAAAAAAAGATCACAAAAATAAAAGTCATTTTATTTCAGTTATATTCGTAACAACCTCTTAATAATTTTTAAGTACAAAAATTCCCAACCAACTTTCTAGAAGATAATTAATCTATTTTAATGTTATTTTTTTTTCTAGAATTTATGTGAGTCTAGTATCGTCTATAAAAAGAAACCCCATTAAGAGAAAAAGAGATCAAATTTTATTTTGGGCTAATTCAAGGGAGAAGTTAATCACTCGACACACATAAAAGTCTTTGAGTCAGAACAAGTTCAAACAGATTTTTGTGAGTTAAAGGTTTAAAAATAGAATAATTCATACATCTTACCTCATGTCACAACAGCAACTACACACTACAACTATTACATGGCTATGCTCTATAACTGTATATTGTAGTTTCAATAAACAATCATTTATGTAACATCAACATAAACTACAGTCATCATCAAACAGATTTAAAAGGGTCAGAATGAGGAGACGCCTAGAGCTTATTAATCTATTGCCTGCTCCAGCCTTTGACCTCACCACTTCAACTCCCATGATTTCCATTCTCAGTCAACTCAGCTTCAACCTTCTTATTTATCTCATCAAGCTTCTCATGTTCTTCACTATTCACTATTGTTCCTTCTATTTTCTCAACTTCTTCAAGTTTACTAGTACTCTTGATGTATTCCTCTTTGTTCACACCTTCCACTTCAACTGTTTTGTCAGCAGTAGTGCATGTTTCAGATTTCTCTGGCTCCCCAGATCTGTGATATTCTTTTCTCTCTTCGTGTGGTTGCCCAATCTTTTCTTCATCTTTTCTCAGAGAAACTTCAGCACCCTCAGTTCCTTTGTTAACAACTTTATCTTCCAATGCGTGTAGTTCTCCATCAGCATTGGATTTTTCCTCGTCATTAATATTTTCTCCAGCTTTAGCATCTCCAGGATGAGTAGATTTGTTGATATTTGTATCCTCCGCACTCTTGTCATCTTGATTTTCCGTTACCGCATTCTTTTCCTTCTCTATATCTTCATCAACCTTGGTGATATCATCAGCTGCTTGCATATCCGTTTCCTTTGTGTCCTCTTCTTTTTCTTCCTGAAAAGTTTCTTTTTGTGAAGCTGGTGTTCTTTTACTACGTTTCTTTGGGGGTTCGCTTTCTGTTGGAGACACTGCCTTGGCCTTCTCACTGATTCTTGCAGACCTTCTTGGGGTCTCACCAGTGCCCCAATCAAATTCTGATACATCTGGACCACCAGGGTGTGCTTTCAAATATTTTTCCAACTGCTTCCTGTTATTGATCTCCTCTCCTGTTGGTGAAGTGAACACAATCTCATTTTTTTTTGGAGTCCCAGTTTTCTTTGGGATGAACTGCAATGAAGTACAGTATGTAATTTGTTGATCATCATCATCTAACAGGAAAAATTAAGCAAAAAATAACAATCATAATACAAGATTTTGGTTGAGGTTTTGTGTTAGGAATAGGGACAAGACATAAGAAAGGCGAACAAACTTGAAGTGAACATTAAACACCAAGCCCAAACCCATGACCAGATGGAAGCCCAATACCTAATACAAGGCTTATTAAATATTAGACTGTCCATGATAAGTGCAAGAGCTAAAAGGTGTACAAAATATTAATGCAAATTCTCCCTGCACCTATGTACCTTATCCCTACACTTCCATATTTTTTCTTTAATTCCAACTCTACCCTCCTAAGTATATGTATGGGTTTTTGTGTTTGATGGAGAGTGGGGTGTGTTCTTTATTTTCAAGTGCTCTTGGTTGCCGGTGATGGTGGTGGATGTAAGTTTTATGGTGTTTTACCGTTCATTTTCTGTTCGCTTATTTTTTATTTATTTATTTTCGTGTATACTGGATTGTAAAATCCATGTAAGGAGGTGAAGCTATGGAGGTGCAGAAAAAAAAACCAATATTAAATGATTAATGTAAGATTGGAACCCCTAGCCTCAAGCTTATTTATGTCTCACTTAACCAGCTAGGCATATTAGTTATGCTTGCAATGTTGGAATTTTTTTTTCATGTATTTACTTCCAAGTGCAAGAGAACTAAATTGTGTAAATAATTTGGGAATGAATGGAATTAACATGTTTTAGTTATCACTGAGTGTGAGAAATTTCTTTGCTAGGGTTCTTCTTTCTACAATTTGATCTTATCAAGAAATTATTAATTTTTGTGACGATCCTCAAGACTTATCAAACATCTTTTTGTTTGTGGCACCTACCCTTACATTCTCGTTCTTTCTAATTGCAGTTGTACAAGTTAGAATCTTTAATTCCCAATATTGCAATTTTAGGGTTCATATTTCTCCAATTTACTTTCAATCATAATTTGAGTTTTACAAAGCCCTTTTTAGTGTTTTAGGGGTCAAAATTGCAAATCAAATCGTGAACTTTCACCTCGTGTTAGAACCACCCAATTCTGAGTTTTGTAATGTCTTAGATCTGAAATTCAGAGGCATAGAAGAAACCTCATCATTTGGTATAAGAGCTTGTTACTAGTGCTAGTTTTTGGGCATCAATTTAGTGGGAAATAGGGCTGCTAACATCCCGTTTCTAAAAAAAAAAACGCAAAAAAAAGCCATAGAAACTTGATTGCTTGAAGGCTGCAAGAAGTCATTACATTGGCTGCCAAGTAGGTGTTACAAAAACCCTAATATTAACTGCTTGTTTGAAGCCAAATTTGAGAGTTAAATTTTTTGAATTGGGGGTTGATTTGGTGCTGAAATTTATATAATGTCTGGCCGAAATTTGTAGATGTTAAAAAGAAAGGAAGAACCGGTGACATTTGAAATTGGTTTAGAAGATTTGTTATTTGGGGTAATTAAGTTCTTGAAGCTTTTTTTTTATAATTTTCTGGACCTAGTGAACTCAATTTATCTTAATTAAGTTTCCTTGTTCTAGTAGTGTCTCTAGTGTATCTTCTGGTTACCGAATTGTTTGTCTTGTTTTCCTAAGGTGTCAATTATCCTGAGCGTCAAATGTCTTCTCTAATTTTTTTTCTCCCATAGGAATCATGTTTGTCTTGTTTGTTGATAATCAAATTGTTCTTTGCTACTTTTTTGTTGGCCTAACTCAGCCCCATAAAACTGGCTCATAGGGTTGAGGTTTGCACCCACTTATATACAATGAAATGTCCTAATCTCTAGTCGATGTGGGATCTTCAACATTGGTGCTAAAATTATGTTTTAAATTTTGTGATTGCCACTCTTAAAAGTAATTCCTAATTATAGATTTATTGATTATCATAAGAAACTTAAGTGGAGAACAATAGGAAAAAGGCAAGAGTGTTGCATTACTGAAAAGCCAATTTGAGTGTAAACACACTGGAACCATCCATTAGAGTGTAAACACATGAGAAGTGTGGTGAGGTCCACTACTTTTCTTGACAATTTCATTTGACGTATGACAAAATTAGAGAAGATAGAAAAAAGATTTGAAAGAAGATACCAAGAAATAATACAAAAATTGAAGGAACTTGATGAAAAAGAGAGGGAAATGAAAGAAGAGTTTAGAGAAAACGAGGAAATGCTAAAAAGAGAAACTGAAGAAAGGAGAAGGAGGAAGAGGAAAAAGAAAAGAGGGGAAGAGAAAGAGTTTAGAGAAAAAGAAGAAAAAGAAAAGTTAGAAAAAAACAAGAGAAGTTGAAAAGTTACTTTAAAGTCCTCTAGTGACATTATTGAAAAAGATTCTGTTAAAGGGGACTGCAAAATTTGGATCACTTCTTCTATTTCAAATTATGAATCTAACTTATATTTGAAATTACTAATCATATAAATCTTTTTGTTTTATTGCCCAAGGAAAGAGTTGTATATTAAGGAGCAATAGCAAAATAATTTGGAGAAGAAAGGAAGATAAAAGAAGAACCAAGCTAGATGATGGATGAATATGTATTAAATACCAAGTCCTTTAGCCTTAAATTTAACCAACATTGTATGGAATTTAAAAAACATTTTTCTTAGATTTTTTTTGTTGCTTTTGAGGAAGTTTCTAATATTTGCATTGGATTGACTTAGTTGTGAAACTTGAAAATAGTCCATTAATTTTAGTATTGTTTGAGTTTTTTTTATAGGGTGCGTTTTATCCTGAAAAAGGTCTACAAACACATTGATAATACGATATTTGTCTCTCATACGATTCAAATCTCAATTTAGATAGATTTTATTTTTTAGATCACTTAACATTGGCCTAACACTTATGTTTGTAGGTTTTTTTTTTTTTTATGTTTGTAGGTAATAAAAAACTAAATCCGAAGTCAGAATTCTTAGTATGATAGGTGCATGGATAAAAGACCAAGAAGAAGGCTTGAGTTAGAATAAAAAGATTATTTTTGTGTTGTGTCTTTATCAGGCCTTTGTATTTATTCTTATATTTTATAATTAGAGGATTTTATGGACATTATATTTATTAGTTAATTAGATTCCTTATTGGATAGGTAAAATTAGTGGATGAGCCTAGTAGTCTTTGTGAGAAAAATTCTCTTTAGATTCTTGAGTAGAACTTTTGATTCTAATGAATTGCTAATTCAATGTGACAAATCTTATTTGACTTATTAATCAATTTTTATTGTGGTGTCTTCTTCATTATCTGATCTCCTTCCATGTTTTCTATTTTCTTAATCATTCAGTGGACATGTCAAAAACAATTCATTCTCCCTAATCCTTGGTTAGACGTCATCACTTACCTCCCAAGACCTTGACAGAACCAAACCTAGTCATAATAAACATTCCAAGAACCCAATTCAAATCTTCATAGGTGCAAGGTTCTTTCTCCTAACTTTCTCTTGGGCCTCTTGAAGTTTGAGTGGAAAGATCCACCCTCTCTTCTAAACCTTTAACCAATCTTTACATCATTAATAGTAATACAACATCAGTATAAAGTAGGTAGTTTTAAAGGGTATCTTCCAATCATGTTCAGATATCATCCCAATAGTATTATTGACAAACTAATAGAATCTGGTATTTCACTGCAGATTTTAGGGATATCACATGAGGAGCAAGCTTCTCATTAAATAACCCAGCAACAAAGAACATAAAAGAAACAAATAAGGAAAGAAAGAAGAATACAGAGGATACATATCAGCATTTTAAATCTCAAAAAGTGGCGCATTGCAGCCGACCCCAAAATTGCTTTCTGAAACATTTTTTTAGTTCATATCATAGAGTATACATAGAAATTCTAGATGATAATAAAGTTACTCAAAATTGATGATATTTTTTAATGATATAGCATGTACATGAGTCTATGATTTCATAAGAAACATTACAATAGAAATGTGGCATACAGCCTCTAAAAGTTTAAATCTAATAACCAATGCAGTATATCACATAAGAGTATATGTGGGATACATCACATAAGATAAGACCCACAATAGAATCAATCAAAACGCATTTCCAGATATAGAAAATATTGGGCCAGACCACAGAACCCTAACAAACACTTGACACTCGTCTGTTGTATAATTTTCTGAGTGTATTTCATGAGAATTTTGAAGCACTTTTATTCAACATGAGACAATTCAACACAAACTAGCCAAAGGTACAAAAAGCCCTAATTTATGTATTGTCGGAGTATTGAAATCACGCAGTGGAGTCCGAATATGGCGAGAAAGAAAAAAAAAAAAAAGACCCACATTGAAGGCAAAGCAAGAACGGGGCACAAAACCCACCTATTAAGGTGACTTAAGCAGTGAATCCCACTCAACGAAATAGTCAAAGCGAAAGAGTGCATTAATAACAGAAAGAGAAACAGTTGTAAACCTTCTTCTTCCAACCAGGTGGAGCAGGCAGCTCCAAAGTGTAAGTTCCCTCACTAGCATCACCCTCTTGCTCCACTAAGCTCGCCATCTTTTACCTGCAAAATTCATCACACAGAAAAAATTCCCTTATTTAAAAAAAAAAGTGGTAGAAAATAATAACACAGGACATCGGAGCCAAAGAACAAAGAAAAATAAATCTAACCTTGTTTTTATTGCTATTTTTTAATTCCAGTGACTCTGAAATTGGGAATTGTAATGCTTGGTGTTGTGTTTGGGATGATGAAGAGGAGAAAGGTAACTAAGAAGAAGAGGGTTGAGAGGAGATGGAACACATGCGAAGTCACCAGAAAAGAAATTGTGGAGAAGCAGTTTTGCTCGTATTGTAAGAGGCACTGAGTAGGGTCACGGTGCTCTATCTTTAAGCCACCTGTCCTTCTTCTTGTCTTAACTTGTGCAGGATAATATTTTTACATAATATGGTAAATAATTGATTTTTAATATTTATGATAAAATATTATTTTAAGTATATTTAATTTTGCATTCCATTATTTAAATTATGAGATAAAATTATTTATAAATTGAAGTTATAAAAAAGCTAATTAAAAAGTAATTTAGAGATAAAGGTAAAACATAAAAAGAATGAAGATAAATTAACATAGATAAAATCTCCATTTAAAAATAAAATAGATAAAAAGATTAATTAACTGTGGAAAGATTTGTAAAAAGGTAGTACAAATAGGTAGTTCCCTATGTCACATATTTATATATGTATAGAACTTAAGAAGTTAGGTCGTGGAGAGAGATTAAGAATTTCATGAGGTAGTCTGATTTCTTGGAAGTTTTATCTCCAACGTATTTCTACTTTTTGTAATATCTTAGAAAAAAAAATAATAAATAAATCTAAATGCTTAGAAATTGAAAAATATATAGATTGTCTTCTAGTGACTACCTTCTTGGATAATGTAGAACTTATTTTCTTAGAGAGACAAATTATTTTCTCTCAATTCTATCTTTTTCTTTTCTCTCTCTAAATCTTTAACTTCATCACAATTTAATCTTTATCGAATTCTTTAGGAGATAAAGTTTTTAACGTGATCTTATATGTCCTATGTGCATTAAAGAGTTGGTATTAGCAATACCATGATGTATATTATTTTTATCATATTGTCATAGTTTTCCTAATAACAATATCCTCTCTCAATTCTATCTCTTTCTTTTCTCTCTCTCTATATCTTTAACTTCATCACAATTTAATCTTTATCGAATTCTTTAGGAGATAAAGTTTTTAACGTGATCTTATATGTCCTACGTGCATTAAAGAGTTTGTATTAGCAATACCATGATGTATATTATTTCTATCATATTGTCATAGTTTTCCTAATAACAATATCTTCTCTCAATTCTATCTCTTTCTTTTCTCTCTCTCTCTCTCTCTCTCTCTCTCTCTCTCTCTCTTTCTCTCTCTCTCTCTCTCTCTCTCTCTCTCTCTCT
>Ga0123342_1005031_pt1 | contig 19586 bp, 12 predicted proteins | sample Turbeawhitnodule_FD_89960 | JGI IMG/M metagenome (GOLD analysis project Ga0123342, IMG submission 89960) | Root nodule microbial communities of legume samples collected from Mexico - Turtle bean Mexico white nodule | ecosystem: Host-associated > Plants > Roots > Nodule | place: Mexico: Nepantla... | reverse complement strand
TATATATATATATATATATATATATATAAAAGTTAACTTGTACATAAGATTATATAAGATTATCTTTACAAACACATTCCAACATCTCGATAAGTGGATAGGAGATACTAGAAGATAAAGTTAGATAAGAAAACAAAAATCTTGGATTTGAAGCCTATTAGTATTGTGAAAGCCATCTTGATCTTCTAAGAACAATTTATTACATGAAAGATAAATAAAAATTAAAAAATAATTTTTTTATTAATTAAAATTAGTTTATATATAAACTGAAAATAAAAATTTAGAAAATTTATATTAAATCAATTTTACAAACTAATTTATGCATAAAATAATGTTATTATAGAAAAAATATTTTTAGTTTTTCTTTCCTAAAAGTATAAGTTTATATAAACACCAATATTCTTCTACTATGAAAGTAAAAAAAAAACATTAATATTTACAACATATCTAGAGAGAGACCTATTAGACTGAAATTTAGGATTATATAGTCCATAACATTACTCAAGTTCAATAGTTAATTAGGAAAGAAAAAATTATAAGGATTTTTAAGTATAAATAAAATAAAAAATAAATATTACATAACTTAAAGTTATTTCATGAATAAATTAATTTATAGAAACTATTTTAAATATTTTTTCTAAAATTTTATTTTTTCAAAGCTAATTATAAATTACAGAAAAAATTATATTATTTGTCTTCTTTAAAAAATTGTCCAAGACATAATTTAGATAAGTTTGTTGATGAACTTGGTACCTTAGCTTGTCTAATTTTATTATTTGTTTACTTTTTTATTTGAATCCAAACACACTTTTGATAAATTCTTTAACAATAGGAAAAAGGGACGGTGCAATAAAAGATTAAAATAGTAACTGAAGTGGTTTAATGTTAATGGAGTCTCTCTCTAATAATTAATGAGGTCCAAAACATAATCAACTTAGGTCAGTAACTAACCATGAATATCATGCGTGCTTGCAATCAGAAAACTTCGGATGAAACTTTTTTCGTGTATAGATTATTACTAAATTAATTATAAATAATTTTATGTATAATACAGGTTATACCTCAAATAGAAAAGTAATTATTTATATCGGTTAAATAACTGTAGAAGTTTTCTAACTAAACTTTTACTTGTCATTTAAGTCACTTTTCATGATAAATAAATCTTAAATATTTAAGTTTTGTAAAAATTACTATAACTTTGTACACATTTTCATACTTTGAAAATATTGAATCAATTTTGTATTATGAATACCAAAATTAATTTATAGTTGAATATACACGCTGCTTAATTTTCACATTAAAAAAAATCAATAAGTCTACTTTATTGGGGGACAATAGCTAGTGCTTTTAAGAAGAAAAAGAAAATACCACAGATATTTTAAGTAAAAAATTAAGATGATAGTGGGACAATTGTCCTACATCTTCTAACATAGATTTGTCAATGAAGTTAAGCCTCCCCAGAAATATTTTATCACGAATTCAAACCTTTAAATATTAAATAAGTCCTTGAAGGGCTGAAAAGGTTTAAACTTAACTAGTATTTGGAACTATAAACAGTTGTAATTAAGAACTTTAAACATTGGCAAAGGATATTATTGAATTAAATAAATAAAAAACTTGTTTCAGAAAGTGGTTAGACAATTTAAAATTTTGATGATGTTGAAAATATGAAAACTTTTGGTGTGTTTTATCTCTCTGATATAACTCCACCAGAAACATCCATTAGCCATGCAGAATAATGGTTGATTGGTGGGTGCATGTGATGGAGTTTCTTTTTTAGGCAACTGGTTCATGAGGATTCCCCATTAAGCATCTAAATTTAGCCCAATTAGGTAACAAAAAATGCTTTTAGATATGAGTCTGTGTGTCATCTATAATGAACTTTGTCTACAATGGTAACAACAAATATGATAAGGCCCAGATATTAGATATGGCACAGTGACAGAATCAAACAAAAGAAAGGTGATTTTACGTATCAGAATTTTGCCAAACATGAGGGACATAATTAAAACCAAACTTCTCACAATGATCACTTAAAGGGCACTTGGATTATGGGGCCAACCGACAGATACAAAATTGGTGGCCAGTAGAAAGTTTGTCTCCATCTTTCTACTATTATGCCCTGCAATTTGGGTTTTATGGACCCCCAATAAAACCACCCTTCCTCTTAATCATATAGGCCCAACTTCTCATCTACCCTCTTTTCTTTTCATCATTTCCATTTTTTACACTCTTCAAGTATTATTAAACATACATTTCCAGAGAAGAAACTCTTTGAAACTGGCATAGAGTATCTTCTAAAGCATTTCATCCAATTATGGTGAATTTAGTTTCAGCAAAATCTTTGCAACCACATCAAATATGAATTGAAAGAGGAGATTAGGAAAACATTGTCTGAGTGGAAGTAGATAGCTTTAGTTATAAGTTGCAATAATCTGTTTTGGCATTGCAGGCACGGCACCCTCACTAAAGGGTTGTTCAGTCAACCCTTGATAATTTTTATCTTTGAAACAAGTGCTTTGGAAAGTGTGATTCTCCTGTTTGCAGGTTAGAGAACTCCTATGACAAATTAACAAGGCTACCAGTAGTTGAAGTTTGCTTCCTGTTATGCTTTACAACACAAAAGGGAAGGTGGTCAAACCAGTCAACTTAACAATTATGCACATGGGGTGCCACATTAGTTCAGTAACTTTTGTTGCAGTTGCTGGAGTTTTATAACTCCCACAATTATCTCATAGCTGGTTTCTAGCCTACACAACTAGGTTAAACATTAAAATAAAATAGTGTTTTGAAGAAAGTATTTGGAGCCTCTAAAGAACACAAAGACAATTCACATTGGAAGAGGAGAAGATGAAGAAGAGCAAGAGGTTGTGATGTGAAATCTGGCATCTCTAGAAATCTGTTCACTAACCAAGTCAATGTGACACATGTTACAAGTAACAGCTGTTTGTTTTGCTTGATTTTTTATAGTTTTGATGATAATGGTTATCTCTTAAACTCTAACCACAAAATCTTAACCCTGTGGTAGTCAATGTCGTGTTGAGGCCTAAAGGGGCGAGCAGTGGAAAAAAGATGAAAAAAAGGCAATGGTGAAGAGGGCACATGTGGATGAGCATGGTCCAGTATCAACAACCAAATATTCTGGTTCCTCTTCCACATGACACAGGCAATGCTTTCTGATATTGCAGGTTTATTGCAGCCGAACCTCCTCCATCAGAGACAACCAGACAAGTACAGCAGTTCCAAGACCCCACGACACCTTCCCACCCTCTTCCTTAAGGGAACACTTCCAACATCTCCAATTCACATTTCTTTATTCTTTACACCAGACAAGATCTTGCAAACTATTATTCCATCTGTTTCACATCATTTCCAATCCCAAATTCAATGTTCACTCACCCCTTCTACACACCATCCATTATTTTATTTCCTACCTTTCATTGCACGTTCTTGTAAAAGGGCACAATCTTTTTAATCCAACAAAAACGTTGCAAAAGTAATTTATTTCAATCACTTTCTTTTGCCACATAATAATATTATGCTTCCATAACCTTAACCCACCTTCGTACAAACAAATTAGCAAAAGATAACAGAGGGGCAATGCAACAAAAACCGTTACAGACGACGACAACAACAACAACGGGTAATTGCAATTCAACCCCATAGAGAGCAAAGCAATAAATCTTAAGAGCAAAAAAATAAATACTGCTGTGGATGGCATCGCAGAGAGTCAATCGATGGTGCTCATTTTAAGCCGTCTGATTGGTGAAGCGAGCACGGTTGGTGAAGATGTTGGAGAAGATGATGGTGATGAAAGGAACGGTGATGATGAAAGTGTAGACATGGACGGTGGCGATGATGACATGTCAGAGGTCTCTTCCTCTTCTTCCAGCTTTCTTTTGTTGTTAATCTCAACACCACTTCCTCTGTCATGGCTTCCAACCTTAACCTCTCTCGTTGTCATGTACCCCTTCAACCGTTTCACATCAGATAATTTCACTGGTTTCACTATGAAATCCTCTGCACCTTCCTCCAAGCATCTATATATTTTCAAAAAAAATTCAGTTTGTTTCAATCTTCTAAAATTCATCAAAAAACTTTAATACATGTTCATTGAATTAACTAGTATCAGAAAAAATGTAGCATGAAGGAAATAACTCAATAATGACAATACCTGTCTATGCGAGGCAAAATGTTTTCAGAAGACATAATCACTACTGGAATTTCCCTGAACATGGACGATTCCTGCATCAAATAAAAGTTTTCACTCAGTATGATCGATCACACGGAAAAATCAAGGGTTTATGATTAGAATATTTAATTATTAATTAATGAACCTTTATTTTCTTGAGCAATTCATAACCTGTCATCTCGGGCATGCAGTAGTCTGTGATAATTAGATCCACCTTCAAACTCGGCTAAGGAAAAAAACAAAAACATGGAGCAGAAAATAAGCTATGGAAAATAAAACGGAAGTTCATAAAAATGAAACGAAAAATCTTATGATACATACGACAAAACCATCAGATTCAGAGGTCCTTCTCTGCTCGTCCAACCCCAGAAATTGCAGAGCTCTGATTCCACTATCAACAGCTGTAACTGCCATTTTTCCAACCAAAAAAAAACACTCCTTAACAGAACACAGATAAAAGAGTAAAAAAAAAAAAAACAGAAAATACCCAACAGTGTGTTTTGTTTTGATATGTTAAAGAACAGTTAATTACCTTTACAAGCTGAGATTTTGAGCAAGCGTTCAATGACCTTTCGATCGACGAGGCTGTCATCAACGGCCAAAACATGAACCTCGTGGGAATCCTCCGGCGAGATATGATCGAAGGAAACTAAGCCGTCTGTGTCCATTGAAAAGTGCAGAGGGAATTGTAAGCAAAGAGAAAGAAAGAAAGAAAAGAACAGAAAGAGGATTCCTTAACATGGGTGAACAAATCTTAAATACAGTGTTATATTAATGAATGTGGCTATGTGACATGTTATGTTGTTGTTCCATAATATCCATCTGTCACAGCTTTTTATTAATAATTATTATTGCTATTATAATTATAATAATGCTATAATAATAATAAAGTCTCTTTTGGAAAAATCAAATCTTAAAATCTTCTCTTTTTATTTATGTTTTTTGGAAGATGGCGCTGAGATTCTGAAATCCACTTTGGTTTGTGATCTCAAACGGAATTTTTTTTTCCTTTTTCTTTTTTCTGATCCATGGCTAAGTAAGGTATTAATGACACGTCCCAAACAAAATCTCGCGTGATTTTGGTCAATCTTGGGAGTTTGTGAACGACGTCGCACAGTGATTGGTGCGGTGTGACAGCGTTGACCGAAGTCAAGGCTAAACCAAACAGCGCCGTCAAATTTCCGACGTCATTTTTTCACCGTTCCTTGTTTGGTAAGTCGTGAAAGAAGAGAACTCCTTAATTAATGCTAAGATGATTTTCTGATTTTGTGTGTGTTTATGTTTCTTCTTTTGTGGGATTGTAATTTAAGGGTGTAGAGTATCTATGCTAATCTTTATGGAAGCGATATCATGCACGTGCAACCTCGTGAGTTGTTTTATTTTTTTATGTCCATAAATATGTTTTATGGTAAAAGCTTGTTGTTCATTAAGTGAAATTTTATTGGGATTTTTGAATTGATTCTCTGAACTTTAATTTTAAGCTTATGTTCATAGAGGTGATATTTACAAGAGATTTGTTTGTTTATTGTGGAGAATAATTGATGAAGATTGGTCAAAGACCGGAAACAATGCCAGCTCAAAATTAAAATGAACACTTATATTTTATGCATGTCAATAATTCAATTCATTTTATTAATCACTTTGAGTATCTCTAATTCATAATCATAACATGCAAAGATCAATGACCTGTACGGCTCAAGGACATGGAATGATTTTAATTTTCATAAAGTTAAGAAAATACCAAAGTTTGAGATAATGCAAATTCCAACCTTTCTAAAATACTAATTTAAATAATCCCTAGTTGCACCTAGTGTATGAAAATCAAATGCTTTTAAGTCTATGATTACCCAAATAATTAGTTGTTTTTATTATAATAATTTTAAAATCATCAAACATCAAATGAATGTCTCATTAACAAAAATATGTATATACACAAACACACATATAGTTAAAACATGTTATTAAAAAAATATTAAATAAAAATTAATTTTAAAGATAAAAAAATTAGTTATTATATTGACTAAATTAAATATTATTTTAAAAAATACAAAATTATTAGTATCTAAATTAATTTTTATTATTAATAAATAATTTTTAAATTAGTATATACTTAATCTATATAATAACAAATTTTTTATAAAAAAATTATTTTTATTTAATAATTTTCTAATAATGACATAATACACAGAAAATTAAAACGGAAATTATACATTTATAAATAAATTTAAGAGTATGAAAATTTTTAAATTCCTTCACTTTAAATCTAGTTTAAAATTCTCTAATGTTGCTTAATGAATATGTCTAATAAAAATGTAAAACTCTAATTTCTTATAAGACATTTTGTAAAAAAATATTTTTTTTACCAAAAACGGGATATCATACTCCGTTCTAATATATTTAAGAAGATAATTAAAAGATCACGAAAACGTAGTCCAACAGAAAAATACAAGCAAATATATTCATTAGGACAAATTGGAGGTTCACCAAGTCATTTTGATTTGCATCTTCACTTTGTATAGGGTTTAACTAAGTGACAAACACTATTAAACTCCTGATATTTTCTAATAGTCATCTTTAATATTATACTTAACTATACTTAGTTCAATATTAAAATAAATAATATTAATTAATATAATTAAAATAAAAATATTACTTTAAATTAAGATAAATATGTATTTTTAGTCTCTAATATATTTGTCTTTTTTATATAGATTAGGTAATTATCAATGTTATATTTACATTTTCATTTAATCACTTATTTTTAAGTTGTATTTTTATTAAAAGATTAAAGTATTAATAATTTAAAACTAATAAATATTTCTTTCAAGAAGTAATATCAGTCATATTTAATATTTAAGTATTTTTTTTTATTTTTTTCAAATTTTATCTTCTAATGTGAGAAAGGTGTTAGGTTAAGCATAATATATTGGAGCTCCTTATACAATATCCTAATAAAAAGATGTGATTGAGAAAAGAAACTCTATTAAAAATTACATGTCAAATTTCTTGAAGAAAATTAATGATTTAACTCGATGATGTGCTAAGGTTAAGAATTTTCTTTCACTATTGATACACATATAGGAAGGGTGTGTTAGTATACTTTAGTCTTACGCATCTCAATTCTTAGAGATTAAGTCGAGATATGATAACATGTTTTCTACCATCCAATAGAAATTACTCATAAAATTCAATAATTTATGGCACTTTAGAAACAATAACTATTATACAAAGCATAGTTTTCAACATTAACCAAAGATTGACCATAATCACATATTTCTTCCCAAAAAGTTATTTCCTTTTTCCTACTCCATATGCTAATGCTACAACAGGAAGAGAGGTAGTGATGTAAATAAGGATAAAGAAAGAGTTTGTTGAAGAAAGAAGAGAAAAATTTAAAGGAATAAAGATAAGAAGCATGACAAAGAAGAAAAAATAAAATGACATTTTAAGAAAGACTAACTAGAGGAAGACTTAAAGCTTTGGAAGGTAAGATTAGAGACCTTATACATGGATAATTTCTTAGTCTTTGGAGAAACTTGAGAGAAGGTATAACTTGATAAGTGGAACTTTAGGGAACCTTGGACGAATTCTAGAGAATTAGAAGTATCTTCTTGAGCTTCTAAACTACCACATCTTACTTTCATGTGTACCTGGGTTAATTTAACTCTTTCACTTGACTCTTCAAGCTTTTAAGAGTCTTCTTGTGTCCACTAGAACTCCCTTAAATGTCACCCTTGTGCATTCTACTCAACTCGTCATTACTTTTCACATGTAATCATTACATCTGCCTATATTTAAAGAACTACCTATGTGTGTTCCCTAATTTCAAGGGATTAAGATATACTAATCATGCTTAGTGGAGTTAATTGCCGATTAACAAAGTTAACTTTATTTACTTATCCATTTCACTTCTTGCACGAGCTTCTCCATTATAAAAGGAGTCTCCTCCATTTGTAAATACACTTTTGAATATTGAATGAAATTCTCTTTTGTGAGTTCACTTTGAAAGTCTTGAGTGTTCTCTACTCTTGCTTTCGTTCTTTATCTTGAGAAATTTTCTCAAGTTCTGAATTTTCTTGCACTTATCCTTTGGTTCTTGAATTAAAGGTGACTTGTTCTTATTTATTCTCTTGTCTTAATCCCTTTTTGTTTTTATTTCTTTACTTTTTCTTATTTTTACATTGAAACTAATACAAAACAAATGGGTTTCTCCATCAAATTGTGTGTGCTTCTGCCAATATTGTTTCAAAGTCATGGAATTTCTCTTCTCTAACACCTCTTAAGTTTATTAAGATCAGTTTTAGAAGGGAATATGCATAAGTGCTACAAGTAAGAAATCAAGACTATACAAGCAGTTTAAAACTCATAGGGCTACAACCAACATAACAAACCCTTTCTTTCAAAATTTATTCTTATTTTTTATTTTTACTGGAAATTGGGAAGCCTGCACAATCACTCGAGTAGAAGAGAAGCTACAAACACAGTCAAAGTGGAAAAAAAGGAAGCAGCCATGACCTATGGTAGGATGATGAACAATAATATCAGTAATCAAATGAGAGACTTCATTGTAGTCCTGAATTTGATATGAAGAAAAACAAAATAGCTATGATATTTGGTTCCAATAAGGATGTAACTAAAACATTTATAACGACTTTAACCTAAAGAAACTGCTGCTATTAATGAAATACTTATTTAAAGAAAACCCTATTTTGTAAACTCTTTTAGCATCTTTGAATTAAAGAACTTGATTATAGTAAAACACTTATTTGAGTGAAGCTTTATCAATTTATTACATATGGTAATTTATAATTTAAAGCAACACATTTTAACTTCACAAAATACTAAAAATATAATTATATATAATCAGTTTGTATATTCAAATAAAATAATTCTCAATCAAGAACAAAATTCTAAAATAGTTTCAAAGAAAACAAGTTGAATAGAGCATCGTTCAACACAATTTTGAATTCATTGTTATCCATATCTAGAATTCAATTATCTTCTAAATGTAAAGTTACGAAATTGAAAGTTGTAAAGAAAAGTAGAAGACACTAAAGTTGAAGAACTTAAATAGACAAAACTGAATTGCATTAAAGGTAAAAACATAAAAACTGAATTACATTAAAGGTAAAAACATAAAAACTGAATTGCATTAAACTATAAAAACATAAAATATACGACATTTATAACTAACATAAATTACACGCTTAAAATTGTCACTTTATACAAGGTATTATATGGCTCATGTTGCGACAGTTCGCAATAGACCGTCACATTATACTTTGTGGCGGTACGCGAGATCACCACACGTGTATATTGTGACAATTACAAATGCAACTTTATACAAAAATAACCATCATCATATTCACATTTTTTTTTGTAATGAAAGCGTAAATGTAAGTAAATTAGTGTATCTAAAGTGTATGAGTATGTATTAATTGTGTTTATAGTTTCCTATTTATAAGGTTCTGAAAGCACAAACGAATGGGTTTAAGCAATTGCATCGAAGTGGGTCCAAGAAAAACTACATTATAAAGAAATTTTATACTAAACTATCTTTCATCTCTTAAATCGTTTAATACTTCCTTTATTAAGTAGATTTGTATGATTTGCTCCTTTTAACTCATCACTTCTAATTTTTATAGTCCAATTATCTTCAATGAAGCTTCATAAGTTAAAAATATACTTTAATAAAGATTATCTTGAAAGGTTATCTTCATTGAATTAATTTATTAAAGGATTTATACAAAATTTTCTGCTAAAAAAATATTTTATATACAAATTTATTAAAACTCTTTTTTTATAATAAACAATAAAAAATAACAAAAATAAAAATTCTTACTTATAAAAATATAAATAAATCAAGTCTTATCGAGTAGCTCAACATGCAAACATGTTAAAAAACATTTGGAAAATTGTTTTTCAATGTTAAAAAGACCGGTATCTCACAACATGACTCTCATTAAACAATTATTGTAAAACATAATTTTAATTTCAAAATATTTTATTAATTTGTTAAGAAATACATACAATTTTGTTTGTGATTTAATTATAATGTCAATAAGAAAAATATCTGGAAGTTCTAGCACGTAAACATATAACACACTGAATAATATTTTTCTTCACCAAAACAAGTTAGTTTCTATTAAAAAAATATTAGTTTCTTGAAGAGAATACATAGTAAAAATATATAGTATCTCATAAATTTAAGTTCTGAATAATTATTGAAATTATCAATTTTACTTATAATAATTTTCTTAGCCATTTTCATTCTTAAAATAACATAATATTAATTATAAAATTTCATAAATTACAGTTTTAACTTTAAAATCAATTTATTCAATTTTTAGTCCTAAAAAACTACATTAATTTCACTTAGTTTGCATGTTCTCTCTCCATATTTATTTGAAAACTTCGTTTTGATTTACTTTAGTTAAAAAAATTATTTAATATGATTCATTTAATAAAAAATCAATTTATTCATTAAAAATTCTTTTATAAATGGATATATAATCTATTTATAAAATTAATATTTTAAAATTTTAAAAATAAAAAATATACTTTTTTAATTTATTTCAATTTTTAATATTAGTTATTAGTTTTAAATTTTGCGACTAATAACTTAAATTTTTTAAATATTATGTAATTAAGCAAAAGTCTAACAACACACTACTTCTCTGTAATTTTTTGGCTGTTACATTAAGCAATACTTAAAAATTTGTAAAACAAAAAAAAAATCGTTAATTCAAAGAACACTATATATGTCTAGACAATTTATCATTTTTAACATATTATACGTATAAAAACAATAATCAGTCTCAAAAATATAATAATATCACGTTTCCTACTCTATCTCCCTCATAATTTCGACAAAGTGACAAAAATTAAATGAAAATTTGCTTCCTACATTTTACCCATAAAATTAATTTATTTCTATTTTCGTCTCAAAATCCCTTTTCATCTACGTAGCTCAAAATTTGTGCATAACTCACGGGTTTCATAATATAACAGCTCAATTTTCTTATATTTAAGAACTCCTTATTTAATGATAATAATAAATAAAAACAAAAACCACTTCACCAACCTCAAAATCAACCAATATGATATAAATCACATGGGACTATATTTGTCCCACAACTACCTGATCTCATATTCATAATTTAAAAAGCAAAAATAGAAATATTTTTCTCAAATATTAAATGACTAAAATAAGCAAATTTAATTTTAGTTATACAATTTTTGTTATCCTTAAAAATAGAAATATTTGACCTTATGTTATTATGTGACACTTGTTAATTATTATGTTTGTATAGATTACAAAACTCTTTTTTTGTGTTTCATTGTGTACAAAAACTTGTTGGATGAATGATAGTGGATCACAGAGAAGATTAACTTATCATTCAAGTGATAACTTGAAGCTTGAGTGAGAGAGACCAAGACAATTTGTTTTCCTCTAGAGAAAGGCTCAAATGATAAAGTGGTCGTTCAAATGTTGAGTATTGACAATGGTGTCTCGGGTTCTGGAATGTGTGAGACCATGTAACTAACATGTGTCAATGCTCATATTACAATATGGTGTCTCAAGTATTGATAATTACACACACACATATTGTATGCAATCTTTTTATTATATGTTGACATTCATGAGTGTGACCATTTATGTTTGTGTTACCCCCTTGTAGATGTGTGATCCTTTATGGGTGTAGTGAGGATACCAAGGATGATAATGTGGTTCCAAGGATCCTAGTATTAAAGAAAGAAAATATTTTATTTTTCACTAGTAATCTAATCACGTAGATTAAAATATCATGTTGTTAGAAGTTAAAAAAAGTTTATGAATCAAATTATTATAATGTGTATGGAGTACCTTGGCATATAAAGTTAATAGATTTTCAAAATACTTTTGATAAGTTAGATGTTGGTATATAATAAAAAATGACTATTTCACTTATTACAAGCGAAGATTTTAACAACATTAAATATAAATGATTGAGTTATAATATATATATATATATATATATATATATAATATACATGTATTTTATAATATATATATATATATATATAATATGTTATATGGCGCAAATAAATTTAAAATGTTAGGTAATCATTGATGTATTTATACGAAGTGATATACTTTATAATGTATTATATTTAGAACTTCACTTTCAAAACATGTAATATATACTATATATTATATATTATATATTGGTAAATGTGTTGATGGAAACCGTCTAACTACAAACACTCACAAAATAAGAAGGATGAAAACCTAGATTTTCTCTAAAGCTTTTATTAGCACATATACCTCTAATTGGACTTTTGTTTATCTTTTGTAGATCAACTAAAGAGGACAACTAGGATGAAAGAAGAAATAAAACATATCCAAGAAGACCTCCAAGTTATCCAAAACATTAAGTAGAGCGTTGGTTAGAGAACACAAGAAGACTGAGTCTCAGTCGACTTCAGAGGAGATAAGTCAACATCATTTCTGGTCAAACTTTAGTTTTATTAAATCTATAGAGTAGAATATGATTTGTTTGAGTTTGTAATTGTTAAATAAATTGGTCATGTATTTTAGCCAAGTAAAGTAGAATTTTTTATCTTGTATTATGACCTAAGGTAGACTAGGGTTAGGGTTCTAAAGCTACCTAAGGTTTTATTTGGGCTTCCTTTGGCCCAAAGAAAACCTTAGGTTGGTCATGGCATGCAGTTAGCGCACCAAAGGGAGTTGGATAACAAGGATTGACGAATGAAAAACATGGGAGATGCTAAGAGAGTGTGATTATCCACACGACACACTTTCATTTACTCTTTTAATTTAAATTTAAATTTTGAATTTGGCTCCATTTCTTGGCTTACCAATACACTATAAATAAGTAAGCTTAACCCTTGTATTTTTCAACTTATATGTGATTAGTGTTATGCTGCAAAAATCAATTCAAACACTTGTCTTAAGCTTTCTCTCTCTAGGGTAGTCTTCCTTCAAGTGAATTGGTCTAAATTTCACTAGGCAATCTTCCACCTCTCTACTTCAATTATCGATTCATAGTTTTCTTTCCTCCATGTTTTCACATGTTCCTCTCATCACCATCCAAATATAATCCACAAAACATGCATGGAGAAAAAAGGCATCACTTAGACTTGTAGCAAAATTGACGAGACGATGCAATGAAAGCTATTAAAATATTTAAATTTAAGCACATTTATTTATTAAAAATGAAATATTTGAATTCAATACATGTAAGGTTTGATACAATAAAAATATAAAGCCATGGAAGTTTTAAAATAAAAATCAATTTACATTATGAGAATTAATCCCTAGAATAGTGGAAGAAAGATAAAGGAAGAGTGGTACAAAAAAAAGTGGAATTGATAAAGTAAAGAAGGGAAAATGTTAAGGAAATAAATTGGAATGGTGTTGGAGCTTTTGTGAATGATAGAAGTGATTCATTCATTGAATGCCCTTAGATTGAGGCAGTGGGAGATCAAATCAATGATATGGATATTTATTATTTTGTGGAGTTGTTTTCCAAGATTGATTTTATTCATAAATCAATATCTGGTGTCAGATCAGTTACATATACGGTTGAATCCGCCATTGAATGCCAAGAGACACTGAGGACCCAATTGTGGTAATTGGAGAATGTCTCACTCACTCACTCTGCCTCCTTCCTTAGGATCAGGTGTCCCTATTTTATATACCCAACAACCCATACTCCAACTTTTTCTTCTTTCTTTTAGTTTTTACTCGCTTGGGTTTTCTTTTATTAATTGCTTTAAAATACGATAAATAATATAATATACTTTTATGGTAAATAAAATTAAAGTTAAACTTTCTTATCTTATTTTAATTTTACTTTTAACTTTTTAAATTACAAAAGTGACAATGTGGACCAATCTTGTTTTGATCAGTTTCATATTTGTTCATCAAAAATAGTAGAAATGAGTTCATATATGTAAGATTTGTGTGCTAATACTGGTCCACCTCACATAATTATGGAGTTGTGGGTCTCCTGGTCAATCTATATTAAATATAAAAAAAATCAACAAAAATCTTTATAATTTTTTAATTTAAAATTTAAGTGTTTTATAGCTTGATAATTATAAGATTAAATATTTAAAGTTTAGATTTAAAATTTCTACAAGTAAATAAGAAAACATATGAAAATTTTATATTGAAATAAAGGCAATTACTTCTTACACCCAATCAATTGTTTCCTGCACCCGACGAATTTTTTAAAACCTCATTCTATCCTTATCTTTTATAACATTTGCAGTTGAAATTTCCGGACGCCCATATCCATAGAAGGAAAATGGCTTATGGATGAAATAGGGTTCTGCATTCTAGATGTATATATCCAGTAGAGTTAAATGTGTTCCGGATATGGGGATGCGGAAGTATACACACAACCTTTCAGACGAAGCCATCCACAGCACATAAATCACTTCCGGATAAGAAAATCTGGAAGTAAAAAATTACTTCCGCATAAAAGTATCTGGAACGGACAGGGCATGTTAAAACTCACTTTGTCTTCTTCGGTGCCTTCGTTCTCGGTCGCTGTCGAACTTCCTCATAGATGATGCCTTAGTGACCACAACAATGGACGTCCTTCGCTCCTAGGTTCGTGTTCTTTGAAGGGTTCGTTCAAGTGAAACTTCTGTTGCCTCAGAGGAGAAATGCAAATGGGAGAATGGGAAAACGATAGTGGCTGTTGGGTTGACTGCGAAAACGAAAACGAAGCGGTGGCGGCTGCATTGCCTACGAAATGAAGGGGGTTGGGTGTTGTGATTGGTGTAGATTTAACTTAACCTAATTTCAATTTCATTAAGGGCATTTTAGTATTTTTACATACACAATTGGGTGTGTCTAAATTGATTGGTGCAAGAAGAATCAGCCTGAAATAAATCATAAAATAAAATATAGATTTATATTTTTGAATTTTGAATATATGATATTAGTGAAATGATGAATTAAAATTTTATTATATTCAATACACAAACTATACTGTATAATAATAAAATATTAAAAATATAATGTGAGTTGGAGAGTAGAATAATGTGAGTCGGTCCACACTTTGATCTAAACAAGCTACAAGATACGCAAGATGAGTCTATACATTAATAAGCTAAAATGTCTAATTTGTGCTACACTTTTTTTCTAAAAGGTTGTAGGTTGACTCCCATGGTTCACTCTACATTGTTTTATATTTTAAGTTTTAAAAAAATTATTTTAATTTTTTAAAATGCTTTTTATAATAAGTTAGTTATTTTATAATTGTTCATATTAATTTTTTATTGAAGAAAAAATAAATATAACTTAAGCTTTTCTAAATACTCTAGACTGAAACAATTTTATAGTTTGAATGTTCTCACTGACTAGGTCGTCGGAGTGTAATCAATAGGTAGAGTTCTCTTTATCCCAGTGGAACAAAATTTTGAAACACCAAGTAGAGACAAGTCAAAGCGGAACTCAACTTGAAGACCAATTTAAAATCTAATTCGAATATCTTATAAAACATTTTTTTTAATAAAGCATTTGTTAACCATAAAAAAAATAAAATTTAACAAATTAATATCCTTAGATTGGTTTCCGATGGAATGTTAATTTTAATAAATCCTATTAAATAATAATAAATATTGATTATATCATTCTTCATATATTTAATCCTAAAAATAAAGGCTTTAAATATCTATATGTTACGTCTCATTTTAACCTATATAGTCATTCTTCTCTTTACTATCATATATATCTTTTACCCTTACTGATTTAATAGTAAGATAATTATTTACAAGTAATTGTTCATTAAGGGCTAGAACAACTTTATATTTGAACCATTTCCTCGTGAAAATCCAAAATTGCTCTTCCAAAATATTATTAATAAATTATTTAAAAATGTTATACTTTCAGCTAAAAATAGCTTATTTATAAGTAATTCAAAAATACTTTTATAAACATTTTTTTAGTGATAAAACCATCTTACTTCTCCCAAACTCAGTTAAAATTGTCACAAGTAAATTTAAATGTCCTCAAAATCACCAAACTCAACTACAAATTGACTTAAGTTTTAAAAATTATATTAAGAAAAGTAAAATCATATAATACAGGAATCAAGAAAGAAACCAACCACCGAATTTACTAATAAACTAGCACCGACTGAAATCAAGAATCGCGAGTCAGTTTACATGCCATTTTCTAGCATGTTATATTCATGATTTCCCCTTTTTTTAATTATCAAAAGGATCAAAATCGATTTTAAAAGGGATAAAAATTTGAAGAAACCAATCTATTCTGAACTATTAGTGACTCCAAATCTATAATATGCTTTTCCAGGTTCTTCAAACTTAGAATCTCAACTACCACTACAAAGAAAATATTAAATAAATAAAAAATTTAAAAATAAAAAATAATTAATTTATTAACTATATTAAATAATATTTTAAATACTACAAAATTATTAATAGTTAAAATAAGTTTCATTATTAATAAAATATATAAATTAATTTCTCAATTTATATTCAATTACTTATCAGGTTTCAACCATTAATTTTAAAATTTAATGTCTTATAACTAATTAAATATTAATTTATAAATTTTATTAAAAAACTAATTTAAATATGAATACTTTTTTTTATCTAAAAAAATATCTAATTTAATTAATATAGTCATTAATTATTTTTTTTCTTAAAAAAATTTATTTAATAATTTTTTAATAATATATCATACAACTTACACCTTTTATTTATTTTTTTATGTAGGAACAATGCAATGAAATGACTTGTACAGTGGTTTAATGCACTGAAGCAAATAATATATGTAGACATCAGAAATTATAAATAGATACAAATTAGAGCAAGCCTTATAAGTGTAATTTCTTGGTAATCTCCAAATCCTAGCTACTTTGGTTAACCTTTTCAAACAAGAGTTATAAACAAAGTCCAAAAGAACTAGTTAACATTGGTGCAAATTGATCAAAATTTAATGTTACACTTTGTTATTGGTTAAACACAAACAAAATCTCATACCCAAAAGTTTACGGCTCCCTCTTTTTATAATTTTATTTTCATCCGTTCTTGTATAGTTGAATAGGTGAATTTCATCTTCTTTTGTCCCTTGGGAACATAATTTTGTGAAAGAGGTTTGTTGGTGAAAGCAACATTGGGGTTAATTGGCTAACATGTATCATAGCTCATTTGCATATTATATATGTATTGTAAAAGTTTGTTTATTTTTTTTATCAATAAAAATATATAAATGCGAACCACTTCAGGAGTGGATCAACTCTTATACATACAAAGTCCAACATCTATCAGAAACCACCAACCAACAATCACTAGACCAACAATCACTAACACATCTATATATATTGTACAAGTGAAAATATATATATTGTACAATTGAAAAATAACTTTACTTTTACTCAATGAAAATTACATATAAATGCTTGCTACATGAATATGGATTTGAATATTTGGAAAGATTAGAGAGTTTGATTAAGAGGTGTTTGGAATTTACATAAAATATTATGTTGATTGAGTAATGGAATTAATGCATATTATGCCCGACCAACTGAACAAACTGTTTGGATTAGATGTGATGAATATAATTTGAGGTTGAAATATTCAATAGAATCAAGGACTCTTATATAATAACAAATGGCAGCTACCTTTTGTAAAGGGTTTAGAGGGGAAAAAAAGGAACCCACCGAATAGTTGGTATTTTATTTGATTGATCAAGATTTGGCATCTTTTTTTTTCAATATTGGGTGTGATTTTGGGGTATCTTTTTTATTTGCTTGTACTATGGCAATATCATAGGAACTTTGGATCTCACTTTACCAAACAGGTAATAAAAGCAGAAAGCATTTTTCTGTCAAGCAGAATAACAAAACAAACAAACAAAGTGGAGTTGAAGGATATGCTATAATATTATAGGAATACCAATGTTTCCTAGGGTTTTCAATTTTAATGGCTCACCTAAATCACCTTTCCAAATTCAATGGTTAAAAGCCTTCTTTGGTGTTTAATAAAGTTATAGTGCCCTCGAACTTGTTCAAACTTTAAATAAAAGCACAAATATATACATACATATATGTAAAATCTTTTTTTTTCTGTTAAGGAAAAGAGTTGAACCCTTTTTTAGGTGAACTTTAAGGAGAAAATGACATGCTAAAAAAAAAGTTTGATACATTTTTAAAATTAAGATGAATTACTTATTTGGTATATGTAGCTATAAATGTTTTATCTTTTTTTTACCCCTATATTTCAAAATTATCAATTTTAATTCTTAGGGGTGTTATTTTAGTTCGTATAGATATACTTTTGATCCCTTTATGTTCATATATATATATATATATATATATATATATATTAATATTTTTTAATTCTATTGTCTATAGTCGTAGAAACTTTATTCTGAATGAGAAAAAAAAAATCAGGGAAACTAAATTTAAACTTATACGTATAAAGACAAAAAATATTAGTTTTAAATATAGCGATTAAAAATGTAAAGTCTATTTAAATATGGATATAAAAAAGGGATGTTATCTAAAAACTATTCAGTATAGGAAAGACAATCATGTAAAAAAAGAAAAAAGAAAAGATGAAAAGTATAACGTAAATGGTTTGAATTGCATCAAATTTTTCTCTATTTTTCATTCAGTCATATTAAACTTAATTAGGTTGGATTTATTTATTTATTTAGCAATTAATACTATTATATTACCCAAACTACATTGTATTCATGTAAGCATTATTTAAAAATATACAATAACATTTTATCAAATAAAAAAACACATAATATATTAGTTGAACTAGCAATTTATGTGGTATCTCGTAAACTAATAAATATTAACAAAATGCACATATCTTCATTTTTTTGATATTTTCTATGTTCTCTACAACAGAGTTTCTCTCCCCCTATATGTAAAAAGTATAATTATTTTATAATTATATGTACATTTATTATTGATATAAAATATTTGACATATTTTGAATGATTATTTTTGACCGAAAAATTAATTAGTCATTTTAATTGAATTTTCTATTTTACGAAAAATTATTGGATACAATCTATTGCTCTCCAACATGTTATAGTCACACACATTGAATATACACTCTTTATTATTCACCCAATTTTCTACGACTTGCTTCTTTACATTATAACAATGTATATTGAGCATTAGGAAGAAATGAGGACTGTTTCTTCCTGTACCTCCGTATCTTCTTCTGCCACCTCCATACACCACATGAAAATACATTTTTATCCTTCTTGTGTCACCCCCATAGAATAGTTTCCGGATTATGTAATCCGGACACTCATTTGAAAAAAGACTTCCGGATTACATAATCTGGAAACCAAATAAGACTTCCGAATTATGTAATCCGGAAAGTA
>Ga0123342_1005030_pt1 | contig 19589 bp, 16 predicted proteins | sample Turbeawhitnodule_FD_89960 | JGI IMG/M metagenome (GOLD analysis project Ga0123342, IMG submission 89960) | Root nodule microbial communities of legume samples collected from Mexico - Turtle bean Mexico white nodule | ecosystem: Host-associated > Plants > Roots > Nodule | place: Mexico: Nepantla... | reverse complement strand
TAATTAAATACATTAAATTGAAGAATAACTTTTTATGAAGTTTAACTTATTTATGCCAACACATTATTATAAAAAAATAACACACATTTCATGTCTCTTTTCAAAGTAAACTATAAAGTAACACATTCAAATAAAAATACAAAATAACATTCCATAATAATATTTAATATGAAATTACATAATTTGACCATGTATTTAAACAAAACTTGATAACTAAAATAAAGTAAACAAAATTATTTTTCTCTAGTGGACATTACAACAATTTACAAATTACATAACTCTATAATAGTAATTGAATCTCTATACTCAGAACATTGTCCTTGGAAAATTAAATTCAGAAGAATACAATCTTGAATTTTCACAACACTAACAACACCATCATATGAATTGGGGTTACTCCACTATCAAAGATCAATTTGTGGTGTTCACAAAGTGCATGGATCTGACAAAATTCCCTCCATTCACAACCAAATTTAATAGAAGCTTTGGGAGGTGGCCTTATCAGAATTTTGCAATTTACTTCACTATTATGTCGATGAAGGACAACATACTTTAACCTGTTTTCCCGAATATAATTTGCAAAAGCAAAAGGAAGATCCTAAAAGCAAATAAACACATGTATAAATGCAGTAATGAAGTAATATGAAGTAACAAAAGAAGTCGATTTTGCCTTAAACAAAGTAAACTTAAAAGAGTTATCAAATAAGGGACATAATAAGTAGTCATTCTACTACCGGTTGTTGCACATCTTTGAGAGGAAGTCCAAACCCAAGTAGCCAAAAAAAAACTCCATTAACGATTTTATCAACAAAAAAAATGAACAATAAAAATAACCATGAGAACAGAGAAAGGAAAAGATTTCACCTTGATGCTTGAACATACGATGGATATGAACGAAAATCCATTCCACTTCCACTACAGGTTTCTGCACAAACTGATATATAGATGGAAAAAAGGTGTAAAATTTTTTACAAAGAAAGTTTAACAACAAAAAGGAGATCTCTTTGAGTGGAAGTCCAAACCCTAAATAGCCCAAAAAAAACTCCATTAACGATTAAATTAGCAAAAAAATGAACAATGAAAACAACCATGAGGACAGAGGAAGGAAAAGGTTTCACCTTGGTGCTTGAACATACGATGGATATGAACGAAAATTCATTTCACTTCCACTACCGGTTGCTGCACAAACTGAAATATATATGGAAAAAAGGTGTAAAATTTTTACAAAGAAAGTTTAACAACAAAAGGGAAATCTCTTTGAGGGGAAGTCCAAACCCTAAGTAACCCAAAAAAAACTCCATTAACGATTAAATCAGCAAAAAAATGAACAATGAAAACAACCATAAGGACAGACGAACAGACGAAGGAAAAGATTTCACCTTGGTGCTTAAACATACGATGGATATGAACGAAAATCCATTCCACTTCCACTACCGGTTGCTGCACAAACTGAAATGTAGATGGAAAAAAAGGTGTAAAATTTTTTACAAAGAAAGTTTAACAACAAAAAGGAGATCTCTTTGAGGGGAAGTCCAAAACCTAAGTAGCCCAAAAAAAAAATCCATTAACGATTAAATCAGCAAAAAAAATGAACAATGAAAACAACCATGAGGGCAGAGTAAGGAAAAGATTTCACCTTGGTGTTGAACATATGATGGATATGAACGAAAATCCATTCCACTTCCACTACCGGTTACAAAGAAAGTTTAACAACAAAAAGGAGATCTCTTTGAGTGGAAGTCCAAACCCTAAGTAGCCAAAAAAAAAACTCCATTAACAATTAAATCAGCAAGAAAATGAACAATGAGAACAACCATGAGGACAAAGGAAGGAAAAGATTTCACCTTGCTGCTTGAACATACGATGGATATGAACGAAAATCCATTTCACTACCAGTTGTTGCAGAAAATGAAATATAAATGGAAAAAAGGTGTAAAAAAGTTTAAAACGGAAGTTTAACAACAAAAAAGGAGATATCTTTGAGAGGAAGTCCAAACCCTAAGTAGCCAAAAAAAAAACTCCATTAACGATTTAATAAGAAAAAAACTTGAACAATGGAAACAACCATGAGGAGGAAGGGAAAGATTTCATCTTGGTGCTTGAACATACATTGGAAATCCAGCAAAATGTGTCCAGAGAAGAATAAACCCAACAAATGAGAATGCTTGAGAGAAACGAAAAGGCAACGAAATAGAAGTGAGAGAGTAAATGAGAGAAACCAAAATAAAAGAAAGAGAAGGGAGAGGAGAGAGAAAATGTGGGTGATAATAAAATGAGAGTTTGTGACACGTGTAAGTTCTACAGCGTGTCACTTGTCACTCCCAGAATGAATTTCAGTTTGCTATTTTTAGTTAAAATTTTATTTTTTTTATTTTTTAATTTTTTTTAGAACTTACCCTGGATGTGCCTTCTATTTGTATTATAGATTGATTCTTGGTTCAATTATGATCTAGAAGAATTTAGATTTATAAATTTTAAATTGTTTAATGAAGTCCTTATAAAGTTAGTTTTAAAATTACTTTTGAACAGTAAGTTTTAATATAATTTAAACTATAATTGAAGTGTTGTAAATAAGTTTACTTCAGTAAAAAGAATCATAAGTTAACTAAAATAAGTAGGGAACACAATTCTCAAATTTCTTCAATAGAAAATTGAAGCGAGGCCACAAAATAATGCATCTTTGAAGAATTAATTAGTTAACAAAATTATTAATGAAGAGATTAAAAATAAATAAATAAATTATTATGGTGATTATTTAAAATTGATAAAGAACCAAATTATGGATTTACATGACGGAATGAAATCTTAAACCGACTTATTATTGTTATGAAATATTGGCATGGAGCCACTCAAGTTTTTAGTTTGAAAGATTTTAAAAATTTACTTGATCAAACCATCGATTTCTATTATATTTAATAATATTAATTTATTTTGAATTTTTTTAAGTTGAAATTTGAGTTAAAAAGGATAAATAAAGATTTATTGCAAAACATAAGTATATCTTACTTTATTTATGTGAAGTTACGGTATTATAAGTTAGAAACCGTGAGGGATACGAGTTATTATTATCAAAATCAATAAATTTGAGATATGATTATTTATAATTTAAAAAGTATAATGTTAACATTAATATTAAATCTCCGTATGTTATTATTTATATTAATTTAATGAGATGGAAAATGAAAATGTAAATGATGAATAAATAATTTAGTTGTTGGATGAAATGACCGTTGAAAGTTTAAAACATTAGGTCGCATTATGATTGTGGTATGATTTATTATTGAGGACCCATGGCTTGGATCCATAACCCGCATCGAGCGCGAAGGTTTAGATCCAAGATCCAAACCCTCACATTACATAAACCTAACTATCCAATCCAATCTAATCTGTAGTATCAAGTATCTAGCTAGGGTTTGGGTTTTTCAAATTCTTCTTCCCCTGTTCTTCTTCACCCATCCCATTTCCACCCAAACCATGTCTCTCAGGCCAAATGCCAGAACCGAGGTTCGCCGCAACCGTTACAAGGTTGCAGTTGATGCTGACGAGGGTCGTCGCCGAAGAGAGGATAATATGGTCGAGATCCGAAAGAGCAAGCGCGAAGAGAGCTTGCAGAAGAAACGTCGCGAAGGTCTCCAAGCTCAGCAACAGTTTCCGGCTCCTCTTCAGGCTTCCACTGTTGACAAGAAGGTACATCGTCTCTTTGCATTCTTTTGCTTTCTGTATATTGCTTTTGTGCGAATTAGGGTTTGATCGCGTGCTTTGATACTGCGATGATAGTTCGTCATAGAACCAATTTTTATGGTTATTTATTTGTGCAGTTAGAGAGTCTTCCGGCGATGGTTGCTGGAGTTTGGTCGGATGATAATAATCTTCAACTTGAAGCCACTACGCAATTTCGCAAGCTGCTTTCAATTGGTAACTCTGCTTTGTGAATAACGTGCTTCTAAATTCTAGTTGTTGATGGCCTAGTAGCATATATTGCTGGGGTTCTGTGTTAACGTGTGGTTAATGATTTTTGCTATAGAACGAAGCCCTCCGATTGAGGAAGTTATTCAAGCTGGTGTTGTTCCGCGTTTTGTTGAGTTTCTTGTCAGGGAGGATTTCCCTCAACTTCAGGTTCGAGGACCCTTTTGAACTGCATCTTAATGCTTGCGTTTCTCCTCGTGGTTGAAATTTGTTACTTATTTATGTTGATTGTTGTTTGTTTAGTTTGAGGCTGCGTGGGCTCTTACAAACATTGCATCTGGAACTTCTGAGAACACTAAGGTGGTCATTGATCATGGGGCAGTTCCTATATTTGTCAAGCTGCTTAGTTCGCCCAGTGATGATGTTCGGGAGCAGGTATGTGTTTGAATGCGGCTGGGGCAGCACATGCATCTTGCCTTTTTAATTTTACTGAAACATTAATTCCCTGAAAATTCTAGGCAGTGTGGGCTTTGGGAAATGTTGCTGGTGACTCCCCTAGGTGTCGAGATCTAGTGCTCAGCCATGGCGCCCTCGTCCCACTATTGGCTCAGTTGAATGAACATGCAAAACTTTCAATGTTAAGAAATGCCACATGGACATTATCTAACTTTTGTAGGGGTAAGCCACAGCCTCCATTTGAACAGGTAATGTCGTTTTATCTCTATTGGTTCATTCAGCTCGAGATAGCGTCTTTTACCGTATTCCTATTGATAATATTTAATGGACAGGTGAGACCAGCACTTCCAGCACTTGAGCGCTTGATCTTCTCCAATGATGAAGAAGTTTTGACAGATGCTTGCTGGGCATTATCATATCTTTCTGACGGCCCGAATGACAAGATTCAAGCAGTTATTGAGGCACGTGTATGTCCCACATTGGTGCAGCTACTCTTGTGAGTACTCGTTCTACTGTACCTGTTTATTCAAGTCATAACTCTATATCTCCTATCTATCAAACCTATAACATGCGTGTGCCATACAGATATATCACATTGTAGTCACGTTATACAAAATTTATTCATCAAAGTTTGTAACAACCACACTTTTTCTTCTATTTTTTATAGACTCGAACCAAAAAGTCTATAGCAACCTAAGCATCATGTTCAATCAATTGAACTAAATTCTTAAAATCTTTTTCTTTCTATTTATGTTCTACTGTACCTGTTTAAATGGATTCTACTGTGCTAGTTGTGCCTTAACTTTTTATGAATGTTTTTCAGGAACCAATCTCCCTCGGTGCTAATTCCTGCTCTTCGTACTGTGGGAAATATTGTAACTGGAGATGACATGCAAACTCAGGTAATGGCTTGTCAACATTTATAGTAATTTTCTTGATACTATTTATTTTCTTGTTCAACATTGTTCTTCGAATAATCTCCTAATTGTGGTGGATTTTTTTGTTTTGTTCCATCAGTCTATTATCAATCATGGTGCGCTCCCTTGCCTTCTGAACCTGTTGAATCATAATCATAAAAAAAGCATCAAGAAAGAAGCTTGCTGGACTATATCAAATATTACTGCTGGAAATAAGGAACAGATACAGGTAAGCCGGCAAAGCCCAATTGTCACTGTTTTTATAGGTTATACTTTTTCTGATTTTTTGTCTTGAATTTGTATACATGTTAAATTGAATTGATTCGTTGAGAACATTTGATTATAGCTTGTTATTGTAGATTTTTTTATGCTTCTTTCATTATGCACAATAAGCACAGTTAAGGTGAAAATATGGTGGAATTATAACCAAGGAAAGTGTGATGATTGGCCTACCTTCCCCAAGGAAAAAAAAGTGGTTTTCTATTAAATACAAAGCTGTTTGGTGTTGAGCTTTGTTTTTTAACTGCTGAAAGCAGGGCTTTGTGTGTGTGTGTGTGTTGCCAAAATTGCAAGAATTGTGATTTCATGTGATTTTAGGTTTCAATAACAACCATAGGTTGTTGAATCATTTTGGGTGCTGAATTGCCTGAATGTTCCTGAATTGCTATAAGTTTTCTGCATCACACAATTCAGTTCGTGAGCTGATTGCATGGCACTTGTAATTGGAGCCAGATTGTGCATGACCTGGTTCTGAAAATGCCTTGTTCTTTTTCTTTTTTATAAAAAATGAGGCAAAATGGCGAATTAATCAATCTGAACCTTCTTATATGACCCACATGAATTATTTTAGAAAGAAACCCTACTTTTTTCTCCATTCTGTCTCCCATGCTGCACAGTTCTTCTGTCTCCTATTATATTGCTGGTTGCATTCATTATTTGGAGAGGTCCTGTCCTGCTGGTTAGCGGTCTCCTGCCTCAGTGCTTGTATTTTTATATTTGTCTCTCCTCTTTGATGAGGCTATCTTTATACTCTTGTGTTCTTTGCTGTTCTATTATTGGGTGAGAAAAGAGATTAATATAACTGGTTTACCCATTGATATTTTGATATGTTCCTTCGTGTTAAAATGTTCTCAGATTTAAGTTTATTGTTATTTCATGATCATGAGTAATGATACTGTGCTTTTTTATGACCTTGTTGACTATATATGTGAATCTTAATTATTGTCATTAATCTTACAATTTACCAATAAGATAATAAACCTTCTCATTCATTATTTATGCTTACACTATTATTGCAAAGCACAAGATTTACTCATTTTGTTTGTTGAAAAAACTTCCGTAGTCTGTTATTGAAGCTGGTCTGGTTGCCCCCCTTGTCAATCTTCTTCAAAATGCTGAGTTTGACATCAAAAAGGAAGCTGCCTGGGCAGTCTCAAATGCTACATCTGGTGGAACTCATGACCAGATTAAGTATGTGCTTTCGGGTGATTGGTTGTTCTTTAAAAGTCACTTTTTATGACTTTATGATGGCATTCACTTATTTTTATGGTATTTTTAAGGTACTTGGTTGCTCAGGGTTGCATAAAGCCTCTTTGTGATCTTCTTGTTTGTCCGGATCCAAGAATTGTCACTGTCTGTTTAGAAGGCCTAGAGAATATTCTGAAGGTTGGAGAAGCTGAGAAGAGCCTAGGTAACACTGGAGATGTCAACTTGTATGCACAGATGATAGACGATGCTGAGGGATTGGAGAAGATTGAAAACCTGCAGAGTCATGACAACAACGAAATCTACGAAAAGGCTGTTAAAATTCTTGAAACGTACTGGTTGGAAGATGAAGACGAGACCCTACCTTCAGGAGAGGGTGCTCAACCTGATTTTGCTTTTGGAAGTGAACTCCCAGTCCCGTCTGGTGGATTCAACTTCAGCTGAGGACCTTTTCCTGACAAGGTTAATGCTTTACATGTCATTTTAGACCAGAAATCATATGTATAATTTTGACAAGCCTCGGCATTATTTCTAAACTATTTAATTCCAATATTTGTAGGGGCTTGTTGGATGAAGTAGGTTTATGCCGGATGACTTTTGGGATAAAGTCCTGGTGGGTCAGTTATTGCTCCTTGTGTCTGCTTACAGTCTGGTCTAGTGTCTCCTTCGTGGTTTATGAGATGCCGGGGAAGGTCAGTTTAGCTACCATGTCCAAGTAGAGAAGGCACTGGTGGATTAACAGCAGCATAATGACCTCTTCAGCAGTGTTTACTGTATTAAAAATATATAATGCTGGTGAGAAATATCTGGAAGGGATTTTGTATGTTGCTGTGGCAGGGACACAGGCCATATGCCGAGGGGATTTTGTTCAATGCGGCTTTGGGTGCTACTTTTATCGAGTCATAGATTGGTAAAGATTTACTGGGGTCAGTATTTGATTTGGGTAAATATATTTTTCCGAAACCAATTTTATGGTCTACTCTAAATTTGAATCTTAAATTAGTGTTATTTTTGTACGTGGTTTTCAAGCTTTTTGCTTGTTCATATATATTTTGGGCAATCATGATTACCAATTTGCTAGGAAAGGTGTAATAAGTTTAAGCTCTATTCCCAATGGTGACAGGTGAAATAGACTCTACATACATCATAACATTACTTTTAACACTAAAATTTGATAGTATTAATAACTTGTACGAATAGAGTGTGACGTTATTATAGATATCAAAGTGGATTGAATCTGGTGGCTCATTCTACCTGTTTCTATAATTCAAAATCTATTGCGTATCTCGACCCTTCAACCAATTAAGAGCCGGTGGATTGATCTTTTGTTTAATATTTTTTTATTAAAGTTATTTGAGATTAAATTGTTGAATTTTTTTATTTGTTGGTCTCCAATTTTATATGAATGTTATTTTATTTATCCTATTTTTAAAAATCCCTAAAATATGTAGAATAAACTATGTTAACAAAGTTAAAGTTTAAGACATGGGTTTTAATATGTCAGTAAATAAAAATATCTACTCGGATAATTTAAAAAATAACAAATGGTGGAATCAGGACGTGAAGGTAGAAATGGTGGCTTCACAAGGTAACTCGATCAGAAGGGAGGGTCTATTATAAACTTTAACACTTTGATTGATCTATCATTTGCGTAATATGAATTCATAAAGATACCATGCATAATTAATTAGCCATATTTACTATAACTCGTTGGATTTTATTTTTTTAAAATCATTCAATTCAATCATCAGAATAAATTATGGTTCAGTATAGATTTATTTGAGGAAAAGCTTGTTTAACATACAATTTACACTACAAAAACCCGAAAGTCTACAACAATCTAGGTTGACGTTAATTTAAGCATTAAAGTAGTACGTTTAAATTATAAATATTGGACAAAAGAGGGTTCAAATTTATTGAAATGAAAAGGATACTTGAATAAAACTAACACACATCCTAATAAACTATAATAGATAGATAATGAAATTATGATATAAATAAATTGGATAAATAAAACAATCATTAAAGATTATCTTGAATGAATATTTGAATGAGTAGGAAAATAGTAAAAATAAACTATATGTTATCTGAAAAACGTTTTTCATGCTAAAATGTTTATTATTTTTTCATAAATTTTATATTATTTTTTTAATTTTATGATGCAAAAAATGGTTTCATTTTTAAGAAATGAATACAAGATAGATCGTTTATATCCTAATTTTGTAGATAGTTTACTTTATGTTTTCAGAACTCCAAGTTTCAAGATACCAACCAAACTTTATGTGATGTGTCAACAGTTTTGGTTTATTAAGAATGTTGATATGAGTCAACCATTTGTTGCACGAATCACTGGCCAAGACAAACTTGTGTCTTTTCCTAGTTATTAGTCTTCTCTTTTCTTGTTTCCACTTCATTCTAGTATCTTCCTCAACCTCTTTCATATAAAAGAGGGGAAAAAAACACAAATTACTAAAAGAATATTATTTTGCAATTATTTGGTAAAATTGATTTTTTTTTCTCCCCTTACAAAAGCTCATGATTTTTCTATTTAGACATTTTATTCTCTTGTTTGTGTACTTAATATTTCATACATGTGTCGATGTAAGAATAAATGATTGTTTTACGAAGCAGATTTAATTATGAACTATAACTTTTAAATCAAGATCAATTCAACTATTTGCAGTTTCTTTTCTCATCATATCAATTCAGTTTCGAAACCTCATCTTTTTATATATTCATTCTATCACTTCAGTTTTCACACTTCACCTCTTTAATAGTTATTATATTAAATAGTTTTGACAAAATAATTCTCAAAACTCTTCCACCATTATCTGTTGTCATCGTCTTTTTGCAGGTTTTTTTCTCAAAAGAAAGAAAAAGTAGATAAAAAAAAAGATACATTCAACGTCAAAATGTTCTGATGACGCATAACTCTAACGCTTTGCTTGAATTAAATAAAGATGAAAACAAAGGAAAAAGGGAAAAAGGATGAAATTATTTAAATTAATAAAAAAAATAATAAAGTTTTACAAACTATTAGTCAATATTCTATTATATATATATATATGTATGTATATATATGTATGTATATTGCTCTTTCTCTCTCGTTCTTTAATTATAAGTGTAATATTTTTTCATTCTCTCAATAATACATATTGTTTCCTGTTTCTCTTTAGTCTCTTTTATTCTTTCTCACAAAAAAGTAAGTAAATTTTTTGTAATAGATGTCATTGAAATAATAAAATACTTTGTATACATTTAAAATAATTTATAGGTAATTTGATATAGAAATACTTTTTTTAATATAAATTAGAGTTAAAATAAAATTTAAATTAAAATAAAAAATATTGTTAACTTTTAATAAATAAAAAAGTTCTATTTTAAAATATTTTTTTATAAAACATGAAAATTTAAATTAATTAATTAATTTATTTATTTATTAATTAAGTTTATTATAATTTTATATAGTATCAATAATTTTATTTATTTATTAAATTTATTTAATATTATTTTTAATAATTATTATTATTACAGTATAAAGACAAAATAGAAAAACAAAAACGAACACCTAAATAATCAATTATGCACATTATTTTTTATATTCTTTCTTTCTCTCTCTTATTCTTGGAAGTCAATTGAGTTTCCACTTCTTTCTCACCACATTTGTACGTATTTTTTAATTCTATATTTTCAATTTTTTCCTTTCAAATTAGTTCCAACAAACAACTATCATGTATTATCATGGATTCAAATACCCTTTTTTTTTCATCTTTTGTAAATAGTATTGTTATTGGGGTTTGAGAATTTGAGAGTGGGTATCATCATCGTCAACTCCTAAGAGATTTTGTCATCAGTTTTGGTTTTGGTTAGCGATAACTACTAAGAGATTTGGTTTTCAGTTTTGATCTCGGTTAGTAATATAGTATTTACAAAAGGTATTTCTATTAAGGATGATAAAACGAGTTAAACTAAGCATATTGATCTGCATAACATAAAAATCTAATAATTTCTTTCACATCTTCATATTTTTTTCAACAGTTTCATATATTACATTCCAAAATTTTTACTTACATATTATTATGCATGTCTCGTGAGAATAATATTTTAAAATTATTTATCTAATGCATTTAAATAAAAAAAAATAATTTATTTAGAACTTTTATTTAAAAAATTAATTTTTAAAAAAATATTTCTTATATGAGTTGATTCGTGGACCAACCTTTATGTGAAGCAGGCGTATAATTTGGCATAAGTTTTAATTATTATTAAATACGTATTTTTAATGTAATGAATCTATTTAAAAGATAGTGTTATTTCTTACTAACACAATTATTACTTTTAATCTTATATTAAGTGTGACGAAACTCGTTTAAACATGATTTGACCTCGTTACTTAGGCATGAGGTTGTGTTGATGTATCAAGGCATGTGTTAGCAAAAACATGATATATACTGTATAATGACTTTCGATCATATAGTAATGTGAGAGATAGTGAATGTATGAGATGGTCCACTAAAATATATGTGTCGTGTTTGTTTTTTTGCACATTTGAAGAACATAGCCCTAGGTAATGAGTGATTACTTCCAAAGGGTGTGTATGTTTTTCTAATTATCTTGTTCTTGGATTTCAAGCAATATGTTAAGATACTAAAACAACCTAAAACGAAACCTTCACAGACAAAGGAAGCATGCCACTGATAAGTGGAAATTCCAATGCAATAAACAAGTGAGTTATTTAAGGGATACCCTTTTTCCACCACAACTTCAAAGTTCAAATGATTGTAACATTTGGGAGGGTGGGAAGCAAAAATGACAATTGGGAAGGTGAGAAATAAGACCCACAGAAAAAATAATGCCAGAACAAACTTTTCTTCATGCAATTTTAATAAAAAGTTGCTCATTATTTTGTAAAGTATTTGATATGTATGTTTAAAAGTTTAAGGTGTGATACTCTATAGGAGTAATAATTTTATTAGTTTAGTAGTTACTAATTATTTATATTTTTAGTAAGATAAATATATAATATCTATCTATTTACACAAATTGTACTGATTTCTGTTTGGCATTTGTTATTGTTATTGATAGAAAAAATTATCAACTTTTCTCATGATAGTTTAATTAAGCTCAATAACCTACATACTATAATTATCATCAGCCAAGAGTTTGACAACGACATACTTACGTGGTTGACATAAATTTTGAATAAGGCACATACAACTTGTGCTTATTTTTTTTTTTCCAGTCTCACATAAATTTTGATATTTTTATGTCATTTTCCCTGTTTCAATTTATTTTGAACAAACAAACTGAAGTCTTACTTCACTATTTATAGAGGTACATGTACAATATTAACCAAGGTCTTCAAAATAGACTGAAGTTTTGACATGTTTGACCACATTTTAGTTACAATAAAAATAGTCAAACAAGAATACAACTCTTTTGGATTCAATCATGGGTGCCAAGACAAGGGCAAAAGATGCACTACTTGTAATATTCTTCCAGTAGTGTCCCTAACTTGTAAATCTTGGATTAAAAATGATCAAAACTAATTTAATAGATTGAAGACATAAAGAAGTTCTTATAACCTTTATCTGTTAATGAAATGGAAAATATATGGAGACAGACATGTTTACCCTATGAGTAGGGAAGGAGTTTTTGTTCCAAAAGAAATGACCTGAACATCACTTACCTTGAGAATTTATTGTTTTCATAAATACAAGAATGAGAGAAAGAATATGAAAGCCAAACCTCTCTCTCTCTCTCTCTCTATATATATATATATATATATATACCTATAGAATGTGGGCTTACATTAAAGTTTTTAAAGAAGTTGAAGACTGGTGAGAAGATGTTGTTGTTGTTTAGGGTTGGTTTGGCCTTACATTAAGGTTTTTAAAAGTATAAAATGATATGAATTGAGTGATTAATGTTTGAAGAATGTGAGGGGAGGGAATAATGAAAATGAGTAATTGTCCATTGAAGGAGGAAGGGTTGGAAGGAAAATTGATGATAATTAAGAAATGGTAATAATGAGAGGAATTAAGAAAAGGTTTAGAGGGAAAGGCATGGCGCGTTTTTCATGATTTTGTGGGTTTTGGCGGGTGAAGGGAAAAGAAGAGGAGGGAAGGGGCATTCTGGTAATTTGCGGAGGGATGAGTTAGGGTTTTGCCATCCCATTTATAAAGCTCTGGTGTTTTAAGATTAGATCTGCTGCGGCTGGTGCGCGTGTGTCTGCGTTGCGAGCGTCGTCGTTTCGATTCGATTCCCTCTCTCACTCTCTTTTTCCCTCTCTCTTTCTCTCTCTCGCTCCCTCTCTCTCTCTACCTCTCTCTCTCTCTCTCACCACACTCACTCTATCACTCTGCTTCCTCTGCATGCTTCTTCCCTCGCTCTGGTGCCGCCAAATCGAGAGGTGTTCTCGGAATCCAATCGAATCTCAGATCTCGGAGATCGGAATGGTGGATCCAACTGAAAAAGTGAGTGTTAGCCTTCGTATAGTGGTTTCAGGGTTTCTGATTAGGGTTTGTTTGATTAATGGAGGTTGTTGTGCAGGGATCGGAGGGTGAGGACTCAAACCCTAACGCGCCTTCCTCGGGGAACAGTCCAAGCAGCAACAATGAGCAGAAGAAAACCTGCGCCGATTGCGGCACCACCAAGACCCCTCTCTGGAGGGGCGGTCCTGCAGGGCCTAAGGTCAGTACACTCTCCATTTACCAGATCGCGCCACCTGGACTCACACCAACCCTTGATCTCACCTTCTTATCGCTTTTTTTTCAGTCTCTGTGCAACGCCTGCGGGATCAGAAGCCGGAAGAAGAAGAGAGCAATTCTGGGGATAAGCAAGGGGAGCAACGAGGACGGAAGAAAGGGGAAGAGGAGTGGCGGCGCCGGGGCCGCCGCAATAGGTGGCGGCGCGTTGGGGAGGGAGGTTTTGTTGCACCGATCGCATTGGAAGAAGCTCGGGGAGGAAGAAAAAGCTGCGGTGCTTTTGATGTCGCTCTCGTATGGATCCGTTTATGCTTGAATCAAATTAATCATTTTATTGATGTAGAAGATGATGCAGAAGAAGAATTATTAAGGAGAAATCTAGATTTTGTTTTAGGATGTTCCCCTAACCTTTTCCGAATTGTATATGTATTAGTTTTCTTCTCTATTGAGTGATTGAGTGTATGGGTTGGTTGTCAACAGTTGTAAGAAATGAAATCATTCAAGTCCAATTTTGGTAATATAGTTAGTCCACTATTTCTCAATCTTCTTCTTCCTTGTCTCAACATTTCTTTTCTTTCACCTTACTATATACCATACATCACTACTTGTCGGTGCCCTCCAAGGAAAATTCCACCAACGATTCAACTCGCCAATTCACTAAATTCGAATCTATCAAACCAAACATTGCTCATCAAATGCCCAACTTATTATGATCTATGAATTTGTGAACTAAAATTGGAGCGTTTATTTTGGTTCCCAAATTTTAAAGCGGGTCATTCAAATTATGTAATTGAACCAATGATAATAGGTAAGTTGTTTATTTGATTTGTTATTTATGGAAAAGGGTTGGAGGGGTTGCAAATTTGGGGGAAAAAGGAAAGAAATTTGAAAGAGGAGGGAAGGTGAAATTCATAGTTCCCGCTAGTTTAATATCTTTTTTGGACAGAGGACTACCTTTTAATCAATTTACCAATTCAGTATTATTATTATTATTATAAACCTGTGTAACAGCCTTTCAATGAGTATTATTATTATTATTATTATTATTTCAAACAGCCTCTCTGTTACTACATTTCTGGAGTACAAAAAGTTCACTCATTTTTTTTACTGTACAAAAGTTGACTCCTTTTTTTAGAAGTATATGATCACATTTTAAGTTTTAGACTAAATTAGATTGGTAGATGCATGCATATTATAGCAAAAGGGTAATATAATACTTTTCAAAAAAAGTTTTTAAAAAAATTGAAGTTTTTGTATAATTTAAGAAAATTTTAGAAGTTATGTTTAGAAGATTAACAGTGTCTTTGTCAGGATTGACTATTTGTTTTAATGTGAACTAATAAATGCGTCTTTTTCAATGTTGAGCATATGGAGACACAAGTTAAATAAAGGTAGAGAGAAAAAGAAGTGCAAATATGGGGTGAGGTTTTATTCATTAATATAAATAAGCGTTATTTGCTTTGCCATCAGTTTCTTTTGACTTAATTTTGCGGCTTGCAAATATTTCTCCTTCTCTTGTCTATTGTTTGATTTTTCTCTTTGACCTCCTTAAAAAAATTGTCACAATGTCTAAATTGAGATAGAGAGAAACCATCCCCAAGTAATTATTAAGATATTAGAAAATACCAACAATAAAATATTATTACCAAATAAACTTGAAATCTTTTTTTTATAAACTAAATAATCACTAACTTTTGTTTATGCTGTTAGTATTGAAATTCAACCATTTTTACTCATTCCAAATTGCTTTCCTACTTTGACTACAATGGTGAATTTTGAATGACAATTTTATTTGACTTAAATACGAAAAAACGGGTTTCATATGACAATTTTATACTAAATTGGCGACAACCTAACTGCTTAAAGTGTTGTCCTTTTTTAATTGGATGAAAAGGACAATTTATATGATATAACATTACTTTTATAGGTGTGCTTTTCACAAAAATCATTGCTGTGTTTTTCTATTAGTTTTATGGTTAAAATAATCAAAGCAAAACCAGAAATCTTTATTTATATTCCTTTTCATCATATTATCCCAATTTTGTGAAATAGAATTGACACTTGTGTTATCCAAATACATTATATTCGTTACCATGACTGAATCCAGATAAAATAAAACCGAAGTCAAGTTTGAAGCCATAGCCATGTGAATCATCTATAAACATAGTAAAAAATTTATAGTATTAATGGTTGGGATAAAATCAGATAATAAAGATGAACCTTTTCCCCCCATCATTTTATGAGGGTACAGTAAGCAATAATTGAATTTGGTTTTGGTATTCCTGTTGTCTATCCAGTGCTTTGCTATCCCAGCACAGAATAATGCCATTTATATTCAAACTTCTACTAATTTTATCCATGTTCATTGCTTCTGCACTTCTCTATTACATTACTCATTTGATCTCATTATTCTTTTTCTTCTCTTGGTATATCTTCCTTTAAGTGCAGAACTTATTGCATAAAAACATAAGAACAAATACAGCTACTTGTGCAAGTTGCAGTTATTTGACCATTGCTATGATATGAATCAGAAACATCGTACAACGTGGTGCTGTCTTAACAGTTCATTATTGTTGGAAAATTTATGAGGTAGTGGTCAAGTTTTGTCAATGTGAGCTTATGTACTAGCTGACATGGCATATCTTCCTTTAATATTGCAACATAATTAATGATTTCATTCAAATGAACACAATAATTGTCAAGATGCATCTTAATAACATATCTACTATTTGTTGTGCTTAATTTAGTCGTAATAAATATACCATGTTTTCTTTTTGCATGTCAAAGAGGTGTAGGGCTAGGTATTGTTTTTGAGAAATATTCTGAATGATGATGACTGTGAGAAACTAGCACGAATTGGCAGTGGAATAGAAGCAGTGAAAGGTAAACATAATTGGTGATTTTTTTGAGCTTTTGTCGGAAGATCCAATCCATATTCTAATAAAAATAATTAAATAAAAGTTAATTTTAGAATCAAAATAATTAATTATTACTTTAACTAAATTAAAAATTATTTTATAAATTAATTTTTATTAATATTTAAAATAGTTTATAAATTAATATTTAACTATTAACCGTTAATGTTGTAGAGACGAATTTAAAATCTAAAATATTAGTTATTAAAATATTGATAGTTAATTTAGATATTACTTTAAAATTAAATTTATAAATTTTTATTCTTAATAAAAATAATTCTATATATTAATAGTTTTTTAGTTTTTAAATAGTATTTAATTTTTTTTTCTAAATTTATTTACTATTTAATAATTTTCTTATAATAATACTGATTATTAAAGTAAAGTAAGGTTTAATTATATAATTAGATATATTTGTTGAGCACAAAGTTTGTGTCACTAATTTTCCCTATAGTCAGTTCAAATGTTGATTTAAAACAGGTTAATATAGTGAAATCAACAAAGTTTACTTTCATCTTTCATTGATATCTTATCACTAGTTTCATTCTCATCACATTTAAAAAAAATATTATTTTATTATAATATAATATTTTATTAAAAAAAATTGTTAGATGATTGTTAGTGCAAAAAAAAACTTTTTTCTTATTTGATTTTGTTCTTTCAACTTTACAGGGAGAGAATTAGGTTATTAGTTGTTAATACTAATAGTATGATTTTGGTTAATTAAATCATATTATAATTGTATTTTACAATCGTGTTGATTTGGTTACTTGGTTATTTTTTATTAAATATTTAATAAATTTTATTAATGTGATACCATGAGAGAAGTCATGATGGATGATCCACCATGTTAATTAACCAAATCACCTAAAAATTTAATGAAAAACTAATAAAATAACTAAAATTATACAATTGCAGCATCCAATAGACGAATAAGTTTTAAGACAGAATATACTTTTACAAGTATCTGTAACTTATACTATCAAAATATATTTTCTACTATTCACTGGTTTTATTTTTATTTTGTTTCATTTGAGGTGAAATACTAAAAGGCCATTTAATTTATTTTGGGCTACTTTTCTCTTATGTATTAAGTTTTTTTTTAATTTGTAAAAGTCCACTCCATTTCTTTATTTGCAAATTTTAAGATAGTTTTTATTTATTTTTAAATATATTAAATCTCATGACTATTTCATTAATATAATTTGGTTACTTAACATTAATGTGTAAATGTTTAGTTTGTTAATAATAAAGTAACTCTTCGTTTTTTTAATAGCGAAAAACTATATCTTATTTGAAATCGAATGGCAAATATTGATTAAAGAATCTAAATATCTAATCGCTTATAATAAATACTTTTAATTTAATTACTCATAATACATGTTAGATGCGTATTTAAATCCATAAAACTTTTACATTGGAAATGAGAATATTAGAATGATAATAGAATAAAAGTAAACTGGTAATAGTATTTATTGGTGTTTTAAATTTAAATGATTTTGATGTGATATTTGACTATAGAATAAAAAAAATGAACTTAAGTCAAGATTGTCATATCTGCGTGTTGCATTTCAAAATCTATTTATAGATGTTGTTACGAGTTACGATAGAATGATAAAAACTGAAAGAAATAAATAAAATAATTAATTTTTAATATTTTAAATTCTGTTAATTTATTATCTCATTAGTGTAGAATAAGTTTTTTAGTTTAAAGTTAAATATCATCATTAAAATTTGGTGACACTTTTAATTATTAAAATAAATATACTTCAGGGTAAACCGTTGTTTATAGTTATGACTGAATACATAGATTATGGTTCCTGTTAAGAACCATCATCTATAAGTCTCACATAGACCGCAGTTTTATGATAATCGCAATCTATTTTTCCAAATCAGCATAGACGATGATTATTAGTAAAAATCGTCATCTATGATTTTTTATTTTTTATTTTACCCTAACCAGATCTCGTACTTACACTTTCATCACTTTCTCGTTTTCGATCTCTCTCGTGCTTATGTATTCCCTGAACCTTTCTTCCTTGCACTTTGCTTTCTTGCATGCTTCCCTCGCGCTCTTTGTAAGTTCTTCCGCCATTGAATTGGTTGCTATTTTACATAATTTTTGTTCATAACATTTCGTGTTGTTCTTCGAGTGCATATTTGATTGTAGAGATTTCATTTCACTACTTGCATTTCGTGCCATCTGAAAACCAATGCGAATGCTACCAAAATTTCGTGAAATATAAGGAATGTTGATTAAAGTGTATGTACACATGTTCTTTATTTTGTAACAACCTCATTGGAAACCAAGTCCACAAATAAAGAAGCATATGGTTTTCATTGATGATCCTATAGCCTCTTTATTAGAGATTGCTAAGGCTATAGGTACAAACCCAGTGAAGGTTTCATGGGATGACATTTTTTAAGAAGAAATAGGGATATCCTTCTATACATATATATGACGGATGTGTTCCAATTGAAGCAACAAACTTTTTGACTTGTTTTCTTATTAATCATTGTCATCATAACAAATCTCAACATACTTTTATTATTCTATTTTATATTTAGTGAATCTTTTACTTGATTATTCAACTATTCCTTATGGGTTCGATATCCGTCCTTAGGGACAAATTATTACTTCTGACACTGTGGTGTGTTAGAATATATGACCTTAAACGAGAGGGGGGGCTGAATTGTTTAAGAGAAGTTTTTGAAATCTTTTTAAAGTTTAACAAACTTCTTTGTATGAATCCAGAATAGAAATCAAGTTAGCCAAGAACAAGAGCAATAAAACAGCAAAGTGATACGTGTCTAATTTCAGTAATATTTCATATTAAAATATAGGCACTTATGAAGATTTATTGCTAATTTACATATAAAATAATCCATAATTTATGAATTTATACCTTCTTACATTTTTTATAATCTTTATTTGAATAAGAGTATTTTATTCCCAAATTTGGTGTTAATTTCAAATTTCTAGGGAGGATTGAAGATTTAGATTAAAGATGAATGATTTGAGCTAAAAAGATAAAGATAGAAGGTCCCAAAATGGAAAAAGATGCAAAAAAAGATTATGCCCTTTTTATGTTTTATCATTTAGCCCATTAGCGCGACACAATAAACAACCTAACCCTAGAAAACTAGGATAAATAGAGGGCTAGAGGCTCAACCTTAGTGTGCCAGATTGAGAGGAAAACACC
>Ga0123342_1005029_pt1 | contig 19590 bp, 9 predicted proteins | sample Turbeawhitnodule_FD_89960 | JGI IMG/M metagenome (GOLD analysis project Ga0123342, IMG submission 89960) | Root nodule microbial communities of legume samples collected from Mexico - Turtle bean Mexico white nodule | ecosystem: Host-associated > Plants > Roots > Nodule | place: Mexico: Nepantla... | reverse complement strand
TTGTACATTCTGGTGTTGTAAAGCCAAGAAGGGTTGTGTGCTCTTGAGGTTGTCAAGATCAACATTCTTGGTGTGTGTGCTGAGCCAAAGGAAGTGTGTTTCTTGAGGGGATCAAGGTCACTTTTGTGGTGGTGTGTGTATGTAATCTAGTTTTGATTACCTAGTGGATTCCCCAGTGGTTTCTGTGAAACTGGATGTAGCTCTTGGTTTAAGAGTGAACCAGTATGAACTGTTTGTGCATCTCTTTCTTCCTTAAACTCTTTAAATTCAATTGTTGTTGTTTTTATTGGTATAAAGAACCGATTGTTTCTACGAAACAACCGATTGTTTTTCTGGTGCTTTACTGTTTTAAGCTTTGTTTCTTGACTAACTGAATTCCTAATCTGGTTTCTTGCAAAGAAGTTCATTTTAGCTAAAAAAGTTTGCGAAAACCCCCTTTAAACAGTTCACACCCCTCTCGTTTAAGGCCATACATTCTAACAAAATTCAAGTAGTGAATCATTACAGTTTTGAAGATTTGTACCTTCCTGCAACTAAAACCTGCATACACTTGCATAATCAATCTACATGAGATCTTTTTCTCCCCATTTGGATTCATCAAACATAATTGAGGCACAGATAAAGAAGGAAACACACAATAGCCATACATGACAGTTCAAAAATAAAAACACCATAAGGTGCTATTACAGTCCAAAAATAAAAACTGCAGGAAATTTAAAAACAAATTGTTCAATAGGACATATAAATTGAAGGATTTAGAGAAGGACCACTTGTGCTTGTAGTACAACTCTGCTCATTGTTCCTGGACTTCTTCAATTTGATAATCTAGGTGTTGAAACCTAGCTTGAGTCATTTCAAAAGAGGTCTTCTGATCATCTGTGAGTGTATCTAGACGATGAAGAACCTTCTTTTAAATATTGATAAAGGTTCACCTCTATACTCAGGTGCTTGATATACAACCAGAGCATTGTAATTTGTGGCAACAACATCTCCATTCATGAATGAATAGGCTGGTGATTCCTCCCTGTGATGCATAAATGGTTGAGCTGGTGACTCTACCCTCTGTGATGATGAGTGATGCATCTCATAGCATGATGCCTCTACAACCTGCACATTTTCATCTTCCTTTGCATCTCCATGGTTAGAAGCTTCAAGCTCAACTCTATGATCAATATTTCTTCTAAAAGTCCAACTGTTTTCCTCCTTATGGAAGCCCATCTGCATGAAATCTGACCATTGGTTCAGTAGGATTCCTCACACAACTCTGATAAAACTGCATCTTGTTAAACTCTTGAATTCCCTTTGCTTACTTTCAGTCCTGAATACTTAATTCCAACAATGTTGATCCAGACTTCTTTGGTGATTTTCAGCTCCACTCATTTCATATAGGAAATAAGGTTCTTGCCATCTTGAGTAAGGTTAGTATAAAACACCTTCACTAGGTCTGGATAGACATTTCTAGTCATTTCCTAGAAGTGTTTCAGCCTTTGAAGCTTGAGGAAGGCTCTAACTTCTATCATATTTTCACTCTTCAGCCATGAAAATTCTAGCCCTTTGGGTACATTGATTTGCTTCCTGCTTGTCTCATGTATGAATTTTGTCATAGCTTCGGAATCTCCAGCAAACCAATTTTCCAGAATTCCTTGGCTGTTGTTAGGTTGCTCTTGGGATTTCTTCCTTTTGTGTGAAGAAGATGCCATTTCTAAATCAGTTTTATCTACACCTATTCAACAAGAGATAATACCAGCTAGAAAGAATGTTAGTGCAAAGTTTATATAATGGAAGATAAAGCTAATAAAGTACAAAATGTAAACTTGGACAGCTTGTAGCAAAGAAGAAAAAAGTGAGAAACAATTATTTTAAAACCAGATTTATATAGAAGAACAGATTAGGTTCAGGATTCAAGTGTTTGAAAAAAAAATCATGAGAACAGGTGTAGTACAAATTTGATTATGTGTAGTACAGAATAGTGTAATTTTGGGTGATGCAAGAATATATTGAAAACATGTTTCAAATATCAAATCAAATTTGTTGCATAATCAATGTATCAAATCAGTTAGGATTTCCACACATCATGTCATAAACCTGCTGGTCGATAACCATAAAAGCAGTCAAAGAGAGAGAAATGATTATTTATCTTTCCTAGTCATAACTGTGATTTTAAACCAGGAAAAACAACACGTTAAAGCAGGAAACAACATATTGAAATCTTTACTGCAGTGGAAAATTTATGCTAATAATTCCCAATTCATTTAGCAGAAAATAAAATCTATCTTTAGTAAGGGGTTTAGTAAACAAGTCATCCAATTGTAATTCAATACCAATGAATTTGATATCACAGGTTCCATTAGCTATATGTTCTCTTAGAAAATTATGTCTAATTTCAATATGTTTAGTCCTTGAATGCATAACAGGATTCTTAGACAGATTTATGGAACTAATGTTATCATAGTGAATAGGTATTTTATTTAAGAGAATTCCAAAGTCACTAAGTTGTTGCCTTAGCCATAGAGTTTGAGCTCAGCAACTTCCAGCTACTATGTATTCAGCCTTAGCTGTAGAAAGGGCAACACAGGCTTGTTTCTTGCAATGCCAAGAAATTAGACTTGATCCGAGCATATGACATGTTCCACTTGTGGTTTTCCTATCAATCTTGCAACCTGCAAAGTCTGAATCTGAAAAACCAGTTAAATTTAAGGAAACATTGCTTGGATACCATAGTCCAACATCTTTGGTTCCTTGCAAATACTTTAGGATTCTTTTGGCCGCATTGAAGTGTGATTCCTTTGGATCTGATTGATATCTGGCACATAAACATACAACAAACATAAAATCAGGCCTCCTAGCAGTTAAGTATAATAAAGAACCAATCAACCCCCTGTATTTTTATTGGTCAACTGATTTTCCTGCATGATCTTGATCCAATTGGCAGCTTGTTGAGATTGGCGTGCTGATTACTTTGCATTTGTCCATCTCAAACTTCCTAAGCAAGTCCTTGCAGTACTTAGCTTGATTTATGAAGATTCCATCCTTGAGTTTTTTAACTTCCAAGCTAAGAAAGTAATTCATTTCCCCCAACATTGACATCTCGAATTTTCTTTTCATTATTTCTACAAATGCTTCATACAACTCTTCATTTGTGGATCCAAAAATGATGTCATCTACATAGACTTGCACAAGTATAATGTCTTCTCTTTTCTTCTTTATGAACAAGGTTCTATCAGAGGTGCCTCGGTCATAACCTTGAGATAGCAGAAAATCACTTAGCCTTTCATACAATTGTCTAGGTGCCTGCTTAAGTCCATAGAGTGCCTTCATGAGCTTGAACATGTGCTCTGGATGTTTGTAGTCTTCAAATCCTGGAGGCTCAGAAACAAACACTTCTTCATTAATATATCCATTTGAGAATGCACTCTTTACATCCATTTGGAATAACTTGAATCCTTTTATGCTGGAAAATGCTAAGAGGAGTCTAACTACTTCTAGTCCTGCCACTAGTGTATAAGTCTCATTATAATATATTCTTTCTTCCTGGTTTTAGCCCTTAGCAACCAGCCTTGCCTTGTTCCTAGTGATAGCCCCATGTTCATCCATCTTATTTCTGTACACCCATTTAGTTCGTATGATGTTCATCTCAGATGTTCTTGGAACTAGAGACCAGATTGTTGAGCATGGGAGCTTTGATGTTTCAAATCCAAGATGAAGCTTGAAGCTGTGTTGCTTTTTGTTTGGGTTTAGATTAGAATGTTTAGAATTTATGTTAAGATCAATTCTTAATCCTTGCACAAAGCTTAACCAATTTGTTTTTAAGAAACAAATGTTTTTTTCCAAGCAAAGGGAAAACAACTGGTTGAATTATAGGTATAATCGGTTGTTTGTCACTTAGCTGGCTTAAAGGTTTTGAAACTGTTTTTGACTTGGTTATGTAACTTCCTAACCAATTCAAATGGTTAAATCGTAGTTTCAACCGACTAATTGTGTGTTTTCATAACATTATTTTGAAAACTTGTTTTGAATGTGATCAAGACTGTTTTAGCTCATTAATGTTGCCTTGAACGGCTAGATTTCAAGTGCTATAAATGTAGCATTTCTTTCAAAACAAAATAAAATTTTTTTACAAAATTTGAAATTGAGATTGAGATTTATTTTTGAAAGAACTTTCAAAAGAATTGCAACATTGTTGTTAAAGCTTTGAATTGGTACAAGATTTGATCATAGGGCTTCCTGTTTTGTATAATCTCAGGTGTTTTCTATCCCTTTGAAGGTTATTGTAAGTGTTCTTTCATTACAACTGTAAAGCGTGTGAAATCCTGCAAAGTCAGAGGGTGTTTTGACTTGAGGTGTGTGGTGTTGCAAACAGGGTGAGTGGGTCTTGTGGTTTTCAAGGTCACCTCTTTGTGGTGTGTTTGTGTAATATGGATTTGATTACTAGTGGAACTCATAGGTTGTTCTAAGAACTGGATAGCTCAAGGTTGAGTGAACCAGTATAAAACTGTTGTGTAAATATCTCTAACTCCTTATATATGTTTGTGTTAATTCTATTTCTGCTGCTGATATAAACAACCGATTAAAATGAAATTTCAATTGGTTAAAATTATGAAAATAGTTTATGTATCATTGCTTGATTGCTTTCCTTAATTGCTTATTTGTGATTGTTTGATAAAGGTTAATTCTTAATCATGTTTTGCAAAAATCTTTGACAAACAATTCATTCCCCCATCTTGTTTAAGCCATCAATTCTTACACAGACTTCATTGTATTCAAACTAATTTAGATCTTCCTACATAGATGCTATCCAATTGTTGTCTTGTAGAGCTTCCTCCAGATTTTTAGGCTCTACTTGTGAAACAAAAGCCATTGTCTCACAGAATTTGTTAAGATATTTCCTTATTCAGACTCCTTTTTCAATTTTTTCCAATCACATTGTCAAGTGTGAGATCCCTGAGAGTTTTCCACTCTTGAGGAAATTTTGCATTCAAAACAGGTTCTTTAACAACACATGTACCAGTTGTATCAAGATAGATTGATTCTTTTGAAGAATGGTTCTTAAATCATCTACTCCGAGTTCATCCAAAATAGATTTAGGCACTCGCCCTTTTCTTATGGCCATCACCTAACCTCATGTTATACGATGGTGTGGACTCAACTAGTAACCCCAATTGGCTAACCAACTTGGCAGATATGAAATTGTGGCTAGCCCCACTATCAATCAACACCAGCGCTAATTTTCCCTTCACTTCCCCTTGTAACTTCATGGTGTTGGGTTGTGTTAGTCCCTAACATAAATCGGTAAGTCCACCCTCCACGCCCTAAAAAGTTTGTAAGTCCACCCTCCTAGACCACGACTTTAGCTCTCGATTCTCCTTATCCCATTTGAGATCCTACAATATTTCTTTGATTTCTTTCAACTCCAACATGCCTTCCTTCAACCCCAAAATTTTCGTTCTCATTTCCGAATTCCATCTCCCCTGTTCATTTGACAAACTTCTTTGTTGTTGTCATCCTCTTTTCCATCTTTTCTTCCTCCCTCTTTGTTTTTCAGATTGGGCAGGTCAGACCAAATTGTTAGGTTCCCAAAAGAAAAACTAAGACTCCCTCACAAACACAACAAAAAGAAAGAAAACTTTGTTTCATTCAAGCACTATTCAGAATTCACAAAAGAATTAGAAAGGAGTATAACTCCTTTCACACAAGCTTGATCCTGTCAACTTTACACAACAAATCCGCTACCCCTCCTCACAGCAGGTTTGTCTTTATTTAAAGACCCCCTAACAACTAACTAACACCCTTTTTAAATTTTCTTCTACGAACCCTCCAATTACTATTCTTATTTTCCTGCCTAACAGATTCCCAGGTTATTACACGAGTACGGTTCTCGCCGGTTGACCTTCAGGTTGATTGGATAGGCAAGCTCCGCTTCTAGTTTTCCTCTTCTTGGTGCACTAGAACAACGCTCCGCTGAGACAGAGGGGGCTCTACCTGTTGATCACCCTCTGACGATCAAGTCAGTGAGAGTATACAAAATAATAATTAATTTCAATCTCTAGTACTCATAAACAACATACATTTACCGGGGGTCTCAAGCCCCTTTTATAGTTATTCCTCTAATTTCTTTCACTCACGAGAAAATAATTTCTACTGAAAGCATAAAATAATAACAAAAAACCACCTGCCCACATGCACCTTTCATGTTTTGGTGCTAACAACAGGAAAATATTTTGTCCACGGACACCTTTACTCACAATGCTAACAACAAAAGAGAATCTCATGCACCTTTATTCTCGGGTGCTATCTACTTATTTAACAACTTTATATATTTAACCAACAACTTTATGCATATATTTAACTAACATCTCTGTGCATATATTCACATATAGTCTATTCTAATAGCTTAATATATATCGACATATATATTTAACTAATCAACTTTATATTAATATATGACCAAACTTATTATTTTTTTTGTTTTAATTATTCTCCGTCGGGCTTACCAACGAAACTTGGACTGAGATCCCGAGCATTCCTGTCCAGTACAAGTACCATAAACACTCAAGAATCTTCCGCACATACAAGAGAATAGGACAATCGTTGCATTGGATGAGCATGAAGAAGGTTGTCACTGACTATGTCCATGCATGTGCGGTGTGCCAGCAAAATAAATATCAAGCTTATTCTTCACAAGGACGGCTTCAGCCACTTCCGATTTCGAAAGCGGTTTGGGAGGAGTTAAGTATGGATTTCATTATCAGACTTCCTAAATCATGTGGGAAGAACGCAATTTTGGTGGTTATAGATTTTCTAAGTAAGTATGGTCATTTTATTGCTCTTAAATACCCGTATTCAACTAGAACTATTGCAGAGGTATTTGTGAAAGAGATAGTGAGACTGTATGGTATTCCAAAGTCTATCGTAAGTGACAAAGATTCATCATTTATGTGTCTATTCTGGAAAGAATTATTTAAGTTGCATGGAACGATGCTGAAGATGAGCATGACATATCACCCTGAAATCGACGGTCAAACAGAAGTTTTGAATAGAACGCAGGAAACATATTTAAGGTGTTTTAGTTCAGAACATCTAAGGAGGGCATAGGATCAAATGTCCAATGTCGCCAACCGCCACACAAGACCATCTTCAATTGAAGTAGGGGATATAGTCTATTTAAAAATTCGGCCACATCGGCAACTATCGATGCCTAACCGACTGCATTCGAAGTTGGCAACCAAATACTATGGTCCTTTTCCATTTGTAGTTGCGGTGGGTTCAGTAGCCTTTAAACTTCAACTACCAGCCACAACTTGAATACATCTGATGGTCCATGTGTCTCAACTCAAGCTGGCAGTGGAGCCGCACGAAGTTGAACTTGAGTTGCCTAAAGAGTTACAAGGACCGATAGGAAATTGTTATCAACAGAGATCTTAGATTGATGTGAATTATCCGTCCAAGTAGCATACATTCCACAAATCTTAATACAGTGGAATGAGGGGGATATGGACATGATGACATGGGAGGATGTGAAGATCATCTAGGAACAGTTTCTAGAATTTAACCTTGAGGACAAGGTTGCTTTGTCTGAGGATAGTAATGTTAGGACACAAAATAAGGAAAGGACTTGGAAAGTAGGTAGCGGTTAGTTGTTGAGCAGGGTTGGTCTTTAAATGAAGACCAATCGGGTTAGTGAAGGGGCAACTATTTTTTTTAATACAGTTTTGTAAACAGGGAAAGTCCTGTGAAAAAGAATAACCGTTTTCTTTGTGGATGTTTTGAATGTAAAGTGCAGTAGCAATAATTTATTCAGTAGTTTTTCTGTGTTCTTGGCTTATCTCTGGGTGCGTTTTCTTGGTTTGTAACATAATCATTGTAGGCATTTTAGACATTCCTTGACCTTGCTGATACATTATACATCTACCTCGGGTAGCAGTTTCTTTTTCATTCTGGTCAAATTTCTTTATCCTGACTAGAAGTTCAATAAGTGGTAGAAATATCATCAGCGTTAGGGCTATGGTCAAGTTGGGACAGCTTCAGAGTGAACAGTTGTCTGATCCAATTAATTGAGACCAGAACATGTGAGATGGATTTTATGAGTTTCTTCAGCTAACCTGACCAGAACATGTTAGCTTGGATTTGGTTTTATGAATTTACTTTTTCAAATATTTTGTACAGAAATAAAATATTTTTTTAAAAGTGTAAATTATATTATTTATTATTTATCTTTTAAAAAAAATATAATCTTAAAAAAAGTAATAATAAATTTTAAAGAATATGAAAATAAAAAATAATGAAATTGGTTGATCAATTGGTTTCCAAATATTCAAATCCAAGACCATAGCCTCGTTAGATTGGAGAATGAGTAGCTACATTATAACAAATGAGTTGTGCCTTGAAAGTTGAACCGGGAAATATGTTATTTGTCTGTTAACTTCTTTATCAACTACTTTTTAACCATTTCTTATTTGCTTAATGTTGGAAAATTTCCCCTTCCCATTTTGTTAATCATCTGTAGTAAATTGCACCATTTCTTCATATATTTCTTAAAGCTGCGCTGCCTCATAATATACTTGTTCATCAGCCACCTGCAAGATTAAACAATTTAATAACCTTTATTTCTCTGACTAGTGTCCTTTAATCTACGGTGTTAGAATTTCGACTTCATCCTAATTCAATTTTATAAATTGGCTTAAAGTTATGGACACAAACCCATGGTAAATACGGATTTGATATATAATTTGGTACTAGTTGATTTATTCCCATTCAACATTCGTAATTTCCCATTCAATATTCATAGAAATATGAAACTTTTTGTCGATATTACTTTTTTTCCGAAAGATTAAAATGTAAAAAGTACCCTAGGTTAAGTTGGTACGTACCAATATTACCTGCGGATGCTTTTTGTGTCTTTTGATCTTGTGTGTCCTAATTCCCAAATTATTTGGAAAATTTCTTCCAGCACCGTCATAAAACCACTATAATTTCTTCCTGCATTTTCATAATTCTGTAAATCCCAAAAGTATCCTTTTTAAAATGGATTGAGGATATAGTTGTTGGAGTTTAATGAAATTGTTTGTGGTGTTTTTTGGCTTGGTGGTTCATTAGAGTGGTGGCAGTGAGAAGTGGTTGATGATGGTGGTAGTTTGTTGTGTTTTGTTTGTGGGTTAGTGTTTCATGCTTTTCTTTCTCAATTAATTCTGAATTGTGAAATCTAAAGATCTTTCACGTTACAAAATATGAAATAAAAATTTGGTTTTTATACATTTGAGATTATGTACAAAATTATATTCTAGATTTTACAATTTGCATATAATTTTATGTTTTGGATTGCATATTTTGAAAGACTTTTTTAAATTTGGAAATGTTATGTATTCTACAATTTATAATATAACTTTATGTTTCAAATTGCATTATTCCAATAATTTTTTTAGATTTGTGAATACCTTTCGAATTGTATAATTCAAAATATGTTTACAAAAAACACATAAAAAAATTGTATAATCTGAAAGGTATTTTAAGATCCAGAATTACCTTCTAGATTGTATAATCCACAGTGTGGTTTACTAGATAGTATAATTCAGAAAGTGTTTTTTTTAAATCTAGAATAGAAATTTGGAAATTGTTCTCGTTGGTTGACTCGAACGGCAGTCACTGGCCCGCCTATCTCCGCCTGAGAATCGAAATTCCTTGGTTGAAGAATCTCTCACCTGCAAAGACAAAGGACGCCTTGACGGTTGTGTGCACTCCGACGTTCAAGTCAGTACTGGGACAAAAAAACAATAAGTGTATAAAGCAGTTTCAGTCTTAGAAACCGTGTACCTTGCTAGGGTTCTTAGTCCCCTTTATATAGGTTGAAACTATGGTTTACCTTTGTTCTGTTACCCATGTTTAGGGTTCCTTGGAGAACGTCCATGCGCCGCTATTACACAATCTTAGCATAATTGCACATAGGATAAATAGTATGGAGACAACTGCAACTTGTTGAAGGTCGACCAGAACATCACATCGATCGAGCTTTCTTAGTCTATGAGGACGCGATGCACCCTTCTTCCTGCTGTGACTAACGAAATTACCATCGGGTCATTGTCGTGGGGTATGACATCTTGGTGGTCGGCCTTGGTGAAGACGAGGTCGACATCGGGGGTCTGATCTACCTCCTATATCTCTACTACCATCACTTATCGCGCGTACTTCTTTCGCTGTGAGGCGATGCATCCTCCTCCTGAAAACCCTCCAGAGATCGTGTTGATCTCCCATGAATGGGCACCTCGTGCCCCTGATCTGCCCCGACGGTCCCCGAACATCTTCTAGGGCAATATGAATTTTGGAACTTTGGTGCGTCTGATTTGTTTGGAAAGTGGGTGGCGACTATGGGGTTGGATTGTATGTGGACCATGAGACTGCCCTTCTCGTTCATGACCTTTGAGTCATTGTTGCAAGGATGTGTTTTGCTCCCTTAGGAGGGACATTTCCTTTGCATGACGTCATTGGTTTTCTTCATTGCGTAGTTGATCCGCAACACTTTTTTGACGTAGTTCCTCCATTTGTGCCTAAAAGGCTCAAATCATGGTTGTTTGTCCATCTGTCATGCGGTCAGCGTTGTTTCTTGTTGAGACCATGGTTGCTTATTTTTGTTGTCGAAGATCAAGTTGTTACCTCGACCACACGGTGGAACCAATTGTACCTGTATAGAGGGAGGGGGGGACCCAGGTAACATAATTTGGTGACGTGTTCGTGTCTGTTGGTTGTCTGCTGGGTATCTTTAAACTTCCTTCCTTGCTGTTGAACTCTTACAACCTTGTAGAGGTTTTACTTATAGTGCTAGTTATGGGCTTTCTCCATGATGGGTAACTATCAATTATTAACTGATACATCGTGATCCCTGATTAATAGGGAGGTATGTTGATTAAGGAATATCTGCAACGTCTTACAGTTAATCAGTATTTAACTGATGTTGCGAAGATGTTTCCCACATATTTCGGATATGATTATAGCACATTAAATGTTGTTCTAACTGTGATTACTCTTATTTAATGCGTGACTCGAAGTGTTCTTTCACTCGGTCGATCCTCGTGTCCGAAACAGACTCTTCCAATACCGACCGGTACAACAATCCAATCATTTTCTTATATTTCATGTTGTTTTGCAATTCATCATAGTCACATTTTAAAATTTATTAACTATAAACAATTGTAAACCATGTTGAAAAATGAAAACTGCTATGATTAAAGAAAAATATTTAGAAACCCAATAAAACAAAAAATAACAATATTATGTAGCAAGTCAAATAAGAAAAACAATGTATTTTTATTTATTATCTCTGATAACAATTACCTTAATAAAAGTTTTTAAAAAATAGTGAGATTTATACCTATAAATAAAACGTAACAGAAAAATTCATACAAATCCATTAAAAAAATTAATCTAAATTTAAATAATAAGTTATTTTAATTTTTATAATCATAATTAAATATTACCGTTATCCTCTAATGAAATATTAATAATCTTAGTTAAATGCCTTAAATTTTTCTAACAATTACAAAATACATAATTAAATATTATATTTCTTACCAAAGAAGTTATTAACATATTATACAATAATGAGAAAAACAATAAATACTGCATATCCTTGAAAACAGGTATGACGACGTTGAATTACTGAGAAAGATTTTCAAAATGAAACAAATAATGGTAATTTATAGTCTTATACCTTACATCTTAATTAAGAATTGAGATGTACATATCATGTTTTGTGTGCTTTATTATGATATTACACGACGTACAAAGCATTTTCATATATGATTTATATTCAAAAGTTGAACATGAAAGTGCATTTGTAAAACAGTAATTTATATGTTATATATATGTATAAAATTTAAATATAATTAATTATTGATTTTTTCCCATATGTATTTGGATAATCTATGTATTTGGATAATATGTCATTGAGTGTGATCATTGCCTATATGTTGTAAAAAAGGAAAAGTTCAACTTTCATTCGTACAAGAACATCCTCAATTGTTTCAAAGGTTATTAAATGGTGAAGACAAGTGAAGAAATCATTATTTACAAAACATTAGGACTAATAACAATTTTTTTATTCACTTTAATTGGAGGTAAAATTCATTCTTTAAATTCATTCTTTAATCAATGATGGATCTGGACCTCCACAATTTATTTTGAATGGACAAAATTATCATCCCATCAGAAGTTTGCTGCCAAAAAGTTGATGTAGTCCTAAGTTTTTGCAACTATACATTTATGATATTGAAAATTAAGTAACAAACAAAGTTTCTCACTATGAGTTGTGCTCTTACAACATTTTGTTTCATCCAAAGATGTGTTATTGTTAACGACTAAAAAAATATTCAGATTTTATATATAGGACAAAAATAAAAGAGCTCAGATTTGATAAATAATTGATTGGAAATCTGACTAAGATAATTGATCAACACAATGCTTAAGTTTGCCTTCGAGCAGAAATTGATCCAGTGTCTATGTTGTCCGTTTTATAGATGAATATACGAGGAGAATTTTCTCTGTCAGTAACAAAGAGGCAAATAATCAGATTAATAGAATAAAGGCTTGACTCAAATAATATTTTCATGTTAAGCTTCCATTACGAAGGCCTGAGTTTCTTTCTTGTCTAACTGTGGACGAAGCAATTAAGTCGTTTAATATGCAACATGACTCTAGAGCTATCAAGGCCTTTCTTGGTCTAAGTGTAGTGACATGAAGGGCTGTCGTAATTTAAAAGGATAATGAAATGTACCAAAACCAAATTAATATTTGAAAATCAATAAAATGTATGTACTAAATGGTCATAGCAAGACTAGGTATATAACATTAGTAGCAGAGCAGCAGGAAGAAAAACTTCTTGATTCATAAACGAAATAAATAAATGATAATCATTCTCATATTTTAGGATATCCTACACATATAGATATTTAAACAATCCAAAGCATAAAATGATCCAGGTGATTCAAAACCAAATCTCACTATAATACATCTTAGGCATTTTCTTTCATCCGTTAAAAAAGACTCTTTTTTTCAATAAATTAATAAATTTTGCAGCGAAAAGCCTTGAAGTCCCTTACTACACATTGGCTAATACAATGTGATCAACACTTAATGGTAACATTGGAACAGAACATAGGGTTTCACATTTAATGTAGAAGAAATGTGCTAAGGATCCAGAAAAGATAAAAAAATACTCACATTTCATTTGCTTCTTGGTAAGTATAGCTTGATGCTACAGCCAGAAGCTTTCCCGCGTGGTTGTACGATAATGATGCAATACTATTTGAGAACCTCGGCAACTGATATTGAGAAATGTGGGTAGTAATTAGTAAAGCAAAGAAACGAATGAACATATTACGATTTACAAACACGAAAAGGATTATAAACAATTGTGAACATTAATAGGCAATACCTCAACTAGTCTTCTCTTACTTCCAGCATCCCACATGATAACATAACCTTCATTGTCACCAGTGACAAAAACACCACTTACACTGAACAGAACATGATTAATCAAATTTCGAGTTTTGTAACGCATAATGCAACATAAATAAGGTACATACAGTGGACTGAATGCAATGTCATTCGCTGATACAAGGTAATGTCGATCCTTTGATTTTGGAAAACACCGGAATGTATATCTGCATTTGATAAAGCAAATTGTGAGAAAGTGGTTGTCAACAACAATCTGTAAACTCGTGACATAAAAGATTAGGGTACAAATCAAACAATAAGTAGGTACGCAATTTATATATCTGTTATGAAGGTATTTAATTCTAGAGAAAATTTGCAAATGGTCAATGATAGCTGAAATATATAATATGGAAACAAGTTGCAAATATCAGTTTTATCAGTGGTGCACTAAAGTGTTAGACATTGAACACCACACCTTTCCCCATGACCTCAAAATGCGAATCAAACACCCAAGATTTTGTGTTAATGTGTTCAATGGCCACGAATACTATAAAGGACATACGATTTAACACAAACACAGAGATATGACAAATTTTAAAAATTATAAGACAAGAAAACTATAATATCCTGTTAGTATAAGTTTAGCATACACAAATCTTTAATCAAAAGAGAGAATCAAAGTTATAAAAGGAAAAACATATAAATTGCTATAACTCATACAGTTATTATGACATCGATCACACCAGTCAATCTTTTTCTCACTAGGTTGTGTAGACTACATGGATTAAATGACACCATAATACTTTGAACTAAATCATATCATATATATAAACAAATTATTGGCATCCAAATCCATGAATTTTTTACCTATAGTTTTTCATGGTCTTCCTATATCTGTAGTAACTGTATTAGCCTCCATCTAATCTACTATAGAGACATCTACAGATCTTGTTCACGCATGCCCAAACCATCTAAAGTGAGATTCTATATTTTTCCATAACGGGTGTTACCACAACTTTTTTCTGTAATGCATTCAGTCCTGATTCTATCTCGCTTAGTATGTTCCTTACACAACATTCCCATCTTTGCTACATTGAGTTTATTCTCTTGTTGGCTTTTTACTGTCCCAACATCAAAGGTTTTATAGTTGTACAGTAAAAATGTCCTTTAAGTTAAGCATCAGTGCTATCCCCTCTCCCCCATTTTATTCATTTTAGTTGAGCTCTATGATTTACATCTCTTTATTTGTCTTTGTCCTCTTTGATGAGCACTACATACTTAAATTGTTTGAACTAAGGTATGCCTCCCCAAGTCATAACTAACTCTACACTTGGTAGTTGCACCTCTTGTTAAACTTACATTTCATATATATGTCTTACTCCTAAGAAAAAGTCATGATCTTTCAAAGCTTGCGTCCAAATCTCGAATTTCTCATTTATCCCCTACAACCAAAAGTCCATATTTATATTGTGTAAAAAAATCATGCATAGTAGCAACAGTTCTTAGATTTGCTCGATAAGGACGTTAAAGACAATAAATAAACAAATAAGGATTCAGAATTAACGCTTGGGGCATTCTTGTGGTTATTGGGAAAACTAAAGGCATGGCATACTAATTCCTACCTAAGTTGTTACCTCCTCGTAAACGTCCTTTGGCTACTCAACACGCGAATATATGCAATAGAATTTCCTTTTTTTCTAAGATTCTTCATAAAACATCACTTAACACCTACTCATATACCTTTACCATATGACAAGTGTGTTGTTTCATGGTTGACCTCTCAATCATTAAACCAAATTGATATTCAATAGTCTTTCTTGTCATAATCACTTGTCGATCATTTTGGCCATAATTGGATAGGGATATAAATTTAAAATAATGGTGAAAACAATGTAAAACATAATTACGAGTATTTTAGTGTCTCAAATTACCTTTTCCCATAATTAAACAATTAAAAAAAGTGAAAAAATTGTAAAATATAGCTACGGGCATGTGAAGTGCCTATACAAGTACTATTTTGAAGTGTCTGTGTTTCATCACATGGAAACCATCAACTCCAACCCAAAATCATATCAAACCAATAATTGACAAATAAAAAATGCAGCTGTTAGAAAAAATTAATCATATTTAAATAACTAGTTTCTCATTGTGCAGTAGCTAAGAAGTTAAGGATGGTTTCTACCGGATCAAAATTCCAAACATAGTAAGATTCTATTTACTCTAAACATCTCTTATTCTTCACTTTTTCTTATGATTTTGGCATCAATCTTGGTGGAGTCAATTGAGAACCGTGATTCTCTCAACTTGTTAGCAGAAATTGGATTATGTTTGGATAACTTGCTCTAGGTCCTGGATATTGGTCTAACATAACTACTTGGTTTTGGAAACTATTTTGAAGATGAGTTTCTCAAGTAAGGTAAGTTACTTGTATTTTTAACAGAATGTTAGAATGTAAAGTTAGTTAAACTAAGTTTTGGATTTTGGATTGAAAAATGATTGTATGATATCATGATGGTGTTGGATTGTTGCATTTGATGCTCATATTAATTAAATTGGTCTTAAATACAACTTTAAAAATAGATTTGACTTGTTGAAAAGGTTGGATTTTTGGTGTAAGTTGGAGACTTAGTCTGAAAAATCTTTTAAATTCAATTGGTGCAAGCATAAGCGGATTGAGATGCAAAATTTGGGTATCCCATATTCGCTTAACACTTGAGCTTTTTGGGCTTGAGTGAATGCCTAACCCACTCAACATATATTACCCTACACCCAAGTAGATTAAAATAATTAATTTAAGGGTGTTCCGCTCAATGCTTTCCCCTTGCACTTAAGGGGATTTACATGCAGTGTTTGAAGGTGCTCTCGGCGTCAAATCCGCTTAGCGATTTTCCCTTGCACTTAAGCATGCCCTAAGCGAAATGTCCTTGCGCTAAGTAGATTTGAGCAACATTTTTGGGTACTCCCTCCCCCAAATCCACTTAGCAAAATTTTCCTGCACTAAGCAGATTTCCCCTCAGCTTAAGTCCAGCTTCATAGGCTCAAGCCCTTTTGATAGCATTTGTCATTGTTGCTTAACTAGCTTTTTGTTTCTTTTATATAAATCATGAAATTGAATTAAATCTTTTAAAAATTTATCATTTTGTAAATTGTAAGTGATTACAACTTTCTAATGTCAATATTTTAATCAATTTCATGCAACATATGTGTTTAAAATAAGTAAATTTAACACTTATCAAAATGTAAAGAACATACTAGTTATATACTCAATTGATTTGTGAAGTGATTAAATGGTATGTATGTTATTGTAAGATGAAACTTGTATCTATTAATGTCATACATTTGGGATAAATGTATGAGATGTTGTTTGAAGGTACTTTAAGTATTAGTAGTGTTACGGAAGTTAAGTTATAAACTTAAAACAACTAAACTGAACTGCATCCTTATTATTAGTCTTTCAGAAAGTGAACAAGTCCTTGCTACCACAAGGACAGAGAAAGGTGAAAGACGACAATCAAATATAAGGTATCATTAATTTTAAAAAATGCATATATGAAATGTAAAATTCTCTAAGAGAACTGACTCAATGTCTTCTGAACTGAGTGGATAGGAAATCTGCAGTGATACTCGTCCATCTACAGACCCAACTGCAAACCCTGCATGAGCATCTGATTTATTGCCTACGAACAAGTAGTTAGCAATTTTAAATCTCATATATTAACTAACGGCATCTGGAAAACCAATAATTAAAAATATGATTAAACTTGAAAAATGTTCTTAGTGTATCAAAAAGAAGAGCAGCAATTTTCCTAATTTGACTAAATAAAATAAGACAACATATTTCATACCTTTTGCATTTGGAACTGACCTGACACATCTTATGTGTGTTCCATTGAATGCTTCCTTTGACTGAACTGGTTTGTCAAAGTTACGTAAGTCATAAACATGCACTGATGCTCCAATGGATACAACAAGATTAAACCCAGAGACAGACATGGAGTCAACCACTGCATCCAGACTTCTCAAACACGAAGAAGCCTTTTCCATATGTGTGTCCCATAACAATAACTTCTTGTCAAATCCAGATGTGAGCAACTGACCTGCAATAACCAATACCAAGAATAATATAAATTTTTTTAAAAGACAATACGCATAGTCATAAAAACCTTTTTCTTTTGTTTTCATGTGTGTCAAGCATGCAAGTGTGTGTAATTTGTACATGTTAGATAGTAGTAGTTATCTCTGACACAATCCTTGTTGTATTGTGTTCATATAATTGAAAAACCCAATGGTCACCTCTCAGGGTGGCTAAAAGATTGAATCATAAGGAAGGAAGAGTGAGGATTCTATATTAATAGCTAATACAGCCTTTCAATATCATACAAATAATTAAAAACAGAACCAATCACACATGCTATTAAAAGAAATAAATAGTGGTATCAGTAACTTAACTTACAAGTTTCACTGGAATATTCAATACACGTTGCCATATCATCGTGACCACCCACTGTATCGACAAGTCCAGAATGCAAGTTATACCTATAAAGTTTAGCTCAAGAAGAGTTAAAAAATAACATACTTAAAAATTTGTAGAATTTATCATATATCATATCATGTACAAAACTAATGAAATCCAAAGAATGTTGTTTATTTTTGTTTTCCAATTTATTTTCTGTAAATATATTTTTATTAATAATTAATCATTAATGATTAAAATAATGTCATTGTATCAATATTGTCAATTTCAAAAATCCATTAAGCATTAATAAAAACAACATTTTGGTTACTTAAATGCATAATAAACTATCAATTTGATTCTCAAACTATCACCCTCTCCTGTGTAGTCTTTAAAGTATTAGACACAGTCCCTAAAGTACTGAAAATAATCTTCAAATAGTCCCTTAAAAAAATATTAACATAGGGATTAAATTTGCGAATGCTCATCACATTAGGAATTACTTGTCAAATTTCATCAGTTCGATGACTATTCAAGAAGCAATGATTTCATATGCATAATAAAACATGAAACTAATAATGAATATAATGAATAATTTAAAGACGAAGAAATAACAATGAAGCAACTCAGTTTCTTCTCGAAGTGAGTTTAACTATCTAATAGTGATTAAAATAGAAGAAAACGAAGTGGAATAAGTTAAAGTTTATTTTATGAAGGAAAATTAAGTAGACCTTCGGACTAATCCATCGGTGGCGACGGCAAAAGCAACGACGTCGTTCTGGAAGCAACAGTCGAGAAGAGGAGCTTGCGAAGGAGCTTGGAGTCTGAGGAGCGATGCGTCAACGTCGTAGAGGCGAAGACTCTGCATTGGAATCAGATTCAGCGAATGGAAAAAGGGAGAATGAAAAGGGAAAAAGTTAAGATAAAAAAGAAACTTACAGAATCCCATGAAGATATGAGAAGGTTGTTAGAGTGTGGTGCGAATCGTGTTCGAGAAATTGCATCCTCTATTCCCTTCTCTAACTCCAACTCTAACCAATCGTCCTTCATTACTTTCGCTAGCTTCAAAACTGAACCTCCTCGCTTAGAATTGAATTCTTCCGCTCACAAATGCTTTGCCCTATTAACATATATTTTGTTCAAATTGCAAATTTACTTTTAACTTTTTATTTTTGAGCTTTAAATGAAGAAAATTTATCATACACAATTTTTCTCTTACTTTCACTTTAAACTCTTTAATAATAAAAATATTATATTTAACTAATAAAAATAAACAAAATTTTGAAATAAAATAATTGATTATAAAAGGAAAGTAGAAAAGAATGATGGTACTAAAGTATAAAGTAGTACCATCATCTTTAATTAAATGAAGAACGAAAGAAAGATTACGTTAAAAGTTTACACGGACACGGAGTATGTTTTAGATAATTAAGAAAGCATATTAGTTTTCCTCTAATTTTTTAGAGGAAATTTAATAAAAAAATATTTAGGAGAGTTTTCCATTATTTTTGCTATGACTTTATTATAAAACTATATTTTTATAATATAACTTTAAAAGATAATAATAATAATAAATATCTTTAATAAAATAATAAAACCAATTAATTTTTATAAGAACTTGCTGGAAAAAAATACACATCTTTGGATGTTCCAATATTTGGGCCTTATCTTATTTTAGTCCATGTACTTGAAAATGAAAGTCCACTAGATGATGG
>Ga0123342_1005027_pt1 | contig 19594 bp, 12 predicted proteins | sample Turbeawhitnodule_FD_89960 | JGI IMG/M metagenome (GOLD analysis project Ga0123342, IMG submission 89960) | Root nodule microbial communities of legume samples collected from Mexico - Turtle bean Mexico white nodule | ecosystem: Host-associated > Plants > Roots > Nodule | place: Mexico: Nepantla... | reverse complement strand
TTCTGAATATTATTATAATTAATATAATTATTATTATTTATATTATGATTATAATTAATAATATTAATACTATTGTTATTATTATTATAATCCATATTAATATTATTTTTACTTTTATTATTATTTGTAATAATTATATTTTGTATCAATATTATTATAATAATAATATAGTTATTATTATTGATAATATTAATAGTATTAATGATATATTAATATTATAACTATTACTAATAATGATATTATTAGTAGTAGTATTATCAATATTGCTATTATTATTATTATTAATTATTATTATTGCTATTTATAATAATTATATTTTTTAATATTATTATAATTAGTATAATTATTATTATTATTATTATTATTGATGATATTATTAAATTATAATTAAAATAGATTTTAGTTAAAAAGAGAATATAGAATAGGTGTATGCATATTACATGCATGTGCTAGGCTACCACTACATATGCGTCTACTAGGTCAAAGCTAATTAAGAAGGAGTTCTATATCTTTTTTTTCCAAATTCCTTGGAATTTCTAACTCTCTCACTGTTTTCTACTTCTCCTCCATTGTGAGTTTCTTTTCTTTTGTGGTCAGCTTCTCAGTCCTTTCCTACTTCATCATTGTAGTTCCTACTTTATTCTTTCTGGATTTCTCTAATTTGCAGCTCAAAAAGTTTCCTACCATGAGTTAGAGAGTTGCAGTGGGTTTCATCTTGTTTTGTTTTTGTCTCCAAGTCTGATTTTTTTATTTTATTTTATTGTCTTCTGTTTTTTTAATTTTTTTTTGTTTTTGATATTGAAATGTTGATACTCATATTGAAGGTGTTGTTGGAAGCTAATCTTAAACAGAACATTCATTCCTTATTCGTAAGCTATAGTTATTTGAACATGAAAATTTGGTATAATATTATTATTAAAACTGTTTACTAATATGGTTATAATAATTAGCTTGTTGAATAAATTTATTGATGGATATATCTATCGTAATTATTGAGGAATGCATCTATGGATAAATGTTGTGTGTGATCGACATGTGTGAATTTACCGACAGATATTTCATTGATAATAGACAAATATTGGCCGCAACCATAGTGTGAGTCGAATTTCCCTATACCTACACATTCCAAACAATATATAAATAATAAACCATCAATTCCAAACATTCTAGCAGGCCATCAATTCCACACATTGTAGGCCATGTATTCATATATTCCAAATCCAGTAATCTCAAATATATTATAAATTACTTAATGTTTAATGTCACTCTAAAAATACATTAATGTCAATGAAAACCTCCAATCTAAAAATACCCAGACTACAATTACAAAATTTGTATAAAGGACTTGGGGCAAGATCTGTGTTGTAAGGGGATATTGAAATAATTGTTTCAAAAGAGAATCAAAATAATTTTGTTCTGTAGTTATTTCTGGCTTAGGAAAACTGTTTTGCTAGAAGCCATAATTATATATAGGTTTCTTGTTCTGTTTTTTTAGAGAATCATGAGAACTTGTCTAGTTTTCTATATCCTCTAGCATCTTGAATCAGAAGTTGTGATGTGCAGTGTCTGTGAGGCAATGTGTGTGGTTCATACTGTGTGAGGAAACAGTTAGAGAGTGTGGGCAGATACCAATTCCAACACTACACGCTACAAGCTGATTCACAATATTTTCTCTGCATATGCATAATCAATGCTTTCCCACTTCCATTGTCCTTCATTTTTTGTGTTTTGTCTATCAAAAATAGACCCTTCATCACCGTCACTTTCTGTCTGTACTATACCATCCGGGGTAAGATAAATCTAACTGCAAATGGGGTTCACTTATCCAAACTAGTTCAAACTACTAGTTTGTTTCTCACTTCTTTTATTCAACATTTTACTTTAATATCAAAGATATGCACAAACAAATTCAAAATATTTTTTGTTTATAAAAAGAAGTCATGCACTCACTTAAATATAATTTTACACTGTTATTTTATTTATAAAATATTATCATATGATTTTAAGCAACTATTTATTATTAAATTTCTCACGTTATATAGCTTATGATTGAATATGATAAATAACTATATATCATTGACATTTGGACACGTATAGAATTGGCTCAACAGTTGGCAAAACTTGCAGATTGGGATGAATCGAATACGAAAGGATCTTTAAATGCTACTTTTTTTATGCTAAAGGATGATAGATAGTATAACTATTGCACGTTACATTCATATGTCTTTATTATGTAGCAAGCAATTAAAGGGTCAACTAGGTTTTGTTGACCATGGTTGCTTAACTAGTGTAAAATAATAATCAAAGGTTTTAAATTCGATTCAACAATCATTCTTGTAGGGTAAACGTAAAACAGATTTCATTCTAAAAGGATCCTTAACGATTCTAAAATATAAAATTACTTGATTTTGTTTTTCTTGTGTCTTCTTCTATAAGATAGTTTCTTAAAGAAATGTTCATTAATATATATTAGTTTATCGCATTATGATCCACGTTATAAATTGAAAAATATAAATAGTTTAAAATGATAGCTTTGATTTACTCAGTACTGGACAATATAATTAATTTTTGTTTTGAGTGTAGTTTACATCGATGCAGGCCACGCTTAGAGAAAATAAATAAAGAATTTCTTTTTAAAGAAGTGTATTTCAATCAAAATCGAATATGAGCACATGTTTATCAATTTCAATTCTAAATTAAATTTCAATGCTAAATCCAATTTGAATCAAATTCCAATTCCAAATCCAACTTCAAGTACAACACGACACCTAATAATCAATTTTTACGCTTTAGAATTTAGGATTTACAATTCCTAATCAAATTAAAATCTAATTCCAAATCTAAATTAAATCTTAGGGAAGAAGAAATCAATCGAGACTTAAGATTGAGAAAAAGATATTTATATTATAACTTTTTATATTTATCTTTCTATCGGCTTGATTAATCATTTATTTCTTCATTATCCATTACAACATTTATCACACATATTATTTTTCCTATATACACACCCAAATTTTTAATCTATACACCTTTTATTTTTTCACATACACTTATGGCTTAACTTTTTTTTTAAATAAAAATAAAATAAAATATATATGTATATATATATATAAGAAAGAAAAGAAAATAAGTATAAAAAAGGTGAATATGTCATAAATAAATACAATAATACAAAAAATCCACTAATTATTTTAATTTTATTTGTAGCTTATTTTCATTCACCTATTTATCTTTTCTTTATTTCTTTTTATCGCAAGTTAGTATTGGCTTTAAGAATCGATCGATTATATAAAAATATATAAAATACTTAATAAATGATAACGCTTCTGAGTAGGCTTCATTAAAAGATTCTTGAATGCAGAAAAATCACGTGGGTAGCCCCCATTGCATTTACGTTGGAGACGAACGTTTTTGTCGCAACTCTTTAAATAACCAACAACCGTGGATAAAATATTCTCCTCCAACTCCTAATCCACCATTAATCTCACAATTTTTTTCTCACGCTAAAACAAATGCTCGTGGGAAAAAAAATTATTTTAAGAATTAAATTGTAAAATCAAGCAAATTTTTGAAATGTATATAATTTTATTATTATTTATTTTTAATAAAATTCAACATTGTTGAATTAATATAATAAATTTTATCAATTACTAAAGTTATTGATAATATAGTTTAGAGTAAATTTTGAATATAGTAAGTTAATATTTAATGATTTTGGTTAAGTGTTGGACTTAAACCTAAATATGGTACTTATTACTTATATAATGTAAATGGGGCAATGAAATATATTTTAATCCTTAAATTAAATTGCAAATTTTTTTAAAAGTTTATAATTACAGGTAAATATCAAAAGAGCATTTATTTAAATTTTTTTACTCATTATTTCTTTAAATTTCTTATTGACTTGAACCTTTACATTCTAGTTGGATCTCACCATCAAAGAGTCAACAACCTTATAAGGAGACTCACTTATTTTACAACTTGTCCAGTAAGTAAACCCCTTCCTTCAAGAAAAACATATTGTCTTTAATATATGACTTTACTAATCACCTTCTTTAACCTTAACGACAACAACTCTGAAATGATTTTGTACAAGCAACCAACCAAAGAGATGTGTCTGAAATCACTAAGTTGTTGTGGATTTCCAACCTTAGGAACCAAACAAATAAACGAGGTATTTGACCCTCTTGGCATTTACCAGAAACTACAAAATCATTCACTGCCGAAAAGAACGTCCTCCTTTAAAAGATCCCAACAAAACTTAATGAAACCAAAATTAAAGTCATCCAGACCAGACACCATTAACAAACATACCATTAAACCTATTCTTCACCCTCTACCACTTGACAACCGAATGAAAAAACTTTGAATTGAGATAACCTTGTTTCAACCACTTAAGTCGGACATTTTGATGGATAACAACTTGCTTAAATAAAATCATTATCTGTTCTACTAATAAAAACCTCCTTTCTTCCCTACCTTCATCGTCTAAAGTGCAATTATCATCACGTGCATCCAACTTTTTCTTTTGAATATCTTCTCCTAATTGTTTGACATTCCCAAATACATCTCTATTCCAGATTTCTAAATCCGATTTTAACTTTTTCAACTTTTCCTATAAAACCAACATCCCTTTGCCTTGAACCTCATAACTAGACAATTTACGATGTACAAAATCCCTGAATCTGCCATCACTTTGCCAAATATCCAAACTTCTAAATGATTTCCGCCCCCAATCCGTACAAGAGTCTTTTAACACTAGAGCACAATAATCAGAGACAAATATACTAAACACAAATTGTTTATTGTTCGGACACTTTTCCAATCATTCCCTAAAAACTAAAACCCTGTCAATTCTACTTTTAACAAAACCATTTGATTTGTGCCAAGGAAATTTTCTACCAACCATCAAAATATCGACCAAGTCAGCTTTTTCTATAAAATTATTAAAAGCACTTATTTCACACCTATAACACACATAAATCAAAATTTTTTTTTCCTCCTTTTTCGTAACATATAAAGAGTCCTTGTCTTTAAACATTGAAAGATATCCTCATAAAACAGAATCAATCTTCCACCTATTTATCTAAATAAATACTCATATTCCAAATTTGAAAAACTTGTAAATTCACTTCCAAAAGACTTGAATTTAATTATATTCTAAATATAAAGTATGTTGAACTTGAATCTAATAATTCAATACTCAATAATATATCAATTGAGTAGGGAACTTAAAGTGAAATCCAATAATCAATTACTTATGATTTTTACAACACAAATAATACAATTGAATATATATTTTTATATTATTTAACTTAGATGACAAGTCAATAACACTGATAAATTTTTGTATTAGTATCGAAGAATCTTTCTTAATAAATCTTTATTTGATTTTTAACATCCTATTCGAATCTCGCTATCAAGGAACGGATTGAGAAGTTCAAAAATAAGATTTTACTCTTTTTTCATTTTTTTAATCCAACTATGCTCCACATTCTTCCGCTAATAATATAATATTTCATGAAATTACAGATATATAATTAGATTAATTTTATGTTTATAAATAAATAGAATATAATATATTAAATTTAATGTTCATAATATTGAAAATTCGTTGAATAGAATAGGCTAATATACTTCTGCACGTGTAATTATAGTATAAAAGTATTTGCATTTTTTATTATATATATATATATATTATATGTGTATTCTTATTTTTTAAATATCAAATTATCTACCTCTCTATTTATCTATCTATATAGATATATGTGTATATATATATATTTTAAAGAAAACAAACATTAAATTATTCTTTAAATGTAGGACCAAATAAAGATAGAGATTGATATTCAAAATATTTTTCTACGTATTATTCAAAAGAAAACAAATTATTTTTAACAAATATCTCATTAATTAAATTATAACAATAATAAAATTGTATAGAATATATTATTTATAATTTTTTCAATTTTTTATTATTTTCTTATTTGTATATTCTTATCAAGATTAAAAAAATAAAATGAACTATTATGATTGTTAAGTATTATAATTTATTTAATTTTTATAAGAAAAATAAAAATCGAATTACAACGTGAAATAAATAGAAAAGTAAAAAAAAAGACATAATACAAGTGAAAGAAGAAAAAACAGAAGGAAAGAAAGAAAGGAAGAAAGAAAGAAGTTATCTGATGACCTAGGAGAATCAGAAAAGCTAAATAATTTATATATATATATATATATATTTATTTATATAATTTTGTTTTACAGTATACTTACCCATTGAAAAAGAATGTTTTAAAATAAAACTAAAATATCATTCTAAAAATAAGTTATAAAGAAGAATCTTTTTATATATAAATATAATATATTTGTATTTATTAAAATAAATTATAAATTTATATTTTTTTAATATAAATATGTGAATAATAATATTTTATTTGATTTTAAGTATTAATTTACTTATAATTTCTACTTTATTCGGATTATTGACATTGACAAACATCATAACTAATATATTTGTTACAATAACTAATTGTATCCAAAAAAAATAGATATATAACAGTAATAATTCTTCCACCAAAATTCAAATAATAGACTTCTATCACTATTTTAATTTGTTACTAATATAAAACAAGAAAAAAAGAAATATAATAATGAAAAGAAAAAAGAAGAAGAATAAGACAAGAAACTCTAATAACAAATCCTAAGAAAATATCTATTTTCTAATACTTTTTCTCTTCTCCACAAAAATGCAACACATCCATCCTCTCGTGCAAAAATCTGAATGCTCTCTATATTTTGTTTCTCTATCTTCTTCCTCTTCCGCCTCTATTTGTTGTGGGAAAATAAAAAGTAGAGTAAAAAATATAAAAATAAGAAGCATTAACAACTAAACGATCAAGATTTATACCACCTGTATTGATTGATCAAAACAAAATAAATGATAATGACATTGATTTAATAAAAAATACCACGAAAATGAAAAAAAAAAACTAAGTTTTTATGGTTTGCATTGATTGTTTGATGTTTCTTTTTCTTTTTTCTTTTTTTTTGTTCCGTTTCAGTTTTTTTTTTTCACATTTTTCTCAAAATTTTCTTTCAAACATGTCTTTTTTGTCCGAGAGAGTTAAAGTGTAATGACATATGAACACTATTTTTTTTAAATACCAAATCCAATATTTGTCTTTTCTTTCTCTTCTTATCAAGTCAAAACACCAATACAAGCCTATATTTTCTCTTGACATGTGATTTGCGTGCCAATTAGTACTTTGGTTCTTTGTATCTTCCTTTCATTATCACTATAATAATTTGCACATGATGAAATGTGGCGATTATAAATCCGGGTCTTTTTCCTCATTAACTACGACCTTTCCTTTTCAACCTTTATGATTGTTCACTCTTTCCATCAGAAGGTGCTTCTGGGCTAAAAGAAAATATCAGCTTTTGTAGTTCAGACCATAGTTGCTTCATGTGTGCTTCCTACCCTTTCCTATTTTTTAACTGTGACTTCCTTCTGTATGGTTCAAATACTTGTATATTTGAATTATTCTTAGCTTCGGTTATGTTGATTTGATGCTGTTATTAATTAACGTTGTTTTCATTGTGTTTTTGTCTGTTCTTTACCTTCAGTTGTGAGTTTTTGTTTTCTGTATTTCGTCCTTGATTGAAGTTTTTCTATTTATTTCATTTGAATATGTATTATCTCAGAAGTAGAAGCAATTCATCGTGTGGCTTTGGTTTTGGTTTGAGTGTTGTTGAATCAGTTTCTGGCCAAACTGTTTTGTTTTCTTCTGCTTCGAAAGCAAGCCTTCCAAGCTTACTTCTTTATTTGGGAAAATTATATTTTGTTTGTGTGGAGGCATTTGAATAAAAGCTGTTTCTGATTGTGCCTTATTTAGAAGTGAGATATTCCTGTATTGATGCTATACAATATTAACCATTTGAACATGAAAATGCTAAAAAAATTGAGAAATATATGACATGAATTCAATAGGATACATTGAATTAGATTGAAACACATTGATGTTTCAAAAGCAAGTATTAGTTGTGTTTGGCTCATTGATAAAGTTGTTTTGCTTTAAACGAAACAACCTCTTTAGTGTGATTTTCGGGAAAAGTTTAAAAATTAAAGTGAAAAGAATATTAAAAGTAAATGGAAATGAATTGCATGGATATGTATAGACCAACATAGCTATCGTGCTTCTTTTGGTCAGCCTTGTTTCATTTCCTTTTGTGGAATCGTGGTTTCTAGCAAAGTGTTTGATAAAGATTGATGGCTGAGTTTTGGCTTGAGGTTCATGGTTTATTTGTTGCACTTAGGTTCTTCTTTTTGTTTGATAACCAACTTGTGTGTTCTGTCTGTCAGATAATTTCTTGTGCTGCAAGTAGCAAGATGGCTGGAAGTGTTGATGTTTTAGCTCCTGATTCCAGCATTAATGGAACAATGAAACCTTTGCCTGAGGTTTTCAATTCCACGGCTTTTATAACAGATCATGTACATGTACCACTCATGGCCGAAGAGGATGACATTGCAGGCAAGGGAGAGGCTCAGAATGGTACAGAAAATGGGGAGAGAAATATTGTCCTGGGAAGAAATATCCATACCATGTGCCTTGAAGTCTCAGAGCCTGATATAGATGATGAGGTTACTGGTGAAAGGGAAGCTTATATGGCAAGTGTGTTGGCTAAATACAAAAAATCTCTGACTGAAAGGACAAAATATCATTTAGGTTTGATATTATATTTGCACGTATTTTTGTCTGCAATAAACATAATTAGTTAGGTAACAGGTTTATCTCATATACTAACTAATCTTTTGGAAAAATCTATCTCAGGTTACCCCTATAATTTGGATTTTGACTATGAGGCACTCTCTCAACTTCAGCACTTTTCTATCAACAACTTGGGAGATCCATTTATTGAAAGCAACTATGGTGTCCACTCGAGGCAGTTTGAGGTTGGTGTTTTGGACTGGTTTGCGAGGTTGTGGGAATTGGAGAAAGACGAGTACTGGGGCTATATAACAAACTGTGGCACAGAAGGCAATCTCCATGGAATCCTTGTTGGGTTAGTTTCAGCTAGTTTTTGTGTATGTTGTTGTTGAAAATAATATGCCGAATGTGGTTAAATGAGTTTTGCAGGAGAGAGGTTTTCCCAGATGGGATTTTATATGCCTCAGAGGAGTCACATTATTCTGTATTCAAAGCTGCTCGTATGTACAGAATGGAATGTGTGAAGATTAACACACTTTGTTCTGGTGAAATTGACTGTGATGATTTCAAGGCCAAGCTTCTTTGTCACAAGGACAAGCCAGCGATTGTGAATGTGAACATAGGCAATTTTTTCATCCTCTCTCACTCCCTTATGCCCTCTCCTCTCCTTTATTGTGGCTCTTACACTCAAACATTGCAGGTACAACTGTGAAAGGAGCTGTGGATGACCTTGACCTGGTTATAAAGAAAATTGAGGAAGCAGGATTTTCACGTGACAGCTTCTACATTCATTGTGATGGGGCTCTGTTTGGTCTCATGTTACCTTTTGTGAAACGTGTAAGTTTTGAACCAAAATTAATAATCAAAAGGCACGTTCTTTACAATTCTGACGTGTTGAATAAATAATTGGGTTGACGATTTGTCAGGCTCCAAAAGTTTCTTTCAAGAAGCCTATAGGGAGTGTGAGTGTTTCTGGGCACAAGTTCGTGGGGTGCCCAGTGCCCTGTGGCGTGCAGATAACACGATTGGAGCATATGAAGGCTCTTTCGAGGAATGTAGATTATATTTCTTCAAGGGACGCCACGATCATGGGAAGCAGGAACGGGCACGCCCCCATATTCCTCTGGTACAGTCTAAACATGAAAGGGTACAGAGGTTTGCAGAAAGAGGTGCAGAAGTGCTTGCGCAATGCACACTACTTCAAAGGTCAGCTTGTGGAGGCAGGCATTGGAGCAATGGTGAACGAGCTGAGCAGCACGGTTGTGTTCGAGAGACCACATGATGAGGAGTTTGTGCACAAGTGGCAGTTGGCATGCCAAGGAAACATTGCTCATGTTGTGGTGATGCCAAATGTCACCATAGAGAAGCTTCATGACTTTCTCAATGAACTCCTGCAGAAGCGTCAAGAGTGGTTCCGAGATGGGAAGTGCCAACCACGTTGTATAGCTTCTGCTGTGGGACATGAAAATTGCCTCTGTTTTATCCATAGGTGATTGTTGTGTATGTTTGTACTAATGTTTTTTCAGTGTTGTGGAGGTGCTGGTTTTCATCACTATTTTGGTGAATCTGTTTATGAAGTGTTGAAAATAAAATGGCTAAAAGAAATTTATTTGCTTTAAAAATGCTCCCATCTCAGACATGCTAAACTTCTCTCTAGTTTATTAGCTATACCTATAGATCTATTTTTAAGTATTGGAAAAATACATTGAAGGTTATCGATAGCAATGGAAATTTTCAAATTTAAGTAAACATCTGGATGTGATTAGTCATGAGATAGAGTCTCACACGAATTTCGTTATCAGTGTGGTTTAATCTCTAAGATGAAGACATGCTCTTACTCCACCAGTTTGGTGCAATGGTTTTGTGTAGAAGTCATGTGGCAATAGGACGATTTTGCTTAAGCGTGAGATTATGTTTAATTAAAGTCATGTCATATTTGTACGATTTCAGTTGTATTGTTTACGGAAAGGAAAACCAAAGTATAATGTTTGTACAAGGTCGTAAAACAAGAAACTTATTAGAAAAAACTCTAAAAACCATGATGAACTAGGCATTATAACAATATATCAAACTTTTTTACCCGTTGACATGTCAGCGTGACCTAAAATGAAAAATAGTGTAGTGCAAGTGCTCCCCTACTTGAGTGACCCACGATATGTTTATAAATAAATAAGAACAACCCAATGATCTAGTGCACTCCACCGCTAGATCTTGTAAATCTATGATTCCAACACTGCAACAAAAATGATTTTACAACAATGAAAAATCGTGACCATAAACTTTAGGTAATGAATTCCTAGTCTTGGTTTAGTTCGTCATGGGCTAAAGTTGTAGGCAACAATTTTTTTATTAAAGTCTAAAGCAACAATACTATGTTTAGGCAAAGAATTATAAAATTGTTGCCTATAGTGATCTATGAATCATAGGCAACACTTTTTCAAATGTGGACATATAGAAATACAACTATATTATTATTATTATTATTATTATTATTATTATTAATATTATTAATGTTAATATTAACAATTTGTTTGTGAGAGCGAATCGTACTCAAATCCCATGAATAAACATAACATATATAATCACTACGCCATACAAATTTTGTTGTCATATTATGTTATTATTATTGATAATAAACATATTATTAATATTAATATTATTATGAATAATAATAATAATATTATTATTGTAATTATTAATATTATTAACAATGTTAATAATAATACTATTATTAATAATTTGGATTTTGATTTTACACCAAAGTTTGTTTTGAATTTTGATTTGTAAACTAGTGAAATAAGCAACACTTTTTTTTCTGCTTGTTGTCTTGGAGTAGTAGGATAGACAACATTTTTTTGTCAATGTGTAGGCAACACTTTTTATCGTAAAATTTAGACAATGATTTTTTAACTGGAGCATTTACATTTATGCCACATTTGTAAAAATATTATCTTTTTCACTTTTAGGTCACATTTATATGTTTGTGACCACTTTTAAGTCATTGCTTAGTTGTTTAGCATAGACATTCTAAAGGTAATTCTAAAGGTAACACTTAAAAAAAATGTGATATAAATAAACAACGATTTATCGATGTGATATTTAGTAGTTCTCAAACCCACACTTGTAAAATTGTTTCTTTTTTATGTTTAGGCAACAACTATATAAGTGTAGCTTAACTCTTTTCTAATGTCTATTTAAGTTACACCCACTAATTAGTTTAGACACACCTTTGTCATTTTTCTATATAAATGTGCTCGCGGTTAGTTTTCACATTTTTCAATATAAAATTTCTTCTTCCATCTTTCAAGATGAAAGACCTCTTCCGCAAGAAAGAATGTTCCTCTCCCACAAGAAAGAGATATTTCTCCCACTAATAATTATTTTTTATCTTTAGTCCAACCTTCTCCATTAAAAAAAAATCACATTTGTGACATAGTTTGTTATCATTCTTATATTATATATATTAAGCATACAATATAAGATAATTTAAAGTATATATATATATATATATAATACTTAACACAACTTATAAACTAGTTAGTTGTAATTTATTATATATTTAACATATGAGATGATGTAGTGACAATCTAATAAATTAAAATTAATTTAAAACTTAGTGATGGAATAGTGTGGCTTAGCCAATGTTAGCAACTATATTTTGATTCGGGTTTTAAAAATGACACTAATAAACTAGCATCCATGATTTTACAATTATTTGCTAGATGTGTAAGAAAGATCTGACGTTATTAATTAATTAGTGTCAATTTTTTCTTTTACTATATTTAGTCAATACTAAATATCTACTTCCTTGTAATATAGTCAATATAAGGTCTATCATGAGACTTTTGATAAATTAATTGAGGTAAAAAAACAGATATAGTTGAGAATTTTGAATTAGGTGTAATTTATTACTAGAATTATTTGAATTGAAAATGTACTTTAATTTGATAATTCTCTCTATTAGCTCACTTTTACACTCCTTGTTGCCTTACAATTGCAATAGTAATTTTTATGAAAGTAAATAATATTATAAATAAAAATAACGAGTGCTATTTATTTGTATTTTTTTATAATATGAATTTATTTTAAATTGCCCGCTGTGAAATGAATTTTACTAGTATCGTATGTAAAGTATTATTTTTGTATAATACTTTATTTTAAAATATATACACCGATAAAAACTAAACACTTGCGATAATTAGATAAACTCTTAAAGAAAAACATAAATAATGATCTAAAATCTTAATCTTTTCAGAAATTGGAAAACAACGTATATAAAAAGAGTGAAAATACTTTAGAGAAAATTGGTAGAAATATATATTAAACGAAGAAGCCAAAATTCATATAGTGAATTTAGACAACAGATGTAGTCAATTTTTGTGGACCGTTGAACAGAAAAAGAACAAATTTTGTGTATTTAAAATATAACGCTATTGTTCATCTTTAGGCCTCAATCTTCGCCTCTTCTTCTGCTTTCGGCTTCTCTTCTTCGACCTTTACCACCTCAGTTTTAGGTTCTTCTGCCTTCGCTTCAGCTTTTACTTCCTCTATCTTCGGTGCCTCATCTACTTTCTGCCATTACAAGGTCACAACTATTATTTTAACTTATATGTTTCCATTATAAATTGAATGAAAATATTCATTGAAATTTGAAGGAAAAATGTAATACCTCATCAAGCAAGTTTCTCAGAGACTTATTGTCGGAGTCATTTAGGGTTTCTTCCTTGTTGTCATTTAGGGTTTCCTCCTTGTTGGTGTCAATATTTAGTTCATTCTCCTTCTGCTCAACTTTGATCTCTCTGGTCATAGGCTCAGGCATGTCCATAGGACCCTCATCGGTCTTGGGATTGCTACCACAGTTTCCCATGTTCAATATTTTACAGGAAGAATGAATCAAGTTAGGGTTTAGGGGAGACTGAATCAAGTTTACTTGATCGTCCTCCCTCTTAATGCAGGCTTAGAAAGGATAAAAGATTGTTATTATTGTTGTTATCTCATTCTTCAAACCCTTTATAAAGGCTCTTTTCTTCTTTCTTTTCGATTCGTTGCGTAATTAACCATTGGCTCGCAAAATTTTGAGGAGACCACTAAATTCCCTCGCTTATATTAGGAAAGGGTTAATGTTTAGCTAATGATTAATTGTAACCTTTGTAAAATGCATCAAACTCCAAAACCAGGGGCTATGATTTTGCACAAATAAAATAATCACGTCCTTTTCATAATTACAAAAGAAAGAAACATTATATATTATGAGTTTTTTCGTCCTTTTGTACCTTTCTATATACGCAATTTGTATTTAATGTCTTTTAATGCCACTATAATATTTTATTTTATGTTACCCTTATTCACCAACACAAGCAGCTGTAGCTTTTCATTTTGTACAACGGTTATATCCTGTATTGTCTTGCAAAGCAGTGTTGGCTACATGAGCCAATCAACACATTTCTGATTCTTCAAGTTAAAACTTAATTCGGGATTATAAATGTTCTATTAATAATTCTTTTTGGTTATGCTTTTATTTTAATCATTAAGTGAATAAATTGTTTATGTTAGTAATTGAAACAATATCTTGCCTATATATATACATAATTTTATGGGAGAACATTGTAAGATATGCATAACATAGGAAAGGATTTTACCTTAATTTGTTGAGGTAAGTCAAAGAAGGAAGCTAGCAAAATATTAGGTGATATTTTTTAATGTACATCTGTTCTACTTTTTTTTGGGTGAAATTTCATGTTAATTCCACTAAAAGAAATATACTCTCATTTTATCTTAATGAGACTAATATACATTTTTATCCAATAAAAAAAAATTATGAAATGGATATTGATAATATTTGAATCAAAAAACTTGGTAGGAAAAACTTGATTGCTAATTAGATACTAATTTAGAAATGATTTAACAATAATATAAACTAATTTAGAAACCATTTTTTTTTTAGTTTTTAAAATGGTCTCTAATTTAGTTACTATTGTAACTAATTATTTTGGTCTCGATTTATATTTCATGATTTTCTTGTACTGATACATCAGGTACATTATTTTTTAATAAATGTCATGGAATGAAAAGATATGCCATGTTTAGAGACATGTTAAAACTCTTTTAGGCTTTAGGCTAAACTTAAGTTGAAAGTGAAGTTAAATATTTTTTTTTAATTTTAATTTTTTTTCTTTTTAAATTTTTAGGTTATTTATTAAAGTTTTACAATTATGTATTTATTATAATATTTATAAATCAATGAAACAATTTATTTGTTCATTGCATTTAGTGTATGATTCATCTCAGCTAAAATTTATTAAGTAATTTTAATTTTTCGAAAAATATATCTAAAATCGATATCTATAATAATATATAATCTATAATATTTACAAATCCTCATTTTTTTTCATCCAAAACGTAAGTAACTAATACTAATTAGGTTCTTTGGCACCTTAAATTAATACATAATCAACTCCATTCACTGTGTTGGAGATCCCACATCGACTAGAGATTAGAGTCTTTCATTGTATATAAGTGGGTGCAAACCTCAATCTTATGAGCCGGTTTCATGGGGTTGAGTTAGGCTTAAAGTCCACTTTTGTAATATGGTATCAGAGCCATTTTGAGCCTATCCTAGCGAGTATTTGTTGGGCCTATCGTGCCACCCGCTATCGGGCCGCTATCGGACCACCCAAAATATATAGTCCCACGCACCCCATATATATTAGTTATGCAAAGGTCAACATGATAGCCGGTCGAGGAAGCGGCAACGTGCATGGGTAACTCGTAGCGGGTATTTATTCATTGATAAAAAAAAAATATAAATAATTAATTCATATTCCTACAAAATTGACAGAAACTTTTCTTTTTCAAAATGAACGGTTTACTTTTCCATGCAATTAATAGAAACCTAAACTGCATTTTTACTATATTATGCATTAATAGAAACTTGATTGGTGCATTTTGGTGCATTTTATGTATTCTTCTTTTCATTCTTCCGTATCAATATGTTTTAATGTCATTCACGATATTCCTATTATTATATTAATGAATCTGAATTAATTAATACTAATTAGTTAATATCAATTATTAATAAATTAATTAATATTCCAATAAAAATAACCCGCACTTTCTCTTTTTCACATAGAGAATTCACGCTCACCTTTCTCTTGCAATTAATGGAAACTTGATTATTAGTGCATTCTGCCCATCAAGTATCCTAACTTTGTGTTTGAATTGTTAAGAAAAAACCATCTATAGCCCTTTAATTCTTTTCCTCTTAATGGCCATGGGGGATTTGTGACCATGCTTCTGAGCGTTTTTAGGAGATGATAATATATATTTTTTTTATATAAAAGCTTTTATATTAGACATCATTATGCAACTTAACATCTCAAGTAATAATAATTATAGTATTTAAAAAAATACAAAAAAATATGAGTGGACTAGACCAAAACTCATATGTTAACAAAAACGATACATAGGTAGACTATACTTATTCATAAAGAATTCTAAGAACAAACTAGATGAAAACTTATTATACCAATATGAATAAATCATAAATTAGTCAACTTATTATCACACTCAATCCCTTCACGAAAAATATGAGTAACCATAACCTGATTTTACCACAATAATTAAGACAAGTATTTCATCAATTACGAAGCATTCAAAGAACATTAGTCCTAGCAGTAAACACAACACAAACAAAGACAGAATCACATTCAAGCCATACGGTAGTAAGCTTCATCTTTTGAGCTTCCTCCATAGCATTATAACTCCATAAAAATCAATAACCATAACAGTATGAACTTCAAAAAACGCTGAGAGATCACAAATAAACTCACATAGTAGTAAGACTAGGATATCCCCTAGTAGCCCCATCAATGTTAATTTTAATCCAGCCTGGTGAATGGAACTCCCATCTAACAAGAAGAAAACGAAGAACTTACGAGTATTAATACAAAAAAAAACCTTAATCATGTTGAAATCCAACATATCATTCTTCATTGAAGTTTTAGACGAATTTCCCACTAGACAAGTTAAATCTTTAATTACCGAAATAGCCCTAGAAACAACAATCTTATTTTGAAATCTAGCATATTTCTCATACGTCATATCATCCAAATAAAAAAGTTATCACAACAAGTTTAATCATTTTAACCAACGGACTACCATCACTTTAAATAAAAGAAAGAAGATCATCCTTATTAGAGAAATGAGAAGTAAGAAAAATCTATCGAACCCAACTCCAAATATGTAAAGCATTAGAACATTCAAAAAATAAATGTTGAATAGATTCCTCGTGCTTTTCACAAAGCGTACACATAGAACATATATTCTGAATATACTGATCTGTAGAAAGCCGTCCATGAAAAACTTTTCAGAGTACTAGTGTATTGGAAGGCGTAATATATGAAAACCAAATGAAGTTATCCCAACCACAAGGAACTCCTGGTTCCAAGAAAAAAGTTATAGCCGATTTAAGAGTAAAATAACCAGACCCATCAAGAATCAAATTAGGAATATCTTGTTCCTCCCTAACCATGATATGATTAAAAAAAAGGCATATGCTATAAAGACAAGGAAATCTTCCAATCACAACCAGTCCAAAACTGAGAGGTTGTATCTGGAAAGCTAGCACCATCAAATAACCCTACAATATTTGTTAAAGAAATAGTACAACACCATTAAATTAATAAAAGTACCTGTACCAACAGTCCAAGAAGTATAATCAAGTATAGTAGAATAAAACTGCTTAATTTCAGGCCAACGAGATGAGGATCTATAAACCATTCTAAACTCGTATTTTGATTTAAGAACCTTGACTTTCAGGAGAAAAGACCAAGGCTTGTTGCTATAAGCAAAGTTCCAAGCAAACTTAAGAAGATACGCATTATTTTCATGATGAAGGTTAATAATCTTCAAACCTCCATTCTCAAGAGGAGAACAAATCGTAGCCCAATTAACGGTAGCTATGCCTTTTTTCAAAATATCACCAGTCCAAATAAAATTTCGACACCATTGCTCAACTTGCTTAAGAAGTGAAACAGGTCATTTATACATATTAAAGCTATAAGTTAGAAATCCAGTAATCACCGTATTGACCAACTGAATCTAACCCATCATACTAAGAGATTTACCTTTCAAGATGCTAGCTTCAATTTTTGACTTTATTAGCCAAAGGTTGAAGAAACCGACACTTTGAAACACTAATAAAGATAGACACTCCTAAATAAGTGAAAGACAAATAAGTATGATTACAAGAAAGAATACGTTAAATTTTGGTGACAAATCTTGCAGAATTATTCATGGTGAAATTTTTTTAGGATACACACCTTTTCTTCATTCTTTTGTCGATCTTTTATGCTTTTCTGATGTATTTCTTCCATTTGGTTTTGAAGAGCTTGAAACATAGCGATTTGGTTTTCAGGAATTCGATCATGCCTTGTTGAAACCATTGTTGCATGTTGTGATTCTATCTTTGCCCCCACAGTGGGCGCCAATTGTACTTGTATAGACAAAGTGGGTCTAGATAGTACCTGAAACTGATTGTACAATTGATGAGGTGTTGGTCGTTCGACCGCTCTCTTGCTCCTTACTCTAACTTTCTTTCCTTAATTTGCTGGTGTTCGATCGAGGTTGACTTGCAAAAGATACTTCAACAATCAAGTAAGTATTCAATATTCAAAGTATATATTAAGAACTTATCAAAAGTGTACCTTACCCCTATAGAGGGTTTATTTATAGTGTTTGGTCATGGTCTCTCTGTCGTAATGGGTCAAATCTATCATATATTGTGGTTAGCTTATTTTTAAGGAGGTTCCTTGATTTTTCGGGGTGTTATCCAAATTTGTTGGACGTGTCCCTAATTCTCAGGGAGTTCTCGCAACTGTCTTAACTACAATTTATTGTGACTGTTTTAAATGTGTATTCGACCAGTTGGTCGGTCATCGAGACCGAATGACATGACTTGTCCAGTACCGACCGATACAATGACTATATGCCCTGTTATTTTGTTGAGAATTAAAGATGAGTTATTCTATCATTAAAAAATACACTACAAAAAAAATCACTTTTAGCGACCACCAAATTCGGTCGCTAAAATCACTAAAATCGGTCGCTAATCATATCTGCGACTGAAACCGTCACCAAATAAAGATGGAAGCGAAAACCCTGGTCGCAAAGCCGTTAGCGACCGAATTATAAAGTGGTCGCTAATTTGCAACCGACATTTCAGTGGCTAAATCGGTCGCAGGAAATTTGGTCACCAAAATTTAGGAACTAAATTAGCAACCAAAAATTCGGTTGCCAAATTTGTCGCAGATAAATTTAGTCACCAAAATTCGAAAACCAAATTAGCAACCGAAATGTCGGTGACTAAATCGATCGCAGAAAATTTGGTCACAGAAATTCAAAACCCAAATTAGCTACCCAAATTTCGGTGGCTGAATTAGAAGGTGATAGCGACCACCATTTTCGGTCGCTAAAAAAAAATCTTTTGGTGACTATTTTGGTGGCTAAATGGAGACTTCTACAGTGACAGATTTGATTTCGGTGGCTAAATAGTCACCAAATCAATTTTCGGTGACTATTTTTATTTGTATTATTAATACCTATTTAAAATGGTATTTTGACCATTTTATAAAAAAATTCAGACCTGCATATAAATATACTCAAAATTCAATCAAACTAAATTTTAATGAACTTCAAATACATAGTTTAAGAAGAAGTTGTGCTCAAATTAAAGGTAAATCATACTACACAACTAAAACTGATGAAAACTAGTTAAAAGAGTCAAATCTATGATATAATTCAACATATAACTAATCTTCTTCTGAACTGTCATCTCTACTCTGGTCTCCTTTATGATGTCCACTGGTAGTAGGATCTGAAGAGCC
>Ga0123342_1005026_pt1 | contig 19595 bp, 15 predicted proteins | sample Turbeawhitnodule_FD_89960 | JGI IMG/M metagenome (GOLD analysis project Ga0123342, IMG submission 89960) | Root nodule microbial communities of legume samples collected from Mexico - Turtle bean Mexico white nodule | ecosystem: Host-associated > Plants > Roots > Nodule | place: Mexico: Nepantla... | reverse complement strand
CTTGTGATGTCGGGCGACGGCGGTCGCGTTGATCGTGGCCTCAAGGTACGAGGGCGATACGCTCATTCCGAAGTAGACCCGGTCGCAGCCTTCAATCGCACGATGCGCAGCATGCAGATCGAGAAGGTCGCCAACTACGATTTCAACGCCCCGCTCCGCCAGCCTGGCTGATCGCTCGTCGGCCTTGCGGACCATTGCCCTTACCTTACATCCGCGTTTCACCAACTGATCGCACACGGCGTAACCGACGGCGCCTGCAGCACCGGTGACTAAGATGGGGTTCGTCATTTCTTACTCCTTGTAAGCCGCTACGCGGCATATCCCGGAAATTCGCGACTGAATTCAAATATGGCCCGCCTGGGGCGGAAAAATTTGACTAAGACGCTTGAAGCAGCGTCTGGTTCATCCGCTCGATACGACCTTTGGTCTGGCTGGAGTTTGCACAAAGAATCTCGATCCCGAACATTAAGGGGCACAGATACGGTATAGTGGTACGGGCGGTGTTCGCCGTCGCCGTCCACAGGTCGATCTTCCCGAATGCAGACCGGCCGCCAAGATCAACAGACGGGCAACGGACGGTCGGTCGCGGCCGACCGCAGTTCTATCCCCCCGTAACGCTTTTCATGACGGCTCGCTGCATCGAACGCGGTGTCAGGCGATTTGAAAATATGATGATCTTGTTCATGAGCCCTGGGAGGACAGATGCTTTTCCTTTCGCCAGCGCCCGCAGACCGGTTTCGGCGGTCGGACGAGGCTTCATCGTCAGAAAACGCAACACTGGTGACACAGGCGCGTCGGCCGCCGCATCGAATCCCGTTTCGGTGTGCCCAGGGCAAAGGCAGGTGACAGTCACGCCTCGAGGGCTGAGTTCGTCGTGCAAAGCTTCGCCAAACGACAGCACGTAAGACTTCGTTGCTGCATAGGCGGAGAACCCAGGGACGGGTTGGAATGCCAGAATGCTCCCTATAAGAAGTATCTGTCCCGACCCGCGGGTTGCCATATTCTGCCCGAAGATAAAGCTCAGTTCCGTTACCGCCGTGATGTTGAGCTGCATCATATCGGTCGTGCGCTCCAGCGGGGTGTCCAGAAAGTCCCCATGCAACCCGTACCCGGCATTGTTCACCAGAATATCGATCTGCAGCGACTTGTCGTCCAGACTGCTTTTCAAGCGAGCGGCAGCACCAGGGATTGCAAGATCGATCGGTTCGACCACGATCTCGACACCATACTTCTGTCGAAGCTCTGTGGCGAGCTTCTCCATCGGCTCCCTGCGCCGGGCGGCGAGCACGAGATTTACCTTCTGCGCTGCCAAGAGTTCGGCATATTCGAGACCCATGCCGCTGGACGCACCGGTGATCAGGGCCCGCTTTGCTGCGGCACCATTCGGTTTTCCTACGAGGGATGTTTGCGCTTCCGCGTTAACAACATTTTGCATTGGTTTTCCTTTCAATTGCATGGATATTTCGGAGGAGCTGACACGAGGTCGTGCTTGTTCGCCCCTGCAAAGTTGAATTTTCACCGGAGCATGACGTTCAGGATGCGCTCGGTCAGCTTTCCGTATGGGGGGGTGGAACAGTTTGACGGTGTTCCACCGTCCCTGCTCATAGATGCCTTTGGCATGGCTCAGTCGCCTGAAGCCCTCAACGCCGTGATAGGCCCCTATTCCGCTGGCGCCGACGCCGCCGAAAGGCAAGTCGTCCTGCGCGACATGCATGATGGTACCGTTGACCGTGACGTTGCCCGATGTCGTGCGGTCGAGCACCTTGCGTCGGTCCGCATCGTCACCGCCGAAATAGTAAAGCGCGAGTGGCCGGGGGCGGGCGTTCACATAGGCGATCGCTTCATCGATGTCTCGATAGGGAAAAATCGGCAGGATCGGACCGAAAATCTCCTCATGTGCGATCTTCATTTCATCGGTGACGCCAAGCACGATGGTCGGCGCAAGGGTGTGCGGACGGCGGGCGGCATCACCTGGCCGGTGCCCGGCCTCGATGATCTGCGCTCCGTGTGCACGTGCATCCTCGATCAGGTCTATCAGGGTTCCATACTGACGGTCGTTGACGATCGACGTATAGTCCTCGCTGGTTGGGCCGTCTGGGTAGGCGGCCTTTACCAGCCTGTCATAGCTGTCAACGAACGCGTTGATTTCAGATTCATGCACCAAGGCATAATCGGGAGCGATGCAGGTCTGCCCGCCGCTGAGGAGCTTCCCCCAGACGATGTCAGACACGGTGCGGTCCTGCACGCTGCCCTTGGCAATGATGGTCGGAGACTTGCCGCCAAGTTCGAGCGTAACGGGAACGAGGTTTTCGCTCGCTGCTTTCATAACCGCGCGTCCCACGGCGGTGCTACCGGTGAAGACAAGATGATCGAATGGCAGTGCTGTGAATGCGGAACCGTCACCGTTGACAAGGGCAACCTGTTCTTCAGTGAAGAGTTCGGCAAGCATCGAGGCGAGCACATCATTGGTCGCCGGTGTGAGCTTGGAGGGCTTAAGCATGACGCGGTTTCCCGCAGCGATCGCAGTAACCAGCGGCATCAGTGACAGCTGGACGGGGTAGTTCCAAGGCGCGATGACACCGACAACGCCAACGGGCTGATACTCGATCCAGGCCCGGCCGAATTGCATCAGGAGCGAGACATGACGGCGCTCAGGCCGCATGAAACGGCGCAGGTTCTTACTAAGATAATCGATGCCAGCAACCACACCGAAGACCTCCATGATCGCTGTCTCCTGCCGGGCACGATGCCCAAAGTCACAAGCGACGGCCGCCTCAAGAGCCGCGCGGTGACCGATCAGCGCCTGCTTCAGTTTAGCGAGATCGGCGCGACGATGAGCGAGTGTTGGGGCTCCATCGCGCAGGAACGCGGCGCGTTGGCGAGCGAGAAGGCTGTCCATATGATCGGCGTCGGTGATTTTTGCTATGGCGTTCATGGTGCACTCCGATGTAGACAGGGAAAACTTATGCCCCTATCTAGGCAGCAAAGTTACCAGTGTCAACAATGTATCCACGAGAAACTTTATCGCCATGTCAGACGTCCAAAATCGCCCCTATCATCACGGAGATCTCCGCCGCACGATTATCGAAACGGCGCTGGACATGCTTCGGACGGAGAAGGACTGGCAGTTCACGCTGCGGGAAGTCGCCCGTCGGGCAGGCGTCAGCCACGCGGCGCCCTACAAACACTTTCCGGACAAAACTGCTCTGCTCGTCGAACTCGCCATGATTGGATTTGATCAATTACGCGAGGCGCTAGTGAAGGCGAAACCCGAAGCCCCCCGATCTCTGCTCGAAGAAATCACTCCGATATCTCTGGCATATGTCGCGTTCGGAACCGACAACCCGGCCTTATATCGCCTCATGTTCAGCCCGGAGGAGGGGCGGGCCGTAGGAATGCATCTCGATCAAAGGGCGCTCGCTGTATTCGACGTAGTGCTGGACATGCTCGGACGCGGTCAGGCTGCTGGCACCATTCGCAAGCGGCCAGTCAGGGGACAGGCGACCGCCGCATGGGCGCTCATTCACGGCATCACCCTTCTCGCGATCGACGGACTCCTGGTGCCAGAAAAGGTGGGATCGGCGCCGCTGGAGGCAGCCATTGCCACTCTGGTGGACGGGCTGGCAATCCCGCAACCGAACTTAGCTGATACCAGGCGGCCAAGTGTCTGAGAGGACTGAGTAAAGCGGTGGGAACATCGAGTTGCACGATGGGGTCGTCGGTTCACATACTGCCAAGGCGGACACATTGAACATTCTCCGTTAGCGCCGTCGGCTGACAGGGATAAGCCCGGTGGTCCGACATGTTCTAAGCCTGGTTTATCGATACCGATTTCCTGGCCGCCGCGCGCGATGAGTTCAGCACCCTCGATGGCGGCGGTCGTAATCTTCCCGTTCACAGCTGATGGTGCAGCGACGTCACCGCAGGTGCGGATCACTGCCTTGCTTGCTACGGGCGGCCACGATGACATCAATCTCGGGCACAAGTAGGTCGTGCCTATCCGCGAAGGCGACAAACACGCTTCGTGCCGTCTCCGGCTCGATTTCGCCGTCGATGGCGGCTTTGCAAGCTTTCAAAGCGACAGCATGGGTGGCGTCATCGATTGGTGTCGGCCATTCCAGCAGAAATCTATAGGCATGCATCACCGAGTGGACCGGCGTAGGAATACCCAGGCCGGTCAAAATCGTCACTGGCGTTTCGAACATATCGGGTTTCATGGTGGGCGCTCCTTTCAAAAGCCCGATCGTTGAAAGGGAAGGGGCGCCGGTATACAGCGCCCCCGCCTGGTTTGGTCGTCAGGCGGCTTTCTGACCCTCGATCTGCGGTGCATTCGCCTTCTTTGCGAGCGTGGCATTCGTCTGTATGTCGATCTTGCGCGGCTTCATAGCCTCGGGGATTTCCCGGACCAGATCGATGGACAGGAGACCGTTTGTCAGATCGGCGCCCGAAACCCGAACATGATCTGCCAGTTCGAAGCGGTGCTCGAACGGACGGCTGGCTATGCCACGATGGAGATAGCCATCGCTCTGCGTCTCGCCCTTATTACCGATGACGGTCAACAGGTTCGACTGGAATGTCAGGTTGAGATCGTCCTGCGAGAAACCTGCGACCGCAACTGAGATTCGGTAGGTGTCGTCACCCGTCTTGATGATATCATAGGGCGGCCAGTCGCTGACCGAGCGGGCACGCTGTGCGTTCTCGAGAAGATTGAAGACCCGGTCGAAGCCAACGCTCGAACGGAAAAGCGGTGCATAGTCGTAAGATGTTGCCATAGCCATATCCTCCTTGAAGCAACATGGGTGGCGCGCCGAACGCGCGGCGCGCCAGCGAATACTGGCCCTTTCGGCGTCCAGCGAAAAATATCTGGTTTTCCAGAAATTCGGTTTCAAGACTTTGCTAGAGAAAATTTTGAGACTGCCGCGGTGCATTCTTGGAGCCTCGGCGAATGTTGACGCGGGACCTTTCGGGCGCCAATTCTGATCACGGATGAAAGGTAACAGTGCTTGTCCCGCGCGCCGGGGCTGAAGACCCCGGTCCCGGCTTCGCCGGCGCGATGCTGACCCTCCTGCGGCAACCCTTCTAACCGGTCTTGCAGCAGGCGAACGGTTTTTGCGGTTCCCGCTCCAGCTGAATGCCGGCGGCCAAACTGATAACCGGTCAGATGGAACAGGTTGTTCAGCGAAGGTTCATTGAGCAAAAGCCCCAATGCAGCTCTTCCGTCATCGGCGTTACAGCTCAGGCGGAAGAGGCAGGTCCCTCGTGCAGTGTCATCTCAAGTTCCTCTGCGCCGCCAACCCGGCCGCTGTTGGCGACCATGGAACGCGTGGCATGTGCGTACCTCGCCCTCACGGGCCTGGGTGCAAATGTCTTTCAGCTGATTCACGTGACGGCAGGTTCATCTCGGCAGTCAGGCCGCGGGGAGCGACATTCTTTAGAGTCAGCGTTCCAGAGTGGCTTTCGACAATGTCCTTCACGATGGACAGCCCCAAACCGAATCCGCCGCGATCGCTCCGTGCCGCATCCAGTTTGTAGAACGGTTCCAGGACATCAGCGTGGAATGACGCAGGGATGCCAGGCCCATCGTCGGTGACGCTGATGCTAATCGCCCGATCCGGTTTGACATGAAGTTCGACATTGACGTGCCGGGCAAACTTGGTGCCGTTGTCGATCAGATTGGCGACAGCGCGCTTGAGCGCCTGAGGTCTGCAGGGATAGGCGAAACGATCAGGCCCGTGATAGGCCACTGAATAGCCCATGTCGGCAAAATCATTGCAGGCGGTATTTATCAGGCTCGGCAGGTCGGCTCTCAGCTGAGTTTCCTTCGACGCGTCTTTCCTGAGGTAGACCAACGTCTCATCGACCATCAGCGCCAAGGCATCGATATCCGCCAGCAATGCGGCGCGCAGGGATGGTTCCGTTGAGCGCTCAGTCCTGAGCCGCAGGCGCGTCAGCGGCGTTCTCAGATCGTGGCTGATGGCGCGCAGCATGCGTGTGCGCGCTTCGATCATCCCGCGGACGCGGCTGCGCATGTCGTTTAACGACTTCGCAAGTGTGCGAACCTCCGGCGGTCCAATTTCGTCGAAGGGGCGCTCCGGGCCCCTATCTGGGTCGAGATCGCGCGCGGCTTGAGAAAAGCGTTGAAGCGGCGACGCGATCATGCGGCTGCCGTAGAGGGACAATAGAATGACCGGCACGAACATGGCCATGGTCGCTAGGAAGTCGCTGATTTCGCGATCTGTGATGCGGGAGTCGGGCACGGCAGGCGGCGGGAGGAAAGCCAGAGCGCGACGCTGATCGATGCCAACGACCAATACTGGCTGCAGGTGACTGGTCTCGCTCGCGGTTCGCAGCTTCGCATCGACGCCGGGCGAAAGATTGTTTGCGATTTCGAAGCGAAAATCATCTTCGTGCACCTGCAGCTCGGGGCCTTGCAGTTCAGCCGCGGAGACTTCTTCGACCTGAAGCCCGGTCCTTCTCGCAGCCTCCAGGATGGTGATCTCTTGATCTGCGGTCTCGGCAGACTGGATCATCTCGGTAACGAACTCGATGCGCATGGCAACGGCGCGCGCCTGTGAGACGCTTTCCGGCTCCTTAATCGTCAGGTTTTCGCTGATGATTCCGAGAATTGCGAAAAGCACGACGGGCGCGACGGCGAGCAGGGCAATCTGCCGGTGGATGGAACCTGCAAAAAATCGCGTCAGCATCGTCAGCCCTTTTCATCGGCATGGCAGCAGCTGATAGCTGCCAGCCCTCATCCCCGCTTGCCGCTTCACAGTCCGCATAGAGCAACTCAAATCTATGTTGCGATAGTATCAAGATGCCAGTCAGAATGATGTTTTTATTTGTTAACACCGTTGTCGGTGCAGAACGCTTTGGTCTGCGAGGGTTCGAACGCGCTCCAGAAATGCGGCCCTGTCGAAAAGCGCCGCCTGCTCCGATGACGCCGCTTCGATGTTCGGCAGCACAAAAGCCTGGATATTGACCACATGAAGGTTGGAAAGAGTTCGCACCTCGCCGATCTTTGAAGTGATGGTTACGATCACCTTGCAAAGCAGGAGTTCCAATGCGAGCTTGAGTTCCGGCATTGTGCCGGCGCTCCTCACGTCGAAGCCCGTGCTTCGCAGCACTTCGCCGGCAAGATACGATCCGCGCTGGTCCGGGATGTAGACAAGGACAGGAGGGGCGGGATTTTCGCCGGGGATCATTTCATTCCTCTTCTTGAGCCGCACTTAGCAAAGTAGGAGTTTCTTCTCAAAGAGGGGTTTCATTATATTAAGAGTTGTGTCGTCGGGTGCCGCTGCGTCATCCCGATACATCCCTTTACGCTGCTGAAGCATCACGCCGATGCGCCAGATTGCACCTGAAGTCAGGCGAGCGTCCGCTTGTCCTGGAGCGCCAGCTCTGGTTTCTCCGATGTCGGCCGTAAACATTTCTTAACAAGACAAAATCCATCCCAAAACGGTTTGCCTGCAGGGTGCACCGGTCACGGGGCGGCCAGCCCTGGAAAATACCCTGGAGCGAACTTTGTCTTTTACGAAGAAGAAAATTGGTTTGATGATTTTGCCGGCGCTCGGCATGTCGCTTGTGGCGGGCAATGCTGCTCGGGCGGCGGACCCCGGTGAATTCGGCGGTGGTGAACCGCCTGCGCCATCCAGCGAGCATCCCAGTGGGTTTCGCGGCAAGCTTCACGACTGGAATGTCGTTATTGGAGCTGGCGCGGTTTACGGGCCGAAATTCGAGGGGTCGAAAGATTTCGAGGTCATGCCGGTCCCCTTCATTTCGGCAAGCTTCTTCAACGATTACGTTCATGTCGGCCCAACCGGCCTGCTGGTCGATATCTACAAGGTCGAGAATTTCAAAATCAGCGCCAAAGGCGGCATGGAATTTGGCCGCGATGAAGATGACAGCGATCATCTGAAGGGATTGGGTGATATCGATTCCGGCGCAAAAATCGGCGGCGTGATATCCTACGAGCTGGGACCGGTCGAGCTCAGCGCCGGAATCGACAAGATCATCGGTGGCAGCGACGGTGTCACCGGGACATTCGGGGCGGAATATTCCCACATGGTAGGACAGTTCATCTTCTCCGCCGGCGCCTCGGCCACCTGGGCGGACAAGAATTACATGAAGTCATATTTCGGTGTCACCCCATTGCAGTCTGCAAGGTCCGGCCTTGAGGTCTATGACGCAGGCGCGGGTTTCAAGCGCATCGACCTCACGGCATCCGTCACCTACCTGGCATCCGAGCACTGGTTCGTCCGCGGCCAGGCCGAACTGGGCATTCTCACAGGCGACGCGCGCAACAGCCCGGTGGTTCAGAAGGAAACCCAGCCTTCGGTCATGATGTTCGTCGGCTACAAATTCTGACCTCGTCCGCTCGTTAACGTGCGAGCTGAACCGCCTGCTGGCCGCTGGACGGCCGGCCGGCTGCAAGTTTCGACGCAAAAAACGATGTGCACACGATTTTCTGTTAAACAGGAATTGAAGCGGATGCTTTTGCAAATTCAGGCGCCGGATATGAGTAATATCGCAGTCAATTCACCCACGCACGCATCCGTCCGAATCCTGATCGTCGAGGATGACCGCGATATTGCGGGCATGTTGATCGATCTCATGAAGGATGCGGGCTATGTCGCCGAGGCGGTGGGTTCCGCGATGGAAATGGACCGCATCCTGAAAAAGAGGGAATTCCAGCTCATCGTCCTTGACGGCATGCTGCCGGGCGAGGACGGCTTCAGCATTTGCCGGCGGATCAGATCGACCAATATCGTTCCGATCCTGATGCTGACGGCGCTGACGAAGGAAGTCGACAGAGTGATCGGCCTCGAGCTCGGTGCCGACGACTACGTCACAAAGCCTTTCAATTCGAGAGAGCTACTGGCAAGGATCAGGGCCCTCTTGCGGCGCTCTTCTTATTCCATGCAGGTCAAGCCGGTTCAGGAGGCGATGACCTTCGCCGGTTGGCGCATCGATCCCGTCAGGCGCGAGTTAATCGACAGCGAGGGCGTCCATGTGTCGCTGACGACCGCAGAGTTCGATGTTCTGCTGGTGTTCTGCCAAAATCCGCGGCAGGTCATGAACCGCCAGGAAATCCTTGCCCGCACGCATGCAGGTTCCGCCGGCCCGGTCGAGCGCAGTATCGATGTGCATGTCAGCCGCGTCCGACAAAAGATCGAGCCTGATTACAAGGAGCCGACCTTCATCAAGACGGTTCGGCTGGGTGGTTATATCTTCACGCCCGAGGTTTCGGTGGCGGGGGACTGATCAGCCGAGCGGAAGCTTGCTGGCGATGCCGCTGGGAAACGCTTCAAGGCTGTCTTCTCATCGCTGCTTCCAAAAGCAGCCGTCATAACAACTCTTAACAATTCAAAATCCAAGGCAATCGCGAATCCGGATTAATGCGATCAGACGCGATCCGGAAGGAAGCTCGCGGAGCGACGTTCCACGGCCGGCGGTGATCTTGCCGCTCTGCACCGTGGCCGAAGGCAGGGCGACAAAATTGATTCGACTGATGGCCATCCTGATGCTGACCCTATTGGCCGGCTGCCTGGCACCGGACAGGATTAGTTACGGCCCGAAGGCAGCCGCCAACGCCAATATCGAAGGATTTGGCGATATCCGCACCTATGCGGACGCCGGCCGGCAGCTGCCCGATGCGCGAGCCTGGCTCGCAGTTCCGAGGCGCAAGGACGTCAATTATCTCGTCCTGTCCGGCGGCGGCGCCGGAGGGGCCTTCAGCGTCGGTGCACTGAAGGCCTGGTCGGACAGGAAGGAGCGGCCGGAATTCGACATCGTCAGCGGCGTCAGCACCGGCGCGCTGATTGCGCCACTGGCTTTCCTCGGTCCGGCCTACGACGACACGCTTGTCGATCTCTATACGAGCGGGGTCGCCAAGGAACTGGTGGACGCGGATTTTCTGCCGAAAGCGCTACTTGGCCCGAGCCTGCTGAAGCAGGAGCCGCTGCGCCGGATGGTCGAGCGACACCTGACGCAGGACGTCCTCGAAGAAATCGCCGTCGAACACCGCAAGGGCAGGCGCCTTCTTGTCCTGACCTCCAATCTCGATTCCCAAAGACCGGTGATCTGGAACATGGGTGCCATTGCCGACAGCGGACGGGCCGACGCGCTGAAGCTCTTTCAGGACGTCATTATCGCCTCGGCGAGCATCCCGGGCGTCTTTCCGGCCGTGCTCATCAAGGTCAAGGCAGGCGGCCAGCAGTTTGAGGAGATGCACTCGGACGGCGGCACATCATCCCAGATCCTGACGATTCCGGAGGGTTGGATGGCGAGCCCCCGTCAGGCCGTATGGCCGAAGGGTCTCAAGCTGAACATGTATGTCATCGTCAACAACGCCCTGATGCCGGAATTCTCGACGACTTCGAACAATACGCTGGCCGTTATGGCCAGGGCGAGCGCTGCCCTCATCAAGTCCCAGACCCGCAGTGCTTTGGTCGCCACCTACGTCTATGCCCAGAAGAACGGCATCCGCTTTCATGTCGCCTCGATCGACAGACAGATCCCCTACAAGATGACCGATCCCTTCAACACCAACTATATGCGCGCCGTCTACCACCTTGGCTACGCCAGGATGGCAAGCGGCAGCCTTTGGAAAGACGAGCCGCTCTTTATCGATCTTGCGGCCGCAGATCCCGATCCATCACCGCAATAGCGGCGCCAATTCCTCGCACTTTCCAACGATAGGAGAACGAAATGTCACACTCCCGCGCTGATCGGGCCATCCTTCGACGCCGTCGCCGTCCGATAGCCTCGGCGCTTCTGTCCTGCCTCGCGCTGTCGGCTGCCGCAGCTTGTACCGCGGTGCCCCTGGAAGAGGCGCACACGCTGGTATCCTATGATGGCCTGGTGTCGAACAATGGCAAGATCACCAAGGCAAGACTTAGGGTCGACCCGAATGATCTCGCTGCGGCTAAAACCATCTACGTCGAGTCGACGACGGTTTCGCCGATTGCGGGAGCTTCCATTAAAAAGCCTTCAGAGTCGGCTCTTGTCGCCAATGTCATCAGCCGCGCCCTCTGCGTCGGCGTCAGCGACCGTTTCCAGGTCGTCGATCGGCGGGAGAATGCCGATGTCGTCGTTCACGCCACTGTCACCCGCATCGTGCCGACGAATGCTGCTATGGCCGGCGTGTCGACGGCGACTTCGCTCGGAGCGTCGTTCGTTATCCCGGTTCCGGTGCCTCGGCTGCCGGTGGGGCTCGGAGGCCTTGCTGTCGAGGCCGAAGCGACGACAAGAGACGGTAAGCAGGTGGGTGCGATGGTCTGGGCGAAGGGTGCCAACGCCATCACAACGAGCGCACGCGTCTCGCAAGTCGGAGACGCCTATTCGCTCGCCTCTAGCTTCGGCAGCGATTTCTCAAAGCTGCTCGTCACCGGCAAGACTCCCTATGAGGGACTGCCGAAGTTCCCTTCCGCTCAGAAGATCAGGTCCAATCTCGGCGGAAGGCCGAAATATCCGGCCTGCGAACGCTTCGGCCGGTCGCCCGGTGTCAAGGATTTCGCCGCCTCGCAAATTGGCCTGCCACCGTCCTGGACGGACAAGCGGCCGGCGGTCGTCGGCCAGTCATCACTGTGACCCGAATCTGATCCGGCATCGCGTAAACGCCCGGCATGTAGAATCTATCGTAATCCATAACCGCCGACATGCCTGATGTCGGCGGACTTGTTTGTGGCCACTGGGCTGACGAGCTTGAACGCCTTACCCTTCCACGCGGTCTCCTTCCACGGCCTGCCGAGGGAAGGGGATTTCGATAGTGAGGCTCCAAGAGCTTCACTTTGCGAGGCTGATTTTTCCGCGTCGGGGCCTCTGGTCGTTCGGAATGCTCTCTTGTTCGGCGGTTGCCGACGAAGCCTTGGGCTGCCCTGCGCCAGTAACCCGCCTGAGGAAGAGGAGAAAATCGTCAACGAAGGTGAAGACGACGGGGATCACCAAGAGGCTGAGAACAGTTGACGTCGTCAGGCCGCCAATCACGACGATCGCCATCGGCTGACGGAAGCTTGTGTCGCCACCGCTAAGGCTGAGGGCCACGGGAAGCATGCCGCCTCCCATCGCCATCGTCGTCATGACAATTGGACGGGCCCGCTTATGGCAGGCATCGACAAGGGCGTCGAGACGCGAGGCGCCTGCGCGTCGCGACATGATCGCATACTCGACCAACAGGATGGAATTCTTCGTCACCACGCCCATCAGCATCAGCAGGCCGATGATGACAGGCATGGAGAAGCTTGTTCCGGTCAGCACGAGCGGCAGAAGGGCGCCGCCGAGCGACAAGGGAAGCGCCATGAGAATTGTCAGCGGCTGGAAGAAGTCGTGAAAGAGCAGCACTAAGACGGCATAAATGCAGAAGACGCCAATGGTCATGGCGATGCCAAAACTGTCGAAAAGGTCGGATCGCCGCTCGAGTTCGCCCTGCTCGACGAGTTTCACGCCTTGGGGAAGGTTGCGAAGTGCAGGCAGGGCCCGGGCTTCACCGTAAATATCGCTCAGGACGCGGCCGTTGAGTTCGACCGAGAGCACGACATTTCGCGACCGGTCAATACGGCTAATTTCGGACGGGCTGCTGCCGATGCTGACGTCGGCAACCGAGTCCAGATCGACATTGCCTCTGCTGCCGGCGACCCGCAGGCTGGCAATGTCCTCGAGCATCTTGCGGTTGCTCGGATCGAAACGCACGCGAATGTCGAGCTGGCGCTGTGGCAGGTTGAGCTTGGCAAGGGCGGAGGAATAGTCGCCGCCGGTTGCGATGCGAACAGCTTCGGAGATCGATTCCGCCGTTACGCCGAGGGCGGCCGCCCGATCGAGGTCCGGAACAATCCGGATTTCGGGAGCCTGGAGCGAAGCGCTTGATGTGACCGCCCCAATTCCCGGCAGCGTCCGAAGCTGTTCTTCGAGTGCGCCGGCAGCCTTGTCGAGCGCGCCGGCGTCGTCGCTGGCAAGCGTAATATCCAGCCTGGTGCCGTTGCCCCCCGACCCCACCTCAATCCGTGCACCGGGGAGGATGCCGAGCGCCTGCCTGATATGGTTTTCTATATCGAGCTGGGAGAGCTTTCGTTCGCCGGCCTTTTTCAGGTCCACGACCAGGGATGCACTGGCGGTATCGACCGTCGTCGCCGAATCCAGGAGATCGCCTGATGAAACCGTTCCGACGGAGGTGAACACATGCGTCACGTCGGGTAGACGAGCGATGATGTCGGTGGCCCTTCGGATGAGCGCATCGGTTTTTTCGATGGGTGTCCCGGGCTGCAACGTGATGGTGACCTGCGTCTGTGCATCGTCCGAAGCTGGAAGGAAGCCCGAGCCGAGGAGCGGGATGGTCGCCACCGACAGGCCAAGAAAAGCAAGGACGCAGATCGTCGTCAGCAGGCGGTGATGCAGGCAGGCTTTGACGAGAGTCATGTAGCCGCGCATGATCCGCCCATCCCTGGCCGCGATGGGATGGACCTTCATAAGGTATGTCGCCATCATCGGTGTCAAAAGCCGTGCTACCAGCAGCGAGGCAAGAACGGCGACCGACGCCGTCACGCCGAACTGTCGGAAGATCAGCCCCGGAATGCCGCTCATGAACGCGGTCGGCAGGAAAACGGCGACGAGCGTCAGGGTCGTGGCGATAACGGCGAGGCCGATTTCGTCCGCTGCCTCGAGGGCCGAGCTCTTCGCCGATTTTCCCGTCTGCATGTGGCGCGCGATGTTTTCGATTTCGACGATCGCATCGTCCACAAGGATGCCGACCACCAGCGAGAGTGCCAGCAGCGTCACCGTATTGAGGCTGAAATCGGCGAGATACATGATGGCGAAGGTCGGAATGACCGATAGCGGAAGCGCAATCGCTGACAGGAATGTTGCACGCCAGTCGCGCAGGAAGAGCCAGACCACGACGATTGCCAGAATAGCGCCTTCATAAAGCATCTGCATCGAGCCGTCATAATTCTCGATGATCGGACCGACCGTGCTGTAGGCCTGGACAATATCAACATCGGGATTGGCTTTCGCAAAGTCCTGTACCGCGGCTTCGATTGCCGCGGCGACGGCCGTATCGGAAAAGCCATTCGAGCGTTTGATCTCGACAGCGATCACCGGCTTTCCGTCAAGATGGGCAATCGACGAGCGTTCGGCAAAGCTGTCGGTTACGGTGCCGATTTCATCAAGCCGTACCCGTGCACCGCTCGGAAGCGGGATTGCGAGTGCCTTCAGCTGTTCAATCGAGGAGACTGCTCCAATCGTTCGGATCGTCTGCTTGGTCCCGCCAATGTCACCTCGCCCGCCCGAGGTATCGGTTTGCACGGACCGCAATCCCGAGGAAATAGTGGCCGCGCTGATATCCAGCGAGCTTATCAGTTGCGGATCGAGATCGACATGGACTTCGCGATCGACACCGCCGACGCGGCTGACATTGCCAACGCCTGGAATGGCAAGCAGGGCTTTCGTCATATCGTTGTCGACGAACCAGGAAAGCTCCGTCTGGTCGAGCCGGGTGGAGCGCACGGCGAAGGCAATGAGCGTCGATCCTTGTATCATAGCCCTTGATATGTTCGGAGCCTGCATTGCAGGAGGCAGATCCCCACCGGCGCTGTCGACGGCGTTGCGCACTTCGTTCAGTGCTTCCTCGCCGTCCTTTCCGATCTGGAAGGAGACGCTGATGGCGACCGTGCCGTCTGTAATCTTTGTGGTGATGTGATCGAGAAGGCTGAGCGAAGCGAGTTTGTCTTCGATCTTGCGGGCGACTTCCGTCTCCAGTTGAGACGGTGCGGCGCCCTCCAGCGTGGCGCGGATCTCAACCGTGGGAAGATCCATATCCGGAAAGTTCTGAACCGAAAGTCGCTCGAAGGCGATGAGCCCTCCCGCAGTCAGCAGGATGAAAAGGAGGACGGCGGGAACCGGATTTCGGATGGACAATGCGGAGAAGTTCATTGTGTTTCTCCTGCCACACGCACGCGTGCCCCATCCGAAAGGAAGGCGGCCCCGGTGGTCACGACCATTGCCGAGCGAGCGAGGCCGGAGACGATCTCCACTTCGCCATCGTTGCGGCGGCCGGTTTCGACGCGGACGCGCCTGACCCGCTCTTTGGCGTCGATCGTAAAGACGTAGTAGATGCCGTCGCGCGCAACCAGCGCGGTCTCCGGCACGGCGACGGCGGGTGTGATCCTGAGCTCTATTCGTCCCGTCGCATAGAAGCCGATCGGCGGATGCGAGCCCGCCGGCAGAGAAACGTAGACGAGCGTCCTGCCTGTATCGGTGCTGATGGTCGGCGCGACCAGCCGGACCGTTCCCCTCATCTGCTGGCCGGCCGGGCCGTCAATTAATGCCGTCAAGCCTTCCTTGATAAACGGGCGGTACCGTGCAGACACCTCGGCCTGCCACTCGATGCGCTGTTGGCGCACGAGGCGGAAGAGCTCGGTGCCGGAGGTGACAACGGCGCCGAGCTGGGCAGAACGAGAGGTGACCAGGCCGTCGTCGACCGCCACGATGGTTGTTTGGGAAAGCTTGATCTCCTGGCCCTCGACCAGGGCGTGCGCAGATTCGACGCCCGCCATCGCCGTTTGCTCGGTGCTCAGATATTCGATGATCTTCTCATCAGAGAGGACGCCGCTTCCCTTCATCCTGCGCGCGCGCTCGGCGTTGGCCTGGGCCCTGGCAAGATCGGCCTTGGCTGTCGCCAGGGAGGCTTCCTCCTTTCTGAGATCAGCGCGCACGGTGTCATCGGCAAGCTGAGCCAAAGGCTGACCCTTCGTCACGACAGATCCGACATCAACGAGGATATCGGTGATGCGCAGGCCGCCGATTTCAGCGGCGCTGATCGCTTCGTGCCAGGGCTTCAGCCAGCCGCTGGCGGGAACCGTTTCAGGCCATTCTCGTTCCGCGGGCGCTTCGACGGCAACGGTCAGTGCCGCGCTGCCCTGTTGCGCGAACGCATCTCCCCGGGCGGCGAGCGATGCGCCGAGAAAAAGGCCGAGAATTAGCGGGAGACGTTGCGTCACAGCGGTTCCTTTCATGATTTTCCTGCAGTTAGTGCGTGCCCGCATGCGCGATGGCCGGCGGCGCCGGTGGCGGTCAGCCTCGCGCGCCAAACGGCAAGGCGGCCGCTGGCGGCGTTTTGTCAGCCCAGATGTAGCGGATCGACCGCTCGATGCGGTCAAAGATCGGCAAAGTTCGATTAAGTTAGGTTAAGCCCAGGCGTCCGGCGGCCAGCTCTGAGATGCCGAGCGGCGCGGTCCTGTTTGTCGCCCGGCTTAACAAATCAAAACATAACTCATGATGACAAATCCGGCCGCCTTGAAGATGATCGGCCGCATCGCCTTTGGTCGCGATCGTTGGAGGTGCACGACATCAGATGGAAGTCACAGCGCAATTCCCTGTAAAGACAGACGTCGGTTCCGCGCCAACCGTCCGGGTCAGCGCGCGTCGTAACAAAGCAGCCGATTAGAAGCGATCAACATGCACCTTTGATCCTTATGGCCCGTGGGCTCTCCGCTCACGGGAAACGGCGCGCCGTGCTTGCGGCAAGCCGAAGCCCGCCAGCATGCAACGCAAGCCGCGTGAGTCCCGTGCCGCGGCGATTTAGGGGATAGATAAATGGTCCTTTCGCTTGCCCGACGCCCGCTTACCAGCGAGTGTTCCCATGAAAACTGACCCTGCTGCCTGCCAGGCTGCGGAGCCGAAGTCTCTGCCGAATAAGCGGTCCCGCAGCAGCTCACGGCGCCTCATTGCCGCCGCGCGATTGGCAGTTGCGGTGACCGTCGGCGCAAACTGTGCGGTCGCTGCTCTTGCTTTCCGGCCTCTCGAGAACGGAGCGCCAGACGAACGCAACCTTGCCGGGGCGCCCAATAATGGCCTCACCACCTATCGTCAGCTCGAGCTCTTCGGAACGGTCTTCGAGCAGGTCCGCAACCGGCATGTCAGCGCACCGGCGGATTCCGAACTCATCCGCACCGCAATCGAGGGCATGTTCACCGCGCTTGACGCGCATTCTTCCTATCTCCCGCCAGAACGGTTTGACGAAATACGTCGGCAGGATGCTGGCAGGTTTGGCGGACTAGGCATCGAAGCGACCGTGGAAGACGGCATGGTCAAGGTGACTGGGTCGATCGACGACACCCCGGCCGACCGAGCGGGGATCAAGGCGAATGACCGGATCGTGGAGGTTGACGGCCAGCCGACTTTGGGAAAGACGCTGGAACAGATGGCGGCGCTATTTGTCGGCGAGGTGGGTAGTGACGTCGAGGTGGCGATCCTTCGCGAAGGCCTCGCCAGACCGATCAGACTGAAGCTCACACGCGAGATCATCACCTTGGGGACGGCCCGACTAACCTACGAGCAGGCCGTGCCTGTCATCAGGCTGGCATCTTTTTCGGAACAATCCTACGACGGAGTGGAGCGAGCGATCCGCGCCGCCGTTTCCAGCGCCGCGAGACCGCCCGCCGGCATCATCCTCGACCTGCGCAACAATGGCGGTGGTCCCCTCGATCAGGCGCGGCGAGTTGCCGACGCCTTCCTCGGGCGGGGAGCGATCTTCTATGCCCACGGGCGAGATGAGAGCCGGATCAGCCGCTATGCGGCACATCCGGATGAGGTCGACGCACTCATCGCCGCGGTGCCGGTGGTCGTACTGGTCAATGGCGGCACGGCCTCTGCCGCGGAGATCGTTGCAGGCGCCCTTCAGGATCACCGCCGGGCAACCCTCGTCGGCACTCGGACATTCGGCAAAGGCGTCGTTCAGACAGTCATCGCACTCGGCGAGCACGCCGGAATGAGCCTTACCACGGCACGTGTCTACACACCGTCGAACCGGTCCATCCAGGCGCTGGGGATCGTGCCGGATATCCAGCTGGTGCAGACGGTTCCCGACGCCGTCGCCGGCAACGACACCATTGCCGGTGAAGCTGGCCTTGCGCGGCATTTGCCGGGTGAGCAGGGCGAGGCGACCTTCACGTCCTCGGTCTATGTCCCCGTCAGTCGAGCTGACGATGAACAACTTCAATATGCAGTAAAACTTGTATTGGGGCAGGTTCATCACGCGGCCTATCCGGCCGATCCTGAAATCTATCGGGCCGGACACTTATAACGAAGGTTTCGCTGACATGCCCGACGCCCACTATTAGACGATCTGCCGGGACGACGGACCAGCATCCCGGGCCGGGTGCCACCCCGAGAGTTACGAAAAGGAAAGGAAATCTCGATGTCTGCCGCGCGCTTGGCAAGAAGCCACTCCATGCAAGCATCGGTTATCCGTTTGATCATTGCGCTTGCCGCGCTGTCGAACGAACCTACCAGAGCCGGCGAGCCTCTGGCAGAGGTCATCGCCGATGGCAAGCCATGGGAAATGTTCGTTGTCAAACGACGGGCCTCGAATGTTCTCGTATTCCGACCGGATGGCGGCGGAACTATCAGCGACAGCGTGGCGAGCATTCATCCGACCTGGAGAGCTGTGCCTGATGGAATTTGTATTACGCCCAAACCTGGCGACGCGGAAAGATGCCTTGATTTGGCCCGGACGAAAGATGGTGTCGCTGCGTCGCAGAACGGCAGGACGGTTTGGATGCTGAAGCGATGACGCCCACGGCAACTTCGCGCCATCGGATGCCTGAGCGTGTCGAGCAGCGGCAAAGCCGCAGGCATTGAGAGCCATGTCGCGTCCGAAAGTAGTGGTCACCGCCTAACCGATGCTACGCAGGATAATTGACTGCGAGCTGGAAAAGCTGCCGAACACGACAACGCCGACATAGCACCACTGCAGCATCGTGAGCGCAGTGGCGGCGTGAGACAAGAAATGGTCGGCGGTGACGCGGCGCCTATCGCGGCCTCTTCGCCGGCGCGCTTCGATGGTGGCAAGACATGCCGGAAAAGAGAGGCCGGCAAGAACAAGATAATGTGTCGAGGTGCCGCCAGCGAGAACGAGCATAAGGGCGCAAAGGCCAAAATTGGTCACCCCGGTCATGACGATTACGACATAGGATGGGCCAGCCTGCGTCTGGCGTGGCCTGGCCTTGTGGCGTATCGGGGGAACATCGCGCGGCAATCTCCGGGTCATCATCAGGCTTCCTGTTGGGCGAGCGGAAGCGATTTCGACACAAGTCTTGGTGAAGGTGGATGAATTAATGTTAAGAGATATCGCGGACGCGACGGAACGATCAACACCAGGCTTGTTTAGCCCATACCGGTTCCCGGCGGAGGCGATGATGCGGGCAGTCCTGATCGGTGCCGCTCTCGGGAATTGTTTTTCTCTTTAGGACCGCTTCGCCGACGGCGGGGTAATCCGCATCGAGCTAGAGCCGCCGCGCCAGGGCCGCCTCAGATTCCTCGGATTATCGCAAAGCTGGCCGGCGCTACGTTATCGCGGTCGGCGCATTTCTCTTGGCCTTACGCCATGAAAAAACAACCCGCATTGGGCAAGTTCCATAAATAAGCGTTATCTTACACGATTGAGATCACGCTCGTCGGTTCAGATACATTCAACAGCAACTAAAAGAAACGGCGGTCTAAAGCGCTATGGCATTTGTCATTCATTTGCATTATCATTCCACCGAAATGTGGAGATAGCTATGGCTGCAAATGCACTGGTACAAACTCGTATTGATGCCGAG